>ERZ795056.4504-NODE-4504-length-14367-cov-9.171465_pt1 | contig 14367 bp, 8 predicted proteins | sample MGYA00375140_ERZ795056 | MGnify/ENA primary metagenome ERZ795056 (study PRJEB30185, sample SAMN05720227) | activated sludge metagenome | isolation source: Anaerobic digester | place: USA | collected 2015-03-09 ...
AAATCAAGGCTTTTCTTGACCAGTATGTAATTGGACAGGATGAGGCGAAAAAGATTTTGAGTGTGGCTGTGTACAATCACTACAAACGCCTCACCCAAAAGGTGCATGCCGATGAAGTGGAGATTGAAAAGGCCAATATGATTCTTGTTGGCGAAACGGGTACCGGAAAAACCCTGCTTGCCAAAACCATTGCCCGCCTGCTGAATGTACCATTTGCCATTGTAGATGCTACTGTGTTTACAGAGGCCGGTTATGTGGGCGAAGATGTGGAAAGCATGCTTACCCGGCTATTGCAGGCCTGTGATTATGATGTACAGGCGGCTGAAAGGGGTATTGTTTATATTGATGAAATTGACAAAATTGCCCGCAAAGGCGATAACCCGAGCATAACCCGCGACGTAAGTGGCGAGGGTGTACAGCAGGGTTTGCTGAAAATGCTCGAGGGAACCGAAGTACTTGTTCCGCCGCAGGGGGGCCGTAAGCACCCGGAGCAAAAAATGATCAAGCTGAATACGCAGAACATCCTGTTTATTGCCGGTGGCGCTTTTGATGGCCTGAACCAGATTATTGCCCGCCGGGTAAATACCAATGCCATCGGTTTTAATGTAAACAAGGAAATGCAGGAATATCAGCGCCGCAACCTGCTGCAGTTTGTAAACGCACAGGACCTTAAATCTTTCGGGCTGATACCTGAACTACTCGGTCGCCTTCCGGTGATTACCCACCTCGAACCGCTTGATAAAGCGACCCTGCGCGCCATACTAACTGTGCCTAAAAATTCCCTGTTCAAGCAATATTCCAAGCTTTTTGACCTTGAGGGAATCAAACTTTCGATTGATGACGAAGTGTTTGATTTTATTGTAGACAAAGCCATGGAATTTAAATTGGGCGCACGTGGCCTGCGCAGTATTTGCGAGAATATTTTAACCAACGCCATGTTTGAGTTACCAAGTTCCAACCAAAAACGGTTTGTGGTAACCATGGAATATGCGCAGGAGCAATTTGCCAGCAGCAAAATGAGCAAGTTGCGGGTTGCTTAATTCGTATTCAGATATCTTCTTCCTATTATTTGCCTGTCATGGTGCTTTCTGTGCGTATCTTAGCTTTTTCAAAGAAAGTTAACTCCTGATATGAACGAACTGATAGAAAAGCTTGTAACACAGGCCGGTATTACGCCCGAACAGGCCAATAAAACGCTTGATGTGATCAAAGATTTTGTAAAGGAAAAATTCCCCATGCTTGGCGGCGCGGTGGATAATATTTTACAGGGCCCTTCGTCCAAAGCCGGTTCCGACCCATTTGATTCCTGATTTATTTACAGCAAGTTTATGAACGGGGCTTCTCCCATTGGTATATTCGACAGCGGATATGGCGGGCTAACCGTATTCAGGGAAATAGAGTCCCTGCTGCCGCAGTACGATTACCTGTACCTGGGAGATAATGCGCGTGCGCCATACGGTCCGCGAAGCTTTGAAACGGTGTATGAATACACCTGGCAGGCAGTACAGTGGTTTTTCAGTAAGGGCTGCCCCCTGGTAATCCTTGCCTGCAATACGGCTAGTGCAAAAGCCCTGCGCAGTATCCAACAAAGTAATCTTCCTTTAAGTAACGATCCATCGCGAAGGGTGCTTGGCGTAATACGCCCCACTACCGAAGTGATTGGTACCTACACACGAACCGGGAAAGTAGGTGTGCTGGGAACTGCAGGCACCGTTAAATCAGAGTCATATGTAATTGAAATAGCCAAATACTGGCCCGATTTGAAAGTGTATCAGCAGGCCTGTCCCATGTGGGTGCCACTCATAGAAAACAATGAGCATACCGGGCCGGGGGCCGATTATTTTGTACAACTTTACCTTGAACAGTTGATGCAACAGCACCCGGAGATTGATACCCTGCTGCTGGGTTGCACCCATTACCCGTTGCTTGCCTCCAAAATCAGGCAGTATTTACCAGCAAACATAAAAGTGGTAGGCCAGGGGGATATTGTAGCACTAAGTTTACAGGAATACCTGCATCGGCATCCGGAAATGGAAACCCGTATTAGTAAGCAGGGTAACAGACATTTTTTTACTACAGACGACCCGCTGGATTTTGAGCAGCATGCAGGTATTTTCTTTGGAAAAAACATCACCGCATCCATGGTGCATCTTACCTGATTGCCTTACAGTAATATTTTTGCCCCATCTTACAATAAAGAATATTCCAATTATCAGGTTTTTTTAAAATGACAAAAAATATTTCCTGGCTTTCGCGAACTACATTACTGATAGGAGAAGAGGCCGTTCGTAAGCTTGCCGCATCGCATGTGCTTGTGGTAGGCATGGGTGGCGTTGGTTCTTTTGCTGCCGAGTTTATTGCCCGTTCGGGCGTTGGTAAAATGACTATTGTGGATGGCGATGTGGTGGACCCAACCAACCGAAACAGGCAGTTGCCTGCGCTTGCTACCAACCATGGTGAATCCAAAGCTGATATTATGGCTGAAAGGATCAGGGCAATAAATCCCGAGGTGGAGTTAACAAGCGTTAAGTCGTTTATAAAGCCTCATATGGTGGCTGATCTTGTAGCTTTAAAGCCAGATTACATGATTGATGCCATTGACAGTATTACACCCAAGCTCACTTTTATTCGTGAAGCTTACAACAGCGGGATTCCGCTTGTGAGCAGTATGGGGGCCGGCGCCAAACTTGACCCAACCGCCCTGCGCGTCGTGGATATTTCCAAAACCTACAATTGCCCGTTTGCACAGCAGGTACGCAAGCAGTTGAAGAAATTTGGTATTTATAAAGGTATCGAAGTGGTGTTTTCGCCCGAAGAACCTATGTGGGAAAGCCTGATGCTTACGGACGGCACCAACTACAAGAAATCGGCCTATGGAACCATTTCGTATTTACCGGCCACCTTTGGAGCGGTGGTGGCATCGGTGGTGATACGCAAGCTGATTGCACAACAGGCATAAAGGAAAATACTACCTGCCCGATCTTCCAATGGGTTTTAAAATTTTAATTTGTTTGAAACCACTGTTGATATTACCCATATCAATGGCCCCGGCAGAAAAAGAATAAAAGGTTCCGGATGAGTTTTTAATTCCCAAAGTTGGGCTTGACTGCATGGGTGCAAAATTGGGAGAGCCCGGGTTGCGCTGCATAGGTGATAAAGGTGAAGAACCGTTCCAATAAGGATTGGAGGGATTAATGGCAAATTGCTGAGAAATACCTATACCCATTTGAAAGGAGGGCGCTGACTTTTTTGCAAAAGAATTAAAGATGGTGGCGTTATTTGGCTGCACTCCGTAGAAAAAATAGCTATTGGTCCTGTTTGAATAATTCAGGGTATCCATTTTCATGATACTGGAATAATATAAGCTATCGTTTATCTTCTGACTGTACCCAATAGTGATGAATAGGATAAAAATCAGCGTTACCTCAATTTTTGCCATAACCTTTTCATTAGAAATATTGCAGTTTAAAGACAATCAGTTTTCCGAATTGATTTGGTCAGTCCTGATAATTTTCCTCATTGCGCCACTTTTGGTCTTATGACCAACGGGTACGGACATTATTTTGACACGGAAACCACAGAAGGCACGGATTAGTTCCGTCCATACCGCCACTGTTGGTCTTATGACCCTAGCCGTCAACCTAAGGCTTTTTCTTATTGCATCTCCCCACTCTCGCTGGGTCATTTTTTATTGGTTAAACCGGGTAATATTTACAAAATATTGACCCCAGCGGGGTCAAATGTTTCTAATACTGAAAAAGGCAGTACACTTAACCGACCCCAGAGGGGTCGTACATTGTCTTTTGCCATTGACAGGGAAATATGCGACCCCGCTGGGGTCGGTATGTACAGTTGCCATAGTTTGTGTTTTATAAATATCTGACCCCGCTGGGGTCGCCGGGAATTCCTTTGTTTAGGAGGTTATAAAGATTTGACTCCAGAGGGCATACGCGTCAACTTAAGGGTCTCTTTGTCATTCATTCCACCATTTGCCTTTAGCTATAATTTACCCATCAACTGTGGAAAGCATGTAACGTATCCGCGTTGTGCCCTGTAAAGTCCTGCCAGCTCCAAGGGGGCGATTCATCCTTCCGGGGTCTGGAGGGCCCCGGCTGAACGAATGAAGGGGGCAATGGGCTTTACCCATTTGCGGAAATGAATCGGCCCGTTATCGCCACTTTTGGTCTTATGACCAACGGTGGCGCATATTTTTTTACATGGAAACCACAGAAGGAGCAGACTGATTCTTTGAAGTCAGCGGATGCAGTGGAACCAGGTTAATTTCCCATCCTGATCATTCATTATCTTCTTCCGAAAAAGGTAACAGGGATGGCGAAAGTTGCTTGTCGGATTTAATGCCCAGTTGTTTTAGTTTGAGCGCCTGCCCAATCAGGTTGCCGCGCCCATCTTTCAACTGCCCGATGGCTTTGGAATAGGAGTCGTGGGCTTTATCAATGTTTTTGCCAACATCTTCCAGGGTATCCACAAATCCAACAAATTTTTCATAGAGTTTTTCCCCTTGTTTGGCAATTTCCAGCGCGTTGCGGTTCTGCATTTCGCGTTTCCACAAATCGGTTACCAATCTGAGGGCTGCAATCAGGTTGGTAGGGCTTATCAGCAAAATCCTTTTGTTATATGCATACGACCAAAGTTCCTGATCGGCCTGTATAGCCGTCAGGTAAGCGGGTTCAATGGGAATGAACATCATGACAAAATCCAGGGAACCTTCCATTTGGTCGTAGCGCTTTGGCGCAAGCAGGTCAATATGGTTGTAAATGGAATGGATGTGTTCCTTAAGGGTAATCCTTTGCAAATCAGGATTTTCGGCGGAGCAAAATTTATCATAGGCCACCATCGAAACTTTAGAGTCAATAATTATCTTCCGGTTTTCGGGCAGGTGTACAATTACATCGGGCCGTTGATTTTTGCCGGCCTCATCTTTCATGTTATCTTGTATGGTATACTCCCTGCCGCGGGTTAGCCCCGACTTTTCGAGGATGCTTTCCAGGATCATTTCGCCCCAGTCGCCTTGTTTTTTAGATTGACCTTTCAGGGCAGTGGCAAGGTTGTTGGCTTCGGTACTTACTTTGTTGGTTTGCTCAATTAATTCCTTTACACTTCGCTCCAGGGTAAAACGCTCCTTTGCCTCTTTGTCGTAGGTATCTTCTACTTTCTTCTTAAAAATATCAATATTCTCACCAAGGGGTTTCAGGATGGCTTCAAGGTTTAGCCTGTTGGTTTCGGTAAACTTTCCCGATTTTTCTTCCAGGATTTTGTTGGCAATATTTTCAAACTCCATGCGGGCCTTGGTTTGCAGGTCGGTCATTTCCTCTTTTTGGGTGGAAAGTTTTTCATTAAGCGCTTTATTTTCTGCCAGCAAAGTGCTTTGTTCAGCTACGAGTTTGTTTATCCGTTCTGCCAATTGGCCAATTTGTTCCGCCTGCATTTTATTGGTTTCCCGATCCTTCAGGTTATTTTCCTTTAATGCATTGTATTGCGCATTGATGTTGGCAAGGGCGCCTTCAAGTTGCCGGATATTGCTTAGGAATTGTTGATTGGCCTGATCCTTTTCATGGATACTTGTATTTAGTTCTTTAAATATCCGGGTATTATTTTCCAATTCATTTTGTTGAGAGGCATTCGAGGCAATCATTTCATGCAGGCGCAAATTCCTTCCGGTGAGCTCAAGAGTAAGCTTTTCTGTTTCGGCTTTTTGATGTTGAAATTTTTCCTCGGCAACAACCATGTTGGTCTTCATCTCATTGAAGTTCCCGGAAAGCTCGACGTACAAATTTTTAGGAATGGTTTTTGCCCTGAACCATAAGAAAGTAATCAGGAAAGCAGAAAAAATTCCTGAGGCAACAATAAGGGCAACTGATAGAACATCCATACACGAAAAGGTATTTGGTTTTAAACGTTGTTGTAAGCACCAAATTTTGTGCCGGAAGTAAAATTTCCCCGCTAAAGTGGCCTCACCGTTTCATTTTTTTAATTAGTTTTAGGAGAATTCCTTAAACTATGAATAAACTTGTTGTGCTATTAAAATGGCTTCTCTGCAATGCTCTTAGAAATTTTTCCAGTGAACCTCTTCGGCAATATACCACATAACCACAGAGATAGACAGAGTTTACCGCAGAGTTACCCTGAGTATGGTATTGATCTTCTTTTTGGTCCTCTGTGATCCTCTGTGAGATTTTTCTGTGGACCTCTGAGGTAAATCCTGCTGAGCCACAGAGAATCAGAGGTATGCGCAGTGTGAAACATAGCCAAATGTTAATTATCAATTTATTTCAATTGCACAATACGTTATAAATAATCCTTTTCCATGACAGAATCTGATTTGCTGTTCAGCCAATTATCCGAAAAAATTGATAGTTTGCATAACTCCTCCAATCATAAGTTTGTAACCAGCATATTATGTCCATTATCAGCCCGCAGGCCCTTCAGATTTCTCTTCAATACAGTGCTGCGCTCAACAGTGCCATGCAGCATAACCATGTGCCGCCTGTTCGGGAAATTACTTTGCAGAATAACGGGCTTACACCCACCCCATTATTAAAAATCAGCCTTTCAAATAATCTTGAAGCCTGGAAGCCCTGGCATTTGACCGTAGAACCATTGCCACCGGGTGGGGCCTGGCAAAAAAGCGATTGGACCCTTCAACCTGATTGGGAAGCCTTGGCCGGCCTTACCGAAAGACAGGAAGGTAAAATTACCCTGCAAATTTCCGTGGAGGAAACCGGTGAACTGATCAGGGAAGAACATTTTCCCCTCAGCCTGCTACCGCACAACCATTGGCAGGGCGTAAATACGCTTCCTGAATTGCTTGCCGCATTTGTAACACCCAATCTGCCGGAGGTACAGCAATTGCTGCATACAGCCGCCAAATTGCTGGCCGATTGGACCGGCGATCCATCGCTGAATGATTACCAAACACAGGATGTAAACAGGGTGCGCCGCATGATGGCAGCCATCTATGAATCCATCAGGCAACAGCAAATTATTTATGCCACCGTGCCGGCAAGTTTTGAGCAGCAGGGACAACGGGTGCGCCTTGCCGATACGGTACTCCGGCAGAATATGGGCAACTGTCTCGATATGAGCCTGTTGTATGCTGCCTGTCTTGAGGCTGCAGGTTTGCATCCCCTCATAGTCGTTATCAAGGGTCATTCTTTTGCCGGCTGCTGGCTGGTGCAGGATACTTTTGCCGACCCGGCAAGCGATGACCCGAGCCTGCTAACCAAGCGCATGGCCACCGGCATCCACGAAATAGCCCTGGTAGAAGCTACCGCCATGAATGCTGGCAAACATGCAGGATTTGAGCAGGCCGAAAACATGGCAGCAGCCCATTTTGCCAACCCCGACGATTTTATCCTGGTTATTGATATCAAAAGGGCCCGGTACGGAGGCGTTCGCCCGCTACCCATCAGGGTTAAGGATGGCGACAACTGGAAGTGGATAGCAACGGCAATGCCTTCTTCCGGAAATGAATCTCCAACAAACCTGCACGATGTAAAACAGGGGGAAAAACTGACCTACACCGGGAAAATTGAAGTGGGCAGGCAGCAGATATGGGAGCGAAAACTACTCGACCTTTCGTTGCGTAATGCGCTTCTCAATATGCGGCTTACACAACAAACCCTGCAACTACTACCCCCCCCATTAGGCGAACTGGAAGATATGCTATCGCATGGAGACGAGTTTACGCTATTGCCCCGGCCGGCCGATTGGGAGGGGCAATTGCGCAATAGCGGCCTGTACGAATCCATACATGCAGAAAACCCGGTACTGCAATTGGTGAAGCAGGAATTACAGCACAAGCGCCTGCGTTGTTACCTGCCCGAATCGGGATTTAATGAAACACTGCTTGCCGTTTACCGAAAAGCAAAAGCTGCCATGGAGGAAAACGGCGCCAATACCTTGTTCCTGGCAATTGGTGTGCTCCGTTGGTATGAAACAGAACAAAGTCAGCGACCGCGGTTTGCCCCCATTATATTAACCCCGGTTGAAATTCTCCGCCGTGGCAATCAAAAAGGATTTGTGGTGCGCAGCCGCGAAGAAGAATCGCAGATCAATATCACCCTGCTCGAAATGCTCCGGCAGGATTTTGGCATCTCGGTTGCCGGGCTCGATCCGCTGCCCCGCGATGAAAAGGGGGTGGATGTGCAGCAGGTTTTGCATATTATCCGCCAATTGGTCATGAACCAACCCCGCTGGGATGTGGAAGCACAGGCTGTGATCGGGCATTTTTCTTTCAGCAAGTTTGTTATGTGGCGCGATATTCACGCCCATGCGCACCTGCTTGCCCGCAACCCGGTGGTAAAAAGCCTGCTGCAAAATCAGCTTTCGTGGCAACCGGCAGAGGTACCGGTGCAGGAACTGTCGCCTGATGCTATATGGAAAATTACTGATCTGCTGCTGCCCATCAGCGCCGACAGCAGTCAGCTTCGCGCCATTGGGGCTGCCCTGAATGGCGAAAGCTTTGTACTCCACGGGCCTCCGGGTACCGGTAAGTCGCAAACCATTACCAATATTATTGCCAACGCCTTGTACCGGGGCAAGCGTGTGTTGTTTGTTGCCGAAAAAATGGCCGCGCTTGAAGTAGTGGAAAAAAGACTTGAATCCATTGGATTGGGGCCCTACTGTCTTGAACTCCACAGCAATAAGGACCGGAAAAGTGAAGTTTTGCAGCAATTAAAGGTAATAACCGAGGCAGGCAGAACCGCTGCCCCGCCCATGTTTGAACAGGATGGGGAGCGGTTGGAAGGCCTGCGCAGTCAGTTGAATGAATACCTGCAGGCATTACATGCCGCCGGACCGTTTGGGGTGTCGCTTTTTGATGCCATTTGTGCCTGGACCGAACTTCCTGATACCATTGCCGGCGCCCGAGTTGTGCTGGCATCCATTCAGCCATCGGTGCTGCCGGATGCCATATCAGATCAGGCGGCGCGGGTGCAGGCAGCCGCTATGGCTTGCGGAGACATCAATGGAAATGTCTTATCACCCGTAAAAGCAGTGGAATGGAGCCGGGATATGCAGGCGCAGGCCGGGCAGGATATTCAACAGATCATTCAGCATCTGCATTTGCTGGAAAAGCAGGAAGAAACCATCCTGGCTTCGTTGGGTCTTGAAGCGTTTCGGCCTGTTTCGGCTGCTCAATGGAAAACCATTGCCGATTGGAAGGCCTTATGGCTTCAGGTACCCTCTTTTCCCAGTGCCCTGTGGCAGGCAAATGATCCGCTCAATACCTGGCAACGGGTAAGTGAGTTGGCCGAAACCGGTCTGCAAAGGGATGCCGTTAAACAGCAATTAGCCCCTCATTTCAATGAAACGGCTTTTGAGTTACCGGCAAATGAACTGCTGAACCGTTGGCAACAATCAGCACAGCAATGGTTTTTGCCCCGCTGGTTCACTCAAAGAAAAATACGGACGCAATTAAATACCTGTACCAGCGGTGTACCGGTGCAAAAGGAACTGATTCCCGAATATCTGGAGAAAATCATTCACTTTCAGCATTTGCAACAGCATATTCAAAAGGAAGCTCATTGGCTTTCTCCCATGCTTGGCATGGCCTGGAAAGGCGGCGATCCTCATTGGGGGGAAATATTGTCGGGCGTACAGGTTTTGCTGCGTACCTGTCAATATGCGGGCTGTCTGTTGCAGGATCCGCAAACCCTGCGCATCTGGCGTGATCGAATGGGCGCTTTACTGCAGGATGGGGTGGCAACCTATACCGGCATGAACCGCACCCGTTGGCAGGAGGCGGTTAATCTCCTCCAAAATATTGATGGGAAAACGCGTTCTTTTTTCGATTTATTGAAATGGGAAGCAGGCGTTGCAAAAAAAACCGGGCCATGGATAGAGACTTTCATACAAGAATTAAGCGAGGTTGGGCAAAAGATGGAGGGCTTGCGCGATTGGTGTTTGTTTCAAAGGGAAAGAAAGGCATTGGATGCGCTTGGTTTACCCGAAGCAGTACGGCAATTGGAAAGTGGCACCCTCATGCCTGCTCATTTTACCCAATCTGTGCAGAAAGGTTTGTACCGGGCCATTGCCGATTATCAGATGGATTATCTTTCTGCCCTGCGCCAATTCAGCAGCAGCCTGTACACCGATACCATTCTGCGTTATGGCGCGTTACTTTCTCAGTTTCAAAAAATGTCGCAACTGCAGATTGCCGCAACGGTTAGTGGCCGCATACCCAATTTGGTACAGGAGGCGGCACGTGGCAGCGAGGTGGCGGTGTTAAAAAAAGCCATTGGCAACAATGGGCGGGGTATCAGCATCCGGCAGTTGTTTGAACAGATACCCAACCTGCTCCCAAAGCTTTCGCCCTGCATGCTTATGAGCCCCATATCGGTTGCACAATACCTCGATCTGAACCTTGAACCCTTTGACCTCGTGATTTTTGATGAAGCCTCGCAAATGCCTACTTCGGAAGCCATCGGGGCGCTTGCAAGGGGAAAGAATGTAGTGGTGGTGGGCGACCCCAAGCAGATGCCTCCTACCAGTTTTTTTGCCACCCAACAGTTTGATGAGGAGAATGCCGAAAAAGAAGACATGGAAAGCATCCTTGATGACTGTCTTGCCCTGCCCATGCCGGGCCGTTACCTGCTTTGGCATTACCGCAGCCGCCACGAAAGCCTGATAGCTTTTAGCAACGCAAAATATTATGAAAACAAGCTGCTTACTTTTCCTAGTGCGGATGATATTGCCACCAAGGTAAGCCTTGTACCTGTGGAGGGCTTTTACGACCGGAGCCAGGCGCGGCACAACCGGGCCGAGGCGGAGGCGGTAGTGCAGGAAGTGCTGAACCAGCTTCGGAAACCTGGAACGGGAAAAAGGAGCCTTGGCATTGTTACCTTCAGCAGTGTACAGCAAATACTCATCCAGAAGCTGATGGATGAGGCCTTTGAAAAGTTCCCCGACCTTGAGGCCACGGCGCTGGAATCTGAAGAGCCTTTATTCATTAAAAACCTGGAGAATGTGCAGGGTGATGAACGGGATATCATCCTTTTTTCCATTGGCTATGGGCCCGATAAGGAAGGCAAAGTGTATATGAATTTTGGCCCGATAAACCGCGAAGGGGGATGGCGGAGGCTGAATGTAGCGGTTAGCCGGGCGCGGTATGAAATGAAGGTATTCAGCACCCTGCGTGCATCGCATATTGACCTGTCGCGCACCTCAAGCGAAGGGGTGGCGGGTTTAAGATCCTTTTTGGAGTATGCCGAAAAAGGGCGTCAGGCATTGCCTGTTTCTGTAAAAGAAAAGGCGGAAATAGCCGGCGGATTGGAAAAAGAACTGGCTGAAAGCCTGCGCCTGAAAGGGCATGTGGTTCACCTGTACGTGGGTACTTCGGGCTTTAAGATTGATGTGGCCATTGTGCACCCCGGGCGGCCCGGCACCTATGCCTTGGCCATCCTCACCGATGGGCACCGGATGGTAAAAATTGGCGCTGCACGGGACCGGTTTATTGGAAAGGTGGAAGTATTGCGCCAATTGGGTTGGCAGGTACACCGGGTGTGGTCGGCAGATTGGTGGATGCACCCTGAAAAGGTGCTTGGCGACATTGAAGCTGTTTTAAAAAATGCATTGCTGGAAATGGAAGAGCCTGTTGTTTCTCCTGATTCAGGCGTAGAAGATGCCGGCGTTATCCAAAAAGATGTTGCTGTACCTTTGACTGCCACACCCATTCCTTCAGCAGAAACCTGGCCACATCAAACGGTTTATAAAATCAGTTCGTTACCGGCGGTAACCGCTTTCAGCGCTGCCGGATTTTTGGAACAAAGACATGCTGCCCTCATTGGCGGACAAATAAGAAGGGTGGTTGAAACCGAAGCCCCCATCACCCGAAAATTGCTTTATCAGCGGGTGTTGCAGGCATGGGGCATTGCAAGGTTGGGTACAAGAATTGAGGCGCACCTCGATGGCATTTGCCGCGGTTTGCCGGTGGGCATTACACCGTTTGGAAAACAGCGGGTGGTGGCACCCTCATCTTTTAAATGGAAAGAATATACCACCTACCGCATACCCGATGAGGAAGTTGCTGAAAGCCGCCGGAATGCAGAAGAAATTCCCATACCGGAAATTGCCAATGCCATGCGCGAAATACTGGAACATCAGGTCAGCCTGACGGAAGAAGGCCTGCTGCGCGAATCATCGAGGCTATTCGGATTCGCCCGAAGCGGCCCCGTGGTGGATACGGCTATGAAACTGGGATTTCAGTTTGCTGTTGAAAATAAAATGATTGAAGAAAGAACCGGCAGGTGGATTGCCAAGTAAGGATGGAAGGTTCTATTTACATTATAGCAATGATCGTGTAAATGACACAGATAACACAGATGTTCACTGATAAAAAATAATACCATGCGCATTTTACATACCGCCGACTGGCACCTCGGGAAAAAACTGGATCAGCACGACCGTTCGCAGGAACATCAGTTGTTCCTCGACTGGCTGCTGCAAACCATTGATGCCCGGCAAATTGATGCCCTCATTATTGCGGGCGATATTTTTGATACCGGCAGCCCGGCAAACGAAACCTTGCGGATGTACTATAATTTTTTGGTGGATCTGAAGCAAACCTGTTGCCGGCAGGCGGTAATTATTGGTGGTAACCACGACAGCATCAGCACGCTAAACGCCCCTCGTGAATTGCTGAGGGCCCTTCAGGTGCATGTGGTAGGCGGAGTTCCTGAGCATGCAGCAGAGCAAATTATTCCCCTTACCAATAAGGCCGGTGAATTGGAAGCCGTGGTTGTGGCTGTGCCTTTTCTGCGAGACCGCGATGTACGCCTGAGTGTGGCGGGCGAATCGGCCTTGGAAAGGGAACAAAGAATTCGTGAAGGCATTGCGGAGCACTATCAGAACCTGCTTCCTTTGGTGGAAGATTACAGGGCAAAAAACATACCCCTGATTGCAACCGGGCACCTGTTTGCCCAGGGTGCGGTAGCAAGCGATAGCGAAAAGGAAATTCATGTAGGTTCATTGGGGCAGGTGCCGGCATCTGCCTTTCCAAAGGAATACAACTATGTGGCGCTTGGCCATCTGCACAGGCCGCAAATAGTAGGGGGAGTGGATCATATCCGTTACAGCGGGTCACCCATTCCTCTCAGTTTTAGCGAAGCCAATGATGAAAAACAGGTGGTGATGCTTGATGCAAAACCCGGTCAATCCATCAGCATCCAACAAATTCCTGTACCGGTATTCCGGAAGCTGATCCGCATAAGCGGCGATCCCGAAAAAGTGAAACAAAAGATCGTACAATCAAGCATTGAATTGGCAGCAGACGAATTGCCTGCATGGGTAGAAGTGCAGGTGCATACCAACAACCTGCTAACACAGCTACAGGATGAATTGCTTGAATTATTGCAAAAAAAACCCGGGTTCGGGCAGCTTTTTTTAAGACAACTCCGGTTGCGCGAAGCAACGGGCATCCAGGAGGTATCAACGGACTACCATCATTTGGTGGATATGGGCCCGCAGCATGTGTTTGGCCTGCGGCTGCAAACCCTTGGGGAGGGGGCTGATGTTGAAACGCTGCAATCCACCTTTGCCGAAGCGCTGCAGTTGATGGAAGAAAGGGAGGGTTCACTATGAAAATATTATCGGTAAGTTTTAAGAACCTGAACTCTTTACGCGGTGAGTTTCGCGTTGATTTTGACAGCAGCCCCCTTGCCGACAGTGGTTTGTTTGCCATTACCGGACCCACCGGTGCGGGCAAAACCACTTTGCTGGATGCTATTACCGTGGCGCTGTACAACAAAGTGCCGAGGCATGGAGGCAATGTGGAGGAACTGATGACGCGGCATACAGGTGAATGCTGGAGCGAGGTGGAGTTTGAAACCAATGGCAAACGATACCGCAGCAAATGGATGCAGAACCGCGCCCGGAGTAAAGCCGATGGCAAAATGCAGGCTGACAAAATGGAATTTTCCAATGTAGAAACAGGCGAAATTTTGGGCGGACACCGTAAAACAGAAACGCTTGATCTGATTGAGAAAATAACCGGGCTTGACCATGATCAGTTCCTGCGTTCCGTAATGCTCGCACAGGGCGAATTCTCCAGGTTTTTGAAAGCCAATGCAAAGGAGCGGAGCGAATTGCTCGAACAAATGACGGATACCTTTATTTTCAGCCGGATATCGCAGTTCATTTTTGAGAAAACGAGGGAGGAGAAAAAAAAGCTGGATGATTTTGACCTGATTCTTGGGCAGTTTGTAAGCCTTGGTGGGGAAGAGGTTGAGGAAAAGGTTAAGGCTAAGGATGAGGCAGAGAAAAGGTTGAGGGAATTAAAAAAGGAGGAGGAAATTGTAAGGGTATCACTAACCTGGTTTGAGCAAAAACGAAGCCTTGAAACAGAACAGG
>ERZ795056.4505-NODE-4505-length-14364-cov-8.059962_pt1 | contig 14364 bp, 8 predicted proteins | sample MGYA00375140_ERZ795056 | MGnify/ENA primary metagenome ERZ795056 (study PRJEB30185, sample SAMN05720227) | activated sludge metagenome | isolation source: Anaerobic digester | place: USA | collected 2015-03-09 ...
GACTTCCAGGGGCAATCGGTGTATTCGGTCTGCACCGAAAACGGCTCATTGCCTGCAGGCTGGGGATACTCGTACTCGAAATAATTGACCATTTCCTCAAAACGGACGGCATCGGCCGGAGGAACCTGGCCGGCATTCAGCATCCGGCGAATGTTGGCATACGAGCTGCGGTCGACATCGATGCTGAAGGTAGAGAGCGGCTTGAGGATGGCGCCCTGAAAACGGTTTTCAACAATTTTATTGTACTCCTCGTTGGGATCGACGGAATCGGAATGCTTCTTGTCTTCGAACACCAGGGCATTTCCTTTGATCCGGGAAACTTCATCGTTGGAGTCTTCCAGCTTTGCTCCGGCACTGCCATACGTCCCTTTCCATTTTTGAACTGAAGCAGATCCGCTGATGGTTTTCTGAGCTACTTGCATTTCAACATTCTTCATATCGGGTTTTGATTCTCTGGCCTGAGGAATTACTTTCTTCATCAGAGACCAGGTAGACGAAACGATCTGTCCTTTTTTTACGATGATTCGTTTAACAATTCGCTTTTGACAGGTCTGGTGCTGAATTTCCAGGTCATAGGTATCGGGCACAAGAGGCACGAAGGCAAACATTCCGGCTTTATCCGTGACCATGGATTTAAGGAGAACCGATTTCTTTTTGAGAAACACCGATGCTTTGGCAAGCGGAGCATGTGCCGACGAATCACGGACGGTACCTTTCAGTCCCGTCTGCGGGGACTGGGCCCGAACCGAAACCGAAGACAACAGAAAAATGAGACAAGAGAACCGGAAAAGAAGAATTTTCATAAAGTGTTTGGTAAACAGGTGAAGAAATCGAAACCTGAAAAGTCTCTCCATTTTGGATTTAACCCCGAAACGGACAGTACATTTTCAAGACGGATTGCTTAACGGGAAGAGGGAAGAGATATTTTGAATTGAGAATGAGGAAACGGGACTTTGAACGAATTCAGGAGATGCCGGAAACGAAGGATTTCACATCGATGGCGGTTTATGCCCAATATTTCAGGGTAGTTCAAATGGAATTGCTTCCTGCACATTGCAATTGAAAATCAATTCCCTACAACGAACGTGTTATTGTTCCGGCTGAAACTTAGAGGGACTTTTGCACTTCTCATCGAACAACAATTCAAACATGAAATACATTTTCCCCTTGCTCTCCGTTTTCCTGATTCCCTTTGCCGATGCGCAGAACTTTTCACCCGATCCAATTTTTGGAACAAACGGACTGGTGGAACAAAACGTTGCCGCCGGGACATCAAGAATGAATGCGATTTCGGTCGCTTCCAACGGAGCCATCTTGACCGCTGGAAATACAAACAACTTCTCCTCTGATTTTGTCGTCAACCGTATTTCGGAATCCGGGACGCCTGACAATTCTTTCGGAACGGCGGGAACGGTGAGCATCGATTTCACAAATGGACTGGACAACCTCAAATCCATGGCCTTGCAAAGCGACGGAAAGATTCTGGTTGCAGGAAGTTCCCGTCTGAACAATGTTACATCCTGTGTGGCATCGCGTTTACTTGCCAACGGGACCATCGACAATTCGTTTGGCGACAATGGCTATCTCAAATTTATGGCCACAGGTACCACCTCTTTTTCCACCATAGAAAAAACAGTCCTGCTTCCGGATGGCAGCATTCTGGTGGGAGGATATTTTCTTCAGAATGGAGTCTACAGAGGCTTCGTCCGCAAATACCTGGCAAACGGAACACCTGATGCAAATTTTGGGACTTCCGGTCAGACTACCATCAACTTTTCAACCGCAACAGCCAGTAGCTACGTGTTCGATCTTTTACCAGAAGCCAACGGAAAAATTGCCGTTCTGGGACAAAACTACACCACCCGCTTCCTCATTGGAATGGCCCGCCTCAGCAGCACCGGTGCACTGGATACAGGTTTTTCAACGGACGGAGTCCTCAACTTTTCTTTCGCAACCGGCCAGAACTATGCCACACGCCTTTTCAAACGAAACGACGGCAAATATGTGGCCGCCGGATATGCAAACACCGCCACAACCAACTACAAAGTGTGCACCGCCAGGCTGGAAACCAACGGCGATCAGGACCTTACCTATGATGCAGATGGCTTCACAAGTCACGGAGCCAATACCAGTTATACGTCCTGCCTTGACGCCGTGATGCTTGCGGATGAATCGGTTTTATTGACGGGAGAAGCGTATTTCACTAATATATACCACCCTGTTGTGTACAAAATCACAACCGCCGGAACACTGGATGCCACATTTGGAACCGGAGGGTTTGGCAGGATCAACACAGGTACAAATTCCGGATTCGGCAGAGCCATTCTTTTTTCGGTTGATAAAATTCTGTTGGCTGGAGCGGTGTACACCAGTTCTTCCAATGCCAACATCGGGCTTGTCGCCGCCACTCAAATCAACGGGGCACCGTCAACCAGTTTTGGCCAGAACGGACAGGTTTTGCTTACAAAATCCACCGCCAACAACCGCGTAAAACACCTTGACAAAACGCTGGACGGCAAGTACTTTGTCTCCGGTGATGTGGAAAACTATGACCCCGACCAGGTTCTGGTGAAGTTTAATACCGATGGAAGTCCCGACAATAGCTTTGGTTCTCAGGGAGTTTCCGTTTCAGATTTTGGAAGTATTGAAACGTACTACGATCGGGTCGTACTAAACGATGGCGAAATGGTTCAACTCTCAGCAAGAGATGAAGTGACTCTTGCATTTGCGGGTCTTGGAAACTTTTCCGGCCCTTCCGATTATGGTCTGGTAAAGACCAGCACCTCTGGAATTCAGAATGCAACAGCGAAAAAGTTTCGGTTTGCTGCTACGGAATTCACGTTTCCAAAAGTGATCAGAAAAGACCCGTCCGGAAACATTTATGTACTGGCAAATCAGTCGCAACCCGTTCGGAGTGCCTGTTATATTTCGAAGCACCTGGGCAGCAGTCTTGCCCTGGACAACTCGTTCGGAACGCAGGGGAAATTTCAGCTTCATGGTTTCAGTTCGTCATCAGATGTGAATTGTGTGGATGTGCACATTGACAATACGGGCAACATTTACATACTTCGGAACACCGGAAATACGATTGTGGCTCCGTTTACATTTGGATTCCGGATCAGGAAATACAATGCCCAGATGGTGTCAGATGGTAGTTTCGGGGATGCAACCCTGGGTGAACTGGCCGTTGAAGACGCGTTGGCATCATCATTTTCAGCAAACCGGATGTATGCTGTTTCAAATGGTTTGCTTGTGTCAGGAATAAAAGCGGGTGTGGCGACCATTGCCCGGATTACGCTGGCTGGCGAAGTGGCAGGATACATCCAGTTGCCGGCACTCAAATCCATTTCCAAAATTGTGATCGGTACAGACGGCGCCCTTTATGTTTCCGGAATGGGACAAAACAACCGGTTTCGTCTGGAAAAATTTCAGGCTGATGGAAGTCCGGTGACAACATTCAATGGCTCAGGATTTATCGCTGACAACTTTTTCAGCAATGCTGTTTCGATTCAGGATTTTCTGGTCGAAAGTCCGGGTACCATCACCATTCTGACCCGAACAAGAGCCGGACTGGAAGGCGAAAAACTGGGTTTGGTCCGTCTCATCGAGACAACATCCAGTGCTCCGCTGGCCATCCAGGATTCTCCTTTCGTAAAGGTGTATCCCAATCCCGCATCTGAACAATTGTTCTGGGAAAACACCCAGCCATCGGGTCTGGATATCATAACGATCTGGGATTCAAAAGGGCGGAAGGCGATTTCGGCTCAGGCATCGGATGGAAATGCCGGGATCCGGATTGAAACGCTAGCTCCGGGTACATACTGGCTGGAAGTTGAAGGGGGAAAATACCGGAACAAAGTGCCTTTCATTAAAAAATAAAGCACGCAATTACCCGAACCTGCCAACAATGAACTCCGCAATGTTGGCAGGTTCCCTGGAGAAATTAGACAAAGTCCATCTTCAGTTCTCTGGAACGAAACCAACGGACTTTAAAACGAAATAGTCCAGCAAGACAGTTGGATGAAATCGTGAAAAAAAATATTTCAGAATAAAAATACCGATCGGTATTTTTATTCATATGTTTGTGCCGGTTATGGGAGAATCATCGTCAAAATCGGACCGGACAAAGCTGTTCATCGTTGAACGGACGGCACCTGTTTTCAATGAAAAGGGGTTTGCAGGCACGTCGCTGACCGATTTAACCAATGCGACCGGCCTGACGAAAGGAAGCATCTATGGGAATTTTCAAAACAAGGATGAAGTTGCACTGGCTGCTTTTGACTACAACTTCGACCAGATAACGCAGTATATACGATCAAAAATACTGGCGACGGACAATGCCATTGAACGGCTTCTTGTGTACCCAACTGTGTACCGTGAATTTCTTACGATTCCCTTTCTGAAATCCGGCTGCCCCATTCTCAACACGTCCACTGAAGCAGACGACACGCATCCAAAACTCCGTGAACGGGCAGCACAGGCACTTTCATTCTGGAAAGCATCCGTTGAAAACCAAATCAACCGGGGCATTCAACGGGGCGAAATAAAGGGCGACACCAATCCTTCTGAATTTGCTGTGATACTGATGTCCCTGATTGAAGGAGCGGTGATGCAGGCCAAGCTGACCGGTATGCCCATCGAACTGAGAATTGCCATGAACTACCTTGAAAAGTTAATCCTGGGCATAAAAGCCTAATTTTTTTTGAGCATCAATATACCGATCGGTATAAAACAGAGAAAGAAGAATGAAAATAACCAAAACGGAAGACTTCCTCGCTTATCTGGAAAAAACCAGAGAAGCCACCAACCGGGTGATTCAGGCCATCCCGAAAGATAAAATGGACTGGACCTACAAACCAGGAAAATTCACCATTGGCGACCTGGTGCGGCACATTGCGGCAATCGAACGCCATGTTTTTGCCGAGACCGCGATTGGGAAAAAATCGACCTATAAAGGCTGTGGCAAAGAGCTGGCTGACGGTTACGACGACATCCTCTCCTATTTTGATGATATGCACCAGGAGTCCGTTGCCCTGTTCAAATCCATTCGTGACGAAAGGCTGAAGACTGAAATTATGTCCCTCGATGGAAGAACCATTGAACTGGGAAATTTCCTGAGGGCGTTGATTGTCCATGAAGTGCACCACAGAGGAGCTCTCTGTATTTATCTGAATTTACTGGGTGTGGAGACTCCACCCATCATCGGTTTAAAAGAAGAAGAAGTCATTGAATTAAGTCGCATATAAAATCATCCGAACCTTATGACACGCAAAAAACTGCTGGAAAGCAAAACACGGATTCAACACCAGGATTGTGACCCGTATAACCACCTCAACAATTCGAAGTATATTGACATCATGGTGGCGGCAAGGACCGAACAAATTCTTGATCACTATGAATTTAACTCATCTCAAATTGTGGCAAAGCAAGGTGTGGGATGGGTGATCGCTCAAACACAGATTTCCTATTTCTTTCCGGCATCCTGGATGGAAGTGGTGACCATTGAAACCCGGTTGATTCACTTTTCAGAATCCAGTCTGTTGGTGGAAGGCCTAATGTGGGACGAACACAAAACCCGATTAAAAGCCATTATGTGGACAAAACTGGTCCACTTTCAGATTCAGACGCAGCGCAGTTCCACACATTCGGAAGAACTGATGAACCTGTTCCGGGATATTCATTATCCGATTGAAAACAACCCGACTTTTGACGAACGGGTAAAATCATTTAAACTAATGATTCCATCAAAATAACCATGATCCTGGGAGTTGGAGCAGTTTCATGAGAAGCCGGTTTCATTTGTACATTTCCTTCTGACAAGTACCCGATCTAAGAATCCATCAATTTTACCTCATCCTTTACCATGAATACAAACTATTTAGAAAGCACCATCAAACAATTTGAGTACTACAAGTTACTGGGCGACAAAACATTTGCCCAGCTACCTGACGACAGGTTATTCTGGCAGTACAATGAAAACAGCAACAGCATTGCCACCATTGTGAAACACCTCTGGGGCAACATGCTCAGTCGCTGGACCGATTTCCTCACGACGGACGGGGAGAAAGAATGGCGTGACCGGGATGCCGAATTTGAAAATGACATTCAGAGCAGGGAAGAACTTGTCGTCAAATGGAATGAAGGCTGGAAGGTTTTCTTCGATGTGCTGGGCTCATTGAAAGAAGAAGATTTGGGAACTGTGATTTACATCCGGAATCAGGGCCATACAGTGATGGAAGCCATTAACCGCCAACTGGCTCATTATCCGTATCACATCGGGCAGATCGTGTTTATTGGCAAAATGTGTTCTGAAAACTGGAATTCGCTGTCCATTCCGAAGGGAAACTCCCGTCAGTTTAACGACGACAAATTTTCAAAACCAAAAGGAAAAGAACATTTCACCGATGAAACGCTGACCAAAAAAACAGACCAGTAAAACATCGAATCCCTTCCAGAGAGATTGAATAATGAAGCAGTTGAATAAAGCTGGCTTCAAAAAGGACGAATATGTGATGCCGGAATCAGGAAAACACTGAGTTATGGTTCATCTACCTCCGCCAGCTTTGCCGTAAAATGCCGGAGAAATCTGGATTCTTCCACAATCTTCAATCCTTTGATCTGGTTTCGATTCTGAAACACCTGCACTATGACTTCGGCCACATAGTCGATGTGACTCTGTGTGTAAACCCTGCGGGGAATGGCCAGACGGACCAATTCCAGCTGGGCAGGAACCAGTTCATCATTGGCATCATATCGACCAAACATAAGTGAGCCAATCTCCACCGACCGGATTCCCCCTTCCAGGTACAGGGCACAGACCAAGGCCTGTCCGGGATATTGATTCACCGGAATGTGAGGCAAAAAGGCTTTGGCATCCAGATACACAGCATGTCCACCTGCCGGAAGCATGACCGGAACATCTGCGACCTGCAGTTTCTGTGTGAGGTACTCCATCGACCGGATGCGGTATTGAAGGTAATGTTCATCAAGTACTTCCTGCAATCCAATGGCGATGGCCTCAAGATCACGACCCGCGAGTCCTCCATAAGTAGGGAAACCTTCCGTAATCACAAGCAGATTCCGGAACTGACGGGCCAGTTCTTCATCCCGAAGAGCCAGGAAACCACCAATGTTGGCAAACGCATCCTTTTTAGCTGACATCGTACAGCCATCGGCATACGAAAACATCTCCCGGGCAATGTCCCGAACGGAAACCGATTGGTAACCTTTCTCCCGTTGCTGGATGAAATAGCCATTTTCAGCAAAACGGCAGGCATCAATATAAAAGCGAATGGAGAACTGTTTGCAGATGGCGGCCACGTCTTTTACATTCTGCATGCTCACGGGTTGTCCGCCGCCGGAATTGTTGGTCACCGTAAGCATAACCAAAGGAATCTTCCCGGCACCGGTGGTTTCGATCTGTCGACGGAGTGCATCCACATCCATATTTCCTTTGAAGGGCGCCGGAATCTGGGGTTTCTTTCCTTCCGGACAAAGAAGGTCGATGGCCTCGGCACCGGTGAACTCTATGTTGGCCCGGGTGGTATCGAAAAAGGTGTTGCTGATGAATGTCTTGCCGGGTCCGCCCAGAATACTGAACAGGATTTTCTCCGAGGCCCTTCCCTGGTGTGTGGGTATGACTTCCGGGAAACCCATCACATCTTTCACTGATTCTGAAAACCTGTAAAAACTAGGGCTTCCGGCATAGGATTCATCGCCTTGCATGATGCCTGCCCATTGCCTGCTGCTCATTGCACTGGTCCCGCTGTCGGTAAGCAGATCGATGAGCACATCGTCGGAATGAATGAGAAAAGGGTTGAAAAAAGCCTCCTGCAAAATGGTCTGGCGTTGTTCCGGACTGGTGAAGCGAATGGGCTCGACCGATTTTATCCGGAAAGGTTCAATGATGGTGCGCATGAAATCAAGCCCCTGGACACAGAAGGCACCGCAAAAAGGGTGTCGTCAGCAACGTTGCCGATGAGCAGCCTCAAGAATTCACCTGACATAAATCGGAGGAATGAAGTTGAGGGCGAAAGCAGTTAAAGAATTGAAGAATTCATCCGGATGACACAAAACTCAAAAGAGAATTGAGCTCACTGTGCCAGGTTCCTGAATCAGTGAAAACAAGAACGTGATGTATGATGAATGGATTACCCGCACCCGGAATAAAATGCTACACACCTCGTTTTGGGGAATATTTCATCATCACTGATAACCATTGATCTTTCCATGAAATTCTGTGTTCCCGTTTTCATACTGATTGTGCTGAACTCCTGTAATGAATCAAGCCTGAACAAATTCTCCAAATTTGGAAAGGAGAAAACCATGTGGATTGACATTCAGCCTTTTGATGGAATCCCCGACAGCCAGGTCCGGTTTGTTTATGATGAGATCCACAGGGTTTTTCCAAACGTGCAGATTAAACCCTCCATTCCTTTGCCGGATCAGGCGTTCTATCGGAAACGAGGACGGTACCGTGCCGATTCTCTTATCCAATTTATGAGAACCTTCACCCCCGATGGGCACGTCACCATAGGCCTCACCAATAAGGACATCAGCCATACTCATGGAAAAATTGAAGATTTTGGCATAATGGGTCTCGCCTTTCAGCCCGGAAATTCCTGCATTGCCTCCACCTTTCGTCTTGCGAAAAACAATAAACCGGAACAATTTTTCAAAGTGACCATCCATGAACTCGGGCATTCACAGGGACTTCCGCATTGTCTGGTGAAATCCTGCTACATGCGGGATGCAAAAGGAAAAAATCCCACCAACGAAGAAAAAGAGTTTTGTACCAATTGCTCCAACCACATGCAATCTCTGGGTTGGCAAACGAATTGAAAGTGAAGGCTTGATATCAGGTCAAGTATAGAAAGCAATAAAATCAACTACATTATTTCACCCTGAAGAAACCCAGAAGGCATAAAAAAAGGGAACCCCGGTCAGAAGTTCCCTTTTCAATTCTATGAGAAAGCCATTACTCCTTCACCAACAACCGACTGATCATACGGGTACCTGTCTGTACTTTCACCAGATAATTCCCGGCTGGCAGGTTTCGAACATCCATTTCCAGCTGGCTTCCATCGGCCTGAATCGTATTTTGTGAAAGCCTGCGTCCCTGAAGATCAAAAATTTCAACACGACCTTCGCTTTCCCCCTCACTAACCAGATTCAGATAAATCCGGTCCCGTGCCGGATTGGGAAACATACCCAGTTCCGGCTCCTGTGTCGCCATTCGTGCCGGACCAAAACTGTAAATACCCGTGGTAACCGGCCCGTTTACAAGGCCGCTCTTGATACCCATGGCCTTCAGAGTGGTATTGGATGAAATGGCAACCGGTGTACTGTATAGTTTGGTGAAATAATTGAACACATCGGTCCTTGGTGTATTTCCGTTTGTGGTGTAGTAAATCTGTGCATCCGCTACAATGTTACTCATGGAAACTGAAACCGAAGAAGGATACAATCCCGGAGCCGGACTAAATACAACAGGCCCTATACTTTGCGCCAGATTGATGGTAAGAATGACCCTCGAATTGGCACTGTTCTGAACTCCCGTTTTGATGGTCACGGCATTGATCGTGGTCGTGCGATCTACCTGAAACGCACCCGTGTATTTCTTTGTAAAGGAATTGGGTGTGGTAAACAGTGGAAGATTGCCATTGGTGGTGTACCAGATTTCAGCTCCGGCTGTGGCTGTGCTCATGGTCACTATCTGAATAGATGTGTAATTTCCGGTACCCGGCTGAATAACCGGAGGATCGCAAACAGTTGGATTGGAGACCGTCAGGAAGACCGCTCTCACTAAAGAAACTTCCGACCCGCGAACTGCAATGGCACGGACTGTTGTGTTGGAAGTGACCTGGAAAGGACCAGTATACAGTTTGGTAAAACCATTCGGCACATCCACCCGTGGAATATTGCCATTGGTGGTATAGTACAGATTTGCTCCTGCGATTCCCGTAATTGTAACCGTTAACGGGCCTGTGTAAGATCCCGTGCCAGGACTGATCAAAGGTGGAGTCAATGGAAGAAGTACCGGATTGACTGTCACCAGAACTGAATCGGTATCCACGCATCCATTGGCGGTTGTACCGGTCACAAAATAGAGAGTTGTATTGACAGGACTGGCCAGAACACTTGCCCCTGCGCCATTTGATGGAATCAGTCCAGCCAATGGAGACCATTGATATTGATCCGCTCCGGTTGCAGTCAGAGAAGCAGACTGTCCCAGGTTGATCGTTTGATCAGTTCCAGCACTGACTGTTGGATTTGGATTCACCACTACGGAAACAATGGCTGAAACTGCTGAACTGCAACCCGCTGCAATTGTCCGGACGCTGAATTCTCCGGATTGGCTGACCAGAATTTCCTGAGAGCTTGCACCGTTGTTCCATACGTTACCGGTTGGTGAACCGGACTGCAACACGACCGAACCTCCTTCACAAAACGAAGTCGCACCCGAAGTCAGGATAGAAGGCGTTGGCGGAACCGGATTCACCACCACTTCCACTGTATTGGAAACCGCTGACGTACAGGTACCGGCCACCACCCGAACACTCAGGATTTGCGAAGCGGATACCAGAACCGACCGATTGGTGGAGCCATTGCTCCAAAGGTTACCAGTCGCTGAACTGGACTGAAGAATCACTGAATCGCCTTCACAAAATGTAGTAGGGCCAAATGCTGTAATCAAAGGCTGTGATGGAACCGGATTGACCACCACCTGAATGGAATCTGTGAGAATACATGGGCCAAAGGTGGAGATGAGTGTATAAATTCGGGTAGAAGACGGAACAAAGGCGACTCCGTTCTGAACACCGTCTGACCAGGTGTAAGTCATCCCCGGAAGGGCAACCGGTAAACCTTGCAACACAACGGATTCTCCGGCACAGAGAGTGTCGTCTGAAGCAGTGGCGTGAACAGGATCTGTGATATGGAAACTGTATTCCAACTCGGATGCCGGGCAACCCATCTCATCGTTGTACTGGATGACAACTGTTTGTAAACCGGCAATCGCAACATTCCCTGTGAATACACCATTGCTGAAATTCAAACCCGCTGGCATTGTTGTGATGACCTGACTTGTGTAAAAACCACTTCCACCAATGATCAGAGGTTGAAAATTGATGGCCTCCCCTGTCTGTGCACAAACGTTGGTAATGGCTGCCTGAATTGCCGAACAGTTGGGGGACGGTGCGCAGGTTGCCAGACTGACACTTAGATTATAGGGAACTCCAGTCGCTGCCCCCTGGGAAATTTCATTTACAACGGCTGTAAACTGTTGCCCGGGGTTTACTGTGAAAGAATATGATCCGTTTGAAGAACTACCTAAATCAGCCAGAAAATTGGTCGAAACCGAACCGGGCAAAAAGCCGGAATTATTATAAACAGCTGAATACAAATTGGTAAAACTAACCAGCGAAGACTGGTTAACACTCACACATTGACTCACTCCGGAACTATTGGTAAATGTGTACGAGTGGTAAGTGGGAGATCCCGTCACAGCTGCGGTTCCAGGATTGGACTTCGGAACAGCACAGGAACCGGATATACCGTTTCGGGAAATCCGGCTGGTAATGGTTCCGGAGCTGGTCACCACATTGGCAACAGAAGCAGGGGCCTGGCCTAATGAGGTAGCTATATTCAGAAAAGGCTGGCTGCCAAGGGTGAAGTTAAGTGGAATGAAGGTAGTATCGGTCACACTTCCCTGGTAAGCAAGCTTCAAGGTCAAAAATAGGTTTGAACCACATGCCAAAGAGGACGGAATCCCCACCAGATATGGCAGCAGGTTGTTGGATGTATCGGTGGTACCAGCCAGACTGTTCAGTTCCCATTTATTTCGGAAGATTTTCACACCGGCCTGACTGGAAGTTAAAATGGCGACCACATTCTGAGCTATCAGGGTGGAGCGGTTTCGCAGCCGGATTTTCAATTGCGCCACTTCACCCGGTTCAATTGATCCGTTCCCGTTGCTGAAACTCCCTTCTATCAGTGAATGGCCAATTTTCCCCAAATCAGCAAACAAAGGAGTGGCTCCTGAAGCACTCATCGCCGTATTGGCCATGATAATCCCGACCCCGGAATTTTCATCAGAACCAGGCGCTTCAATGTCCAGTGCCGAAGCAATCAGAGCATTGTAAATCTGTGTATTGGTCAGGGATGGCGTTTTTGATTTCAGCAAGGCAGCAATGGCTGCAGCATGGGGAGCAGCGGCCGATGTCCCGAAAAAAGCACTAAAGCCAGATACTGAAGTTTTCGTTCCGTCAGCGGCGGTAAGGTCTGGTTTCTGTAGCTTCTCTCCCCCATTGGTTGCAAACAGAACATTGCCTGGAGTGATGGCCGTTGTGTCGGGGTTATAGAAAATCCTTCTTGGTCCATCGGAGCTAAATGTTTCCGTCACATTGCTGGTTGTGTGTGCATTCGGATAGGCTGCGAGTGCTGGAGTTGCCGCCACGCAAATGGTGGATTTACCGGCATTGTGTCCGCCGGTTACACCATTCGTTCCCACCGTTAAGCGGCCACGGTTGGTATTGAGGTGAAGGGCCCGGACAGCAGCTCCTGTTTTTTTGAAAATCACAAGCCGGCGGCCAAGGGACTGCGAAGCAAGAGATTCAATGGGATCGTCATTTCCATCCTGCACATTGGTGGAAGATGCCAGAACAGACGTTCCGGTAGAATTGAGGGAAAAGAGGTCATAGTCGTTCCCTGATAATCCCTGTGGATCAGACCACTTCAAATAAGGCCGTCCGGCTACAGTGAGTGCATTGTTAAGAACACCCGTGGCAAAATCGAGAACATTACCACCAGCCAACAAGGCATTGGTACCACCATCTTTGAAATCACCTTCCCAAACACCGGAGGTATTGTCGTTTTTATTTCCGCTGTTACCAGCACTGGAAAAATAAGAAGCACCGCTTGCGGTTACGGTATTCACAGCCCGGGCAATGACACCATCCTGAAAAACAGGTTCGTTGAAATAGCTGACGTCGTCTACAATGATGTCGCATCCTGCCGCTCTCAGGTTCAGGATTTGCTGTGCAAAATCGGCATCTCCATTAAAGGCACTGGCATAATACAGTTGTGCACCTGGTACCAGATCGTGTATAAGCTGGAGCATGGCCCGCCCTTCATCTGAACCTGAGGTGACATCGGTAAGGACCGTAACCGGAGTGGTAAATCCGGCAGGATTCCCGACACCCGGCAATTCTCCCTGGGTAACATCCGTTGCCGCTGTTCCCAGTGAATTGTAGGAATCCGACAAAACCCCGATTTTCACTCCGGCACCGTTTACACCATACATGGCACGGGTGGAAGAAACCAGGTGTGTCTCATCGGCTTCTGAAACGATGGCTCCTGCCAGTATAGAAGGTACAGTTCCCGATCCATTCTGCAGAATTCCCTTTTCCAGCCAGGCACCTGCCTTCGGACTGGATTCTGTGGCGGTTGAATGTTTGGAGTTGTTCTGAGGCTTCACCCAAAGTTCCGCAAAGTGAACCTCCCGAAGAGTTGCCAGATTCTCTGCTTCCAGAATGGGAATGTAGGCAAGGACGGAACGAAACCGGGAATGGGCTGACTGAATCCGTCCATTCACCCTCTTTACAAAGTCCAGGATCGGATCGATGGACGTGGTCGCACTGATGATATCCACAGCCACCAGACCCTGGGCGTCTTTTATTGTTTCCACGTCAAGAGTTGGAACCAGGGGTGTGATGGATTGTTTGCGCTCCATTTTCAAAGCGTACCAAAGCTGGGACCCCATCTTTTTCTGAATGGGTGTCCTGCTCTCCTTCTCCTGAATGAGAGATTCGATCTGTCGTGTTGCGGTGGGACTGATGCTTTCCTGGGCATACACCACAGCAGGAAAGGCAGATAACAGAACCCCGAATGCGCAGGCGAAAAAGTGTTTCATAAAAATGATATTGAAAATTGACCAGTATCCTAAAAAGCGAAAGGACTTTCCTTCTGCAATGGTACCCTGTTTCCAGCGAAAAACAACCGAATAAACCCGATCTACAACGAAAGTGTGATACCGTAAAGGGAGTGAATTCTGATGAGTGAAGAGTGAAGAATTTTGATTGATGCTCACAGTGGCACCAACAGCGAAGAACTATAAATGATGAGTGATGAGTGATGAATAATGCTTGCAGTTGCGCCAGCAGGGCCAAATGATGAATTATGAATTATGGGTTATGAATGAAATGCAGAGCCGGAGTGCATGCAGCCAACACCGGAGGTTAGCTACGAAAACAAACCAATTCAAACCCCAGCGGGGTGACACAAAGTTGGCTGCCCATAATTGCTTCAATCCATGCTAAAGCTTGTTGAAAATCCTGTATTCTAGGATATTGAAACCTCCAAATT
>ERZ795056.4506-NODE-4506-length-14364-cov-4.789922_pt1 | contig 14364 bp, 18 predicted proteins | sample MGYA00375140_ERZ795056 | MGnify/ENA primary metagenome ERZ795056 (study PRJEB30185, sample SAMN05720227) | activated sludge metagenome | isolation source: Anaerobic digester | place: USA | collected 2015-03-09 ...
AATGGTTATATTGTAAAAGCCAGTGTGACTCCAGCAGAAGTTTCGGGAATAGTACAAAAATTGTTAAATTTAAAATAGTTAACTAGACGGCTTATAAAAAAGAGTCGCAAAATAATTTTATGGAACATCCAAGCAAGGAAAGAACCTTAGTAATTATTAAGCCAGACGGAGTTCAGCGTTCGTTGATTGGCGAAATTGTCCGTAGATACGAGCGCACCGGTTTAAAATTAACCGGTTTAAAAATGGTAATTCCAACCGAAGAATTAGCAACTAAGCATTACTATGAAGTAGGCGGCGATGCCTGGATAGAAGAAGTTGGCCGTAAAGCCCGAGCTTCTTACGAAAAAAAAGGTTTAACTTCGCCTTATAAAACTAACTCCGAAAATGGTTGGGCGGTCTTAAAATCTAACGCTAAATATTTAAGCTCCGGTCCGGTAGTTTGTATGATTTGGCAAGGCAACCAGGCAGTGGCCTTAGTTAGGAAAATAACCGGCGGCACCGAACCGTTAACATCAGATGTCGGCAGCATCCGTGGTGATTTTACTTTAGATTCATATTCAATTGCCGACACCGATCAACGTAGTGTCCGCAATTTAATCCATGCTTCCGGCGCTACCGATGAGGCTGAAAAAGAAATAGCGATTTGGTTTAAAAAGGATGAAATTTCTCAGTATAGGCTAATTGCCGAAAGTATCCTTTATGACGTTAACTTAGACGGAATAAAAGAGTAATACTTGGCGCGTCGTTATGGAAAAACGGACTTTTGACTTTTAAGTTCGTTTTTTATTGACAAAGCCCTTACTTTGGTATAAGATATTGTTATATGGAAAAAGCCATACTCAAAATTCAGAATGTATTTACCATTATTTTAGTCGTATTGGTCGGCATTATTATGCCGGAATTTGAGATGGTCAAGAAAGTATAAGGTAAAAAAATAACATAGATTATAAAGGGCCATCTCAACCGAGACGGCCCTTTTAGTTTGTTCTTTGACAGTCCTTGCTAAACTCTAGCTTTAGAGGAATGGGGAGAAACATAGAATTTTTTTAAACAGCTTAGGGGGTGTAAATCTTATGGATACGGGCATTAACGGAACAAACAGAAAAACGAATATAATCAAGAGCAATATCCAGTCCTTAAACGGCAGGCTGGAAATTGCCATAACAAGGGGTGACGAACATGATGCGAGACTTTACCGATTTCAGCTGAAACAGGCCTGGACAGGACTGAGCCGTTTGGAACCGGCAGAGTTTCCTGAGACTTAAAACAGAGAGTTAGCAAGGACGAGTGGCGTTAGTCACTATTTTTCGGAGACTAGGATACCGTCCTACTCCATTCGGGGGTCTTACCCAGATCCCCTTATTTTCCTAAAAATAATTTATATATGAAAAATTTTCAGAAAAATTTAAACATTATTATTATCGTTATTATTATTTTAAATAATGTTGTTTAAGTTTTTTTGAAGACAAAAAGAAAATAAAAGAGGGCGGTCTTTAAAAGAATGTCCGCTTTTTAGACAAAACAAAAACGCTCTTATTAAATTTTTTAAGGAGGATAATATGACAGACGAGACTTCATGCGGAATTTTTTCAGGCGTATTTCTCAATGAAGATGCAGTGAGAAGTTCTTTACAGGAGCAACACGCTATCGTCGGCGTTATTTTGTTAGACGGAAGAGTTGCTACCTATTTAGATTCCCAGTCTGATCACGGTGGATGTGTCAGAAATAGGTTGAATAACAGGATGTCAATTGTTAGAACCATTTGTGACTGTAAGCGAATTTCCCATGCGGGGATAAAGATTATCAGCACCAACGATGATTTGGCGGCAAAATAACCCAGACTTGAAAAAAAAGGAGAAGACCATGAACCTGAAAGAATATTTTATCGACAATGACGACAAAGACCAAAGAGTATTTTAAGATATACTCTTGGAGAAGAGTGGAAAAATGCCAGTTGGTTACTGTGCAGTGTACGGTTTTGACAATGGTGCGGCGTACATTATAGATGAACCCAGCGAGACAAAGAAGTCTTTCTCATATTTTGAGAGCTTAACTAAGCGAGAAGCTTCTTTAGGAAAAGACTCCGGTATAGTTATCAGGTCGAATGGCGTGCCATTTTTAACTGTTGGCGAACCATTTGAGAAATGGCTCAGGGCTTATAAAATGCCTGGGCATGACGTATTTGTCCTGGAGGGGAAAGACGGAACCTAGACCGTCAGCGAGTATTGCTTGCTCCTCGCCATATACCTTTTCAATTATTGGCGAGGAGCTTGATTTTTCTTATTAATGTGTTAATATAAAAACAGTATGATACAAGCTAAGCAACAAGCATTGTTATTAGGTTTATTGTTATTACTACCTTCGCGGGTGGCTTGTTTTCATGTAAAAAATAGGTAAATAAGATTTACATAAAAACGCAGAATGGCTGCCCGCATCAAGCGGGTAGTTTTTTTGTGATCAAAAGGAGGAGGTTCATTCAAGATGAGTAAATTACAAGCACAAACATCTGACAAACAATTTTCGTGTATCGGCGGTTGTGGCGACCTCGTGTATAGCAAAGGTGAAAAGTGTGCTTCCTGCCAAAGAGCAGAAGCGACTGTAACTTTTTTGATCAAACAAGGAGGGGGTGAAATAAGAGACTGGGAAAGTTGCCCAACATATCAAAGGATCGAGCAACCGTGTGAAAATGAGTGCTCCGGTTGCATGAGGGCCTGGAGTATAAAAGAGACGAGAAGACAAGTCGGCGCAGCAATAGTCAATGCCTAAACGATACAAGGAGGAGCTCTATGAAAAATTCTATGGAAGATCGTGTTTGCCGTTGCTCCAATCCGCATTACAGAGGCGGAGTATGTATAACTTGCGGCGGGAAGTTTGTCGTCAAGTCAATTCGGCCGCTTTGTTGCCGAGTACCAATTCCGCCCAAGCCGCCTAGGTGACAGTCGGATCAATGCTCTCTTGTTCGAGGGGTGGCTTTATGTCCACCCCGCTTTTTTTATTAAAATTAGGTAAAAAATAGGACATGCTTGCATTTTTGTGTAATTTTGGTATAATTATCCACAAGAGTAAAGATATGATTAAAACATCACTAAGAAACAATTTCTATTTTGGCTTTTATTTTAGTCTCCAGGGGAGATCGTTTCTTAGTGGTGTTTTGACGAAATAGTAAAAAACAAACACCATTAGGGAAAACAAAACGAGCCTCCCCGTAAACCGGGGAGGTTTGTTTATTAAGAAAAATAGTTTAAATAACATGAAAAAGATATTACAAACAACGAGCTTCTATTTCTACCTTTACTTTTTTAGATAAAGGCTGGTTGTTTGTGATATTTTAAATCACAAAAAGAAAAAGAACCGGCCTTGAAGAAAGTCCGGTTCTTTAATTATATAGATCTTTAGCAATTATCTTAACTATCCTACATCAGGGAGGAAGACGACAGATGGGAAAAGAGCTTATTTGGGTTGGAGAAAAGTGTCATCAGCTAGTAACAATCGCTAGTAACGACAAGCACGAGGGGGTGTGTCCAGAGTGCGGTAACGTAGAGTACGCGATACGCGGGTTTTTACATTCCGATGGCACTATTGAAGAGGCAACTATCGACAGCGTCAGTCGGTGGTTAAGGGAAAAGGTGCAAGAAGCAGCAGCAAAAGCTGCTTAATACGAGGAGGTTTGAAACCATGAAAGAAACACAGACACAGACGATAATTTCAGGCGCGATGTTTTTCCGGCTCGGCGGTTACTTTGAGGACGACACCCATCTTCAGTGGCTCAGAAAAGCCCTTGAGGAAAGGGGTGTTATGCTGATCGATACAGAGCCGTTGCCTTTGAAGCCGCATCTCAATCAGAAGCCGACAGGAACCCAGGTCTCAATCGAGGCCGGCATACTCGAACCGCTTGAAGTGACGGAACTGATGTGTCCGGCATTGAGAGCAAGAGTCCTCGGCTTCTCTTGGACGGCTGAGCCCGACCCTGAGCATTCGGAAAGGATCGATTCTGTCGGCACCAAGTCGCAGGAAGCTGCGAGGTGACGACATGGACGAACAGGCAGTAGGAGAATACAACTTCTTCACTTATGATTCAGGCGACAAGGGCGACCACCAGCCGGCAGAAGGGGAGACATCCAGTTCTTCTCCATCATCAACAACAGCGCCTTCAGAACAGAAGCGCATCAAGTACCTCTTCTCAGATGTGGGGAGGTAGCAAAGCCCGATAGCAAACGGGGAAGGAGGTAGTCAGATTAGGTCCGGGGAACGTAAGTACCTGGACCTTCTTTTTATTTTTAAAACTTGACAATTTTTAAAACTTATGCTATACTTTTTAAACAAAAAATGCCCTTTGAAAGGAAAAACAATGGACAAAAAGCATATATTGGTTCTTGATGACGAGCCAGAACTTACAAATTTTTTGTCAGATTGCCTTGACAGCTATGAAGTCAAGCAGTGCACCAAAACCGACGAAGCTATCGACGAGTTAAAAAACAGCCCAGAGAAATATTTTGGCTGCATAATTGACAACGATATCGATGAAGTTGGTGGTGGCGTAAGGTTTGCCAAAACGATAAAGAGCCTAAAGATCGTAACCACGATCGTTATGTTCACGGGCAAACCTTTGCAAAAAGAGGAAGAAGCGGTAATCAGGAATACGGTTGATCGGTTAGAAAAGAAGCCGGTCTCTGTCAAAACAATCAGAACAATATTCCCTTAGAGGAGGAAGATATGGACGTGATAGTTTTCTGGATTATTATTTTTTTTGTCAGTGTACTTTCTGGTATTTTATTTTGGGGTATGAGCAACAACAAAGGACAGTCAATCGCGATGTTCATCTTGAGTGTTGCACTCATGTTTCTCGGGTTATTCTGGTTCCTTCCTGCCCTTAATCTTCAGAGGGAGCCGGGAGCAATCATTGTGGTCGGCTTCATTGTTCTTTGTATTTCATTTGTGTCGGGAGGCCTTCAGTCTTTCGTTGATTGCAATAACAGGAGAGTAAATAAAGCCTGAGCTAGTTAATAAAATAGCTCTGGCGGCCCTCGGTCCACCGTTTCACGGACCGGGGGTTGTTTTATTTTCTGGATTCCCGCCTGCGCGGGAATGACAATGTAAAGTATATTTTGCTATAATAAGGTTATATGAAAATAATTTTTGCCACACACAACCAGGGAAAATTAAAAGAGATGAAAGAATTGTTGTCTGGATTTGAAGTAATGAGCGCGGAAGAGGCCGGGGTTTCCGATGACGTTATTGAAGACGGAATGACGTTTAGAGAGAATGCTTTAAAAAAAGCGCGGTTTGTTGCAGGTAAAACTGGAGAATGGGCAGTCGCGGATGATTCTGGAATTTGCATTGATGTTTTAGATGGTGCGCCAGGGGTTATGTCAGCGCGTTGGGCAAAAAGCGATGAAGATAAAATTAATTTAACTCTAAAAAAATTAAAAGGTGTGCAGGATAGTGAGAGAGGTGCTTCTATGGAAGTAGTTTTGGCTTTAGTCGCGCCTGACAGACGCGAGTGGATTTTTGGCGGGCGTGTTAAAGGTAAAATTGCGCTTGACCCCAAAGGTGAAAGTAAAAAAAGTCTACCGTACGATAAAATTTTTGTACCCAAAGGTTATACTAGAACTTTTGCGGAAATGACGTCTGAAGAAAAAAATGCCCTGAGTCATCGCGGCAAGGCATTCAAAAAGTTAAAAGGATTTTTAGATAAAAAGCTATGGCAAGAATAAAAATTATTCAAGGCGATATTACTGAGATTAAGGTTGACGCAATAGTTAACGCGGCAAATAATAGTCTACTGGGTGGAGGTGGTGTCGACGGCGCTATTCATCGCGCTGCTGGACCGGAACTACTAGCTGAATGCAAAACTTTAGGCGGCTGTGAGACTGGAGATGCAAAAATTACCAGAGGATATTTACTACTGGCAAAGTACGTAATTCATACCGTTGGGCCGGTTTGGCACGGCGGTAAAAATAATGAAGAAGAATTATTGATTTCATGTTATCGGCGTTCGCTGGAAGTAGCAGCAGAAAATAATATACAATCAATTGCTTTTCCAGCAATTTCAACTGGCGTTTATCATTTTCCGAAAGACAGGGCTGCGCAGATTGCAATTAGTACGGTAAAAGAATTTTTAGAAAAAAATAATGATATTGAAGAGGTTGTCTTTGTTTTATTTTCTGAAGATGATAAAAAGATATACGAAGAACTAATCCAATAAATACTTTTCAAAATTAAAGAAGAGCGGGTCTGATAAAATTCTGCTTGTTGCTTAGAATTTTATTTTTCCCGCTCTTTTCTGTGTCGAATCCACGAATCTTACGACTGATGAATTCCGCTTTTCTCGTCGATACTCTCCAACGAGCAGGAGAATGACAACGATTTATGTCGCCCCTCGTTGTTGACCCCTAGCTTTTCTAGAACGATTTCCAGTATTTCGATCGACCGACGATGAAAGTCGTCTTTGTGCATTAAGTCGAAGTTAAAATTGAACGCAGAGCCGTCATTAAACACTCCGTATACACTTGGCACGTTTGTAAGGAGATCTAGTATCTCCTGGAGTCTCGCAGCTGGCTGACGAAATCCCTGTAATATAAACATCTTAAAAAACACCTTTTGTCCGTTGGGCATAAGCTTCGTCTGAATCTTGTCGACTAGATAATGCCTCTCGTCTTGTCCTTTAATTCTTTCCAGGATATCTACCTCGAATTTTGTCCTCCAACCTTCCGGGCCTATGTTCCAAACCATAGTCCAGCCACGCAGTCCATTGTCCATTGAGACTCCTCCTCGGCTGCTCATATTTTTTTCCAATCATATGACTGGTTTTTGGCAGCGCCTCTAAGTTCATAGAAACTCAAAAGTACTGCCAAAATTTTAAAAAGAACTTCATCGAAGAGTAACATATTATTGATCTTTAGTCAATATTATCTAAAGTGGATAATTGACTTTCGGAGTAAGAAATGCTAATAATATGGATATTTGAAAAAAAGACGAAAAGGAGGAATAAACATTGAAAAGAAAACAGCAGAAAAACTACAAAGCAAGAAAGGTTTTCGTCAGAAAGGATAGCGGCGACAATCTTCAGGCGGCAACTTTCGAGGTCAGACCTCGTTTGGTGCTTTTTCTCGAACAGCCCCAGAGCATCAGACCCTGTAGTCTAAGAGGTTTTTTACGAACATACAAGAAGATGTTTGAGGTTCTTGAGAACATACCTCTGAAGGTTTCTGATGTCTATTATCGGAAAGGGAGAGCCATGATCAGGGCTAGGTTCGGTTGTGGTCGCAACTTCGCCGAACTTACTTTGCCAGCGGCGGCTTTCTGCCGTCGGAAGAGGTAATAAAGCTGTTTCCAGAGCGGCGGTTGTCTTCAGACACCCGCCGCTTCACCATTTTTAGAAAATAAGTTATAGTTTTATTGATGAATATTTCTATGCCCACACCTATTGCCCATACCGCAGTCTCCATAGCTCTCTACAAAACCATCATTAAAGATGGCAAGGGTTTTAAAATCTTTTTTTGGTCGGTTTTTTGCGGAATTATTGCCGACCTTGATTTAATCGGATATTTTTTAAATGTGCCAGTAGAGAATTTTTGGGGACATCGCGGCTTTACTCATTCTATTTTTTTCTCCGGTTTTTTAGCCTTTTTTGTTTGTTTTGCTTTTTTCCGCCAGCACAATATAAAAGATAAAAATTTTTGGTTCTTGTTTTTTAATTTTTGTCTGATAGGCGCGTTGCACTCTTTTCTCGACGCTTTAACGAGTCGATATTACGGCACAGCCCTCTTTTTACCTTTTAGCAATCATCGTTTTGTTTTTTTTGGTTCGCCGATTAATGACAATATCGGCGCGAATGATTTTTGGGGGTATTATTCTACCTGCGGTCTAAATTTGATTGTGGTTGAAGGAGCTATAATTATTCTTGCTTTGCTTTGGCTATGGTTAATAAACAGGCGAGGCAGGAATTGTTTTGCAAAAAAATAATAATTCGGAAAATTTAATTTATGAAAAAAACAGCTATAATTTTGTTAATAATTTTTCTTTTGATTGTTTTGGCCACTATTTATATAGTTTGGTTTATTTTTAAAGACCTCCTTTTGCTAGTTAAATAATTTTGGTCAACTAATAAAAACTGCTGGGTGCCAGCTTTTAATTTTTTATTAATAAAAAAATAATTAATAATTAACTATAAAAAATTATAATATTTATATAATAAACTTTTAACTAATTTAGCATAATTATTATTAATTAATTTTAAAATTTATGAAAAGTTTAAATGTTTTTGATTGGACGGCGCTGGTGTTGGTAATTGTCGGCGCTTTAAACTGGGGCTTGGTTGGTATATTTAAGTTTGATTTAGTGGCGGCCTTATTTGGCGACATGTCCATTCTTTCAAGAACTGTTTACGCTCTAGTTGGCGTTGCTGCAATTTATTTAGCGGTTATTGCCATGAATTTACAAAAAAGAAGCGCTTAAAGCCAGCATAGATTTTTTAAAGAGGGGCGCCTAAAACAGCCTGTTTTGGGCGTTTTTACATTTTAAAAAGATGCGTTATGTGCTACTATTAAGATTAGTTGTTACCTATCTTTAAGTTTTTCGTTATTTATTGTGGTGGCATAAAATTTTTATGGACAACGAAAAAGATATTATTGTCTCTTGCCAGCAAGGAGATTTAGAAAAATTTTCCTGGCTCTACGATAAGTATATTAAAAAGATATACGATTTTATTTATTTTAAAACTACTCATAAAGAAACCGCCGAAGATTTAACGAGTCAAACTTTTTTTAAAGCTTTGGAAAAAATAAAAACCTTTAATTCTGACAAGGGTACATTTTCCGCTTGGCTTTATCAGATTGCCCGCAATACCGTGATTGACCACTACCGTACAAGGAAAAAAACTGTTGACATTGATGATGTTTGGGATATGGCTGAAGATCAAGACATTGAGCGCGATATTGACGTACAAGAAAAATTAAAATCAGTTGAAAAACATTTGGCTAAATTAAAGAGCGAACAAAGAGAAATTATAATTATGCGCATTTGGCAGGATATGTCGTACGCCGAAATTGCCGAAGCGCTTGATAAAAGCGAAGGCAGTTGCAAAATGGCTTTTTCGCGCGCTATCAACACCTTGCGCCGAGAAATGCCGCTTGAAATTTTTATTATGTTCTTGTTACTGCGATGGTAAAATTTCGTTTTATACTATAGAGGGTTCTTCAATCAATAATTAAACTAAAAAATATGAGCAATAAAATAAAGATTATATTAGATGATTTATACGCGCTTGATCCTGAGCTAAAAAAATACGAGGCAGAAATTATGAAAATTATTGAGGAATATTTAAAGGCTAAGCCGGACTCTAAGTTTGATAAAAATTTCGTTGCTGAATTAAGAAAGGAAATCATGAGACGGACAGAATCTTTAAAAGCAGAGACGGAGTCGACCTTTTCCTGGCTGGGCAATAACATGTTCTATCGTTTTGCTTATGCGGCCGCCGGCATCATAGTTTTACTACTAGTGGCGGCTTCTTTGCCGTTTCTTTACGGTCAAAAGCCTGGCGCCCGAATCAGCCTGGCGCCCGAGCTACATTTATCAGGCGGAATTACTAAGATGGCTGATTCCGCCTTTGGCAAGCTCGCTTTAAATACAAGTCAAAATGAACAAGTCAGAGATAGTGCTGCTTTGGGTTTAGGCGGCGGCGGAACTATGTCGGCGGCCACTAAAGAACTCAGCCTGCCCAGTCCGATTGCGCCGGAAAGAATTAATTATGAATACGTTTACCAAGGAGACGATTTTTCCGTTGACCAGGATAAAATGCCGGTTTATAAAAGAGCAGCCAACAACATCGCTAGCCGAGAGTTAGGCAGGTATTTGACTAGCTTTAAACTCGACGCCTTAGACATTAAGAAGTTTAGCGGCGCAGATCTGAACAATCTAATGATAAGCGAGGATAGAGAGTTCGGTTATATGTTAGCAATTAATTTTCAAGAAGGAGCAATTGATATTAACAGTAATTGGCAAAAGTGGCCTCGTCCGGAGACTAAGTGTCGTGATGAGAGATGCTATCAGCAATATCTTTTGACGATGGATGACGTTCCAGCAGATGAAAAAATATTAGCTACGGCTGAACAGTTTGTAAAGAATTATGGCATTGATACGAGTCATTACGGTCAGCCATACGTACAAACTGGTTGGAAAAGATATTATGGCGTCACTGAAGATAAAGCTAATTTCTATGTTCCGGAAGACGTTACAGTTATTTATCCTTTAGTATTAGAAGACAAAATTGTACATGACGAAAGTGGTTATCCTTACGGTTTTTACGTTTCAGTCAACATTAGATATGACCGTGTTTCCGGCGCTAGACCTATCACTCCTTATAATTATACAAGTTCCGACTATGAAGTAATAACTGACAAGGAAAAAATAATGGAGTATGCTAATCGTGGCGGCATCTACCCGACTTATAAATATCCAGATCCGACCAAAACCATAGAAATTGAATTAGGAACACCGGAGAAGGGTTTAGCTAGATATTGGAACTATAATCAGGACACAGCACAGGGGGAAGAACTTTTTGTACCGGCGCTTATTTTTCCGGTTGTTAAAGATGGTGCCGACAGCACAGTTTATTACAATGACTATGTTGTCGTGCCGTTAGTAAAAGAAATCATTGAAAGGCAGCAAGATAACATAATCGGCATCCCGATGCCGACGATCAAAGAAATGCCGACTGTCGTCGATGATACTCCTGTCAGCTCGGTTGGAACGACTAAACAATAAATATTATTTTTTTAGTTTTATAAGCGCGCCTGTTAGCAGGCGCGCTTATATTTTTTACTAATTTTACATAAATCAGGTTTTTTACTATAATTAAAATAAAGTTAGAAATTTTACTTAATTTAAAAATATGATTAAGCATCCTCAGCCAGTCCCCCCAAATCGTCCCTGGCTCAAGCAATATTCCTCCGGCATACCCGCTAATTTAGAATATCCGGAAATTCCGGTTCATGAAATTTTAGAACAAAGCGCTGCTAAGTATGCTGATAAGCCGGCGCTTTCTTTTTACGGCAAAGAAATTAGCTATCGCGAATTAAATGAATTGAGCGATCGTTTTGCTAATGCTTTACAGCATTACGGAATTAAAAAAGGCGATAGGATCCTTTTTATGCTACCGACTTGCACTCAATTTTTTATTGCTTATTTTGGCGCGTTAAAAGCTGGCGCGATTACTATTCCTTTAAATCCGCTTTATACGGTTAAAGAATTGGAGTATTTTTTTCAGGATGCTGAGCCGCGTTTGGTGATAACGTTGGATGTATTTTATGAGAAGACTAAACAAGCAGCGGAGGTGACGCCGCAAATTGAAAAAATCATTGTTACTAATTTAGCCGATTATTTTTCGCCGTTGACCAGAGTTTTGGGAAAGCTACTGAAGAAGGTGCCGAGCGGCAAAACAGGCGATGCGGAGCAGCTGAAAGATTTTATTGACATCGAAGCAAAGTATAATAAAGTCGATATCAATCCACGAGAGGATTTGGCGCTGATTATTTATACTAGTGGTACTACTGGCACAGCCAAAGGGGTGATGATTACCCACTTTAATATTGTGTCAGCTAACATTAATGTTAGTACTTGGGTAGGACCGGAGAAAAAAATAAATAGCGACTCGGTTTTTTTAACTCTAGTGCCGACTTTTCATATTTACGTTCCTGGGTTTGCCGCTATTTGGCCTATTTTAGAAGGAGGTAAAAATATTTTACAGCCAAAATTTCATACTGCTGACGCTATCAAGGCAATCGTTAAAAATAGAGCTAATGTCTTTTTTGGCGTGCCGGCAATTTTTTCGGCTTTTTTAAAACATTTCAGAGACAATCCGCAGGCGTCTAAACTTGTCAGTTTACAGCTTTGCTCCTGCGGATCGGCTGCCTTACCGGACTATCTGGTAAAAGATTTAAAAGAATTTATGCCGAATAATATTATGGTGGAAGCTTATGGAGCGACCGAAAATACCGGTATAGCCGTACTTGATCCCTTTGACCGCAATTACCAAAAGGCTTTTAATTCAGTCGGCATTCCTTTTTTGAGTTTTGATGTAAAAATTGTTGACCCAGAAACCCGCGAAGAAGTTCCGTACAATACTAAAGGAGAATTTGCCATCGCTGGTCCTCAGATTTTTAAAGGGTATTGGAAAAATCCAGAGAAAACCGCCAAGTGTTTGCAGGACGGCTGGTATTATAGCAATGATATTGTCCGCCTGGATGAAAATGGTTTTATTTATGTTGAAGGGCGTATGGATGACATGATTAATATTCGCGGTGAAAAAGCCTGGCCGCGTGAAATTGAAAAGGTGATTGAGGACCACCCCAAAGTCAAAGAAACCGCGGTTATTGGTGTTAAAGACGACTATTATGGAGAAAAAGTTAAGGCCTATATAGTGCCACACGAAGGCCACGAGGTTAAAGATCAGGAGATCAAAGATTTTTGTCAAGATAAATTAGTTAAACACAAAATTCCGCACGAAGTTGAATTCGTTAACGAATTGCCCAAGTCGCATATTGGCAAAACGCTTCATTATAAATTAAGACAAAAAGATAATGCCTGAAATATCAATTCCAATTTACGCGCAAATTCCAAGCGGTATTCTTATTTTTGCTATCGGGCTTTATAGCTGGCTGAAAGTCAGAAAAAAAGAAAACTTTATTTTTTTCTTGCTAGCCATCACTCAGACCGTTTTTGCTTACGGCGCCGTGGCTCTGTTTTATTCTTGCGGTAATGATAAATTAACGACCTTTATCGATCGAATTTTTTTGTATCCTTTCTGCATAATGATGCCGATTTTGGTTTACCACTTTTCCATTGAATTTTGCGAAATAAAGATTCGCTGGCAGAAAGCGGCTTTATACTTTGGCTATGCTTGGAGCGCGGCGCTCGTTGTTTGGTCGCAATTTGATAGCTTTATTAGCGGCGTTTATCATTATCGTTGGGGCTGCCACACTCAAGGGCATTTGGGCAATCATTTTTATGTTCTGCTAATTATTAGCTATGTCATTTTAGCTATTTATAATCTTTACAATGTTTGGCGCGACAAAAAAAACGATGCTTTAAAAAGAAGCCAGGCGGTTTATATTATGATCGGGTTTTTCATTTTTTCTTTGGCCGGCTTTACTTTGCTCTGGGCTTATGGCATTGGCATTTATCCTTGGTCATATTTAACTTTGCCACTTTTTATCATTATTATTGCTTACGCCATAACTCGTTATCGTTTAATGGATATCAGCTTTATTTTTCGTCAGTCCACGATTTATTTAATTACCATATCATTATTTCTGCTTGTTTTGTATTTTGTCTTGATTATTACCGCATGGTACTTGCAGATTTCGATTCATTGGAATTTAGTAACTGCAGCTTTTTTAGCATCAATATTGATGCTGTCAATGTTTGATATTGTGCGCAATTTTATTGCCAGATTGGTTGGCAGATATTTTTTTAGCGAAGTAGTTGATTATCAGGAAGTTATCAATGACTTGACTACACAACTCGCTAGAGAGATTGATCTCAAAAAGAATTTACAGATTATAAAAGATGCTTTGACTAAAAAGATGAAATTGGGCGGAGTCAGGATTGTTTTATTTGACAAAAAACTGCACACCGTTGAATCTTTAGTAAAAGCAGGTTTTAGTAGCGATGTTAGTCACTTTCTTTTAAGAGATTTTTTACTTGAAAAGGGAATGGTGATTGAACAGGAACTGGGCTTTATATTAGAAACTGAAAAAGATAATGAAAAAAGAAAAAAGATCGGAATACTAAAGGAAAATATGAAAAGAATAAAAGCATCTGTCTGTTTAGTACTAATGGTTGGCGACGAATATATCGGTTTGATTCTTTTGGGAAGTAAGTTGTCGGCCAGCGCTTATACTAAAGAAGACATGCAAGCCCTGTCCGTTTTTAGCAGCCAGGCGTCAATCGCGATAGCTAACGCTATGCTTTATCAAGAGGTGCGAGATTATAGTCTAAATTTAAAAAGGAAAGTTAATGAGCAAACAAAAGATATTAGAGAAAAGAATGAGCATTTGAAAAAATTACTAGAAATGCGCAGCGAATTTTTAAATATCACTTCACACCAATTGCGCACTCCGGTCTCAGTTATCAAGGGAACTTTGAGCATGCTCAGAGAAGGCCGTTTACCGGAAAAAGATAGGGAGCATTTGCTGGAAACAGCTTACGATAAATCCGTTAAATTAACAGATGTGGTTAATGATATTCTTTTAGCTTCGGAAATGAAGTCCGATAAGTTTAAGATTGATATGGAAAGAGTGCAACTAGCCGAAGTTGTTCAGGAAGTTTACGAAGACAAAAAAGAAGAGGCACAAAACAAGGGCC
>ERZ795056.4507-NODE-4507-length-14363-cov-20.059337_pt1 | contig 14363 bp, 10 predicted proteins | sample MGYA00375140_ERZ795056 | MGnify/ENA primary metagenome ERZ795056 (study PRJEB30185, sample SAMN05720227) | activated sludge metagenome | isolation source: Anaerobic digester | place: USA | collected 2015-03-09 ...
TAGCTGGCATGAAAACGCCGCCCCGTTTCCGGAGCGGCGTTTCATTGTTTCAGTCAGATCGTCTTACCAGCCGCAGGTCTGGCCGGCGTTCTGTTCCTTCATCCAGGCTTGCAGCGGGGCGAAGTAGGCGACGAGAGCGGAGCCGTCGATCTCGCGGGTGCCGGTGAAGGCTTCGAGAGCTTCGGGCCACGGCTTGCTGGCGCCCATTTCGAGCATCTTCGCGAACTTCGCGCCGACTTCCTTGTTGTTGTAGATCGAGCAGCGATGCAGCGGGCCGGTCCAGCCGGCCTGTTCGCAGGCGGCCTTCTGGAACTGGAACTGCAGGATGAACGACAGGAAGTAGCGCAGGTACGGCGTGTTGCCCGGGATGTGGAATTTGGCGCCCGGATCGAACGCGTCCGCGGGGCGTTCGCCCGGGGGGATTATGCCCTGGTACTGCTTGCCGAGATCAACCCAGGCCTGGTTGTACTGCTCGGGTTTCACTTCGCCGCGGAACACCTGCCAGCGCCATTTGTCGACCTTCAGGCCGAACGGCAGGAAGGCGATCTTCTCGAGCGCGCGGTCCATCAGCAGGCCGAGGTCTGCGGAGGCCGGCGGCGAGGTCGAGATCAGGCCGAGCTGTTTCAGGTATTCCGGCGTGATCGAGAGGGCGACGAAATCGCCGATCGCTTCGTGGAAGCCGTCGTTCGCGCCGTTCTTGAACAGGAAATCCTGCTTGTTGTAGGCGCGCTGGTAGAAGTTGTGGCCCAGCTCGTGGTGGACGGTGGAAAAGTCTTCCGCGTTCACCTGCGTGCACATCTTGATGCGCAGGTCGTCGAGGTTGTCGAGGTCCCAGGCCGAGGCGTGGCAGACGACTTCGCGGTCACGCGGGCGGGTGATGAGCGAGCGCTGCCAGAATGTTTCCGGCAGGGGCGCAAGACCGAGCGAGGTGAAGAAGGCTTCGCCCGTCTTCACCATCTTGATCGGGTCGTAGTTCTTCTGGACGAGGACCTTGTTCAGGTCATAGCCGGGATTGGACGCGGGCGGCGCGACGATGTCGTAGATGCCGTTCCACTGTTGCGCCCACATGTTGCCGAGCAGATCGGCGCGGATCGGGCCTGTCTTCGGCTGCACGGCGTCGCCGTACTTCGCGTTCAGCTTGGCGCGCGTGTAGCAATGCAGGTCGTTGTAGAGCGGCTGGACCTGGCTCCAGAGCCGTTCGACGGTGGCTTCCATGTCCTTCGAGGGCATGTCGTAGTTGGCGAGCCACATGTCGGCGATGTCGGAGAACCCGAGTTCCTTGGCGCCCTGATTGCCGATCTCGACCATGCGGGCGTAGTCAGCCTTCATCGGCACGGCGATGGTCTGCCAGCCTTCCCACGCTTGCTGGAGTTTCTTGGGGTCACGCGAGGACGAGATGATCTCGGACAGCTGTTCGAGGTTCAGCTCCTTGCCGTCGATCGTGAACTTGCCCTTGCCGTAGGCGGACTGGAGATCGGTGGTGATCTTCGACAGTTCGTCGGCGATGGCCTTCTGTTCTTCCGGTGTGCCGGAGGACGGGGCGGGCATCACGATGCCGGCGCGCAGGATCTGCATCTTGCGCTGCTGGTCCGGCGTGAGTGACGCGCCTTCATACTGCTTGGTTGCGTTGGCGAGGCGGACGGAGAGGAGCGTGCCTTCCGAGCTTGCGCGGGCGGCGAGCCAATCCGTGTCGTCGGTGATGAAGTTGGCGTTCACCCACTGTACGCGCGCGGCGTAGTCGGAGAATTCGGAGAGTTCCTTCTCGGCGCTCGCGAGGAAGGTTGTGGCGTCGGTCTTCGCGGCGGCGCTTGTCGTGCCGCTGCCGCCATTGCAGCCGGCGAGCAGCAGGCCCACAGCGGCGACGCCGCCAAGCAGAATTTGTCTCATCACAACCGTCCTGTTGGAAAATTGGTCCCTGATGGGGTCGGCGCGGAGACTAGTCAGGGCTGTGTCGTGGTCAACCGGCGCGATGATTGTGCGGGCGCACAATGAAAACCGCCCCGGAAGATGCTTCCGGGGCGGCTTTGTCGTTCAGTTTTGGAAAATCCTACTTGCCGTTCGCCGTGGACGCGGGCGAGGCGATCGGGGTGGATTGCGTCGGGTTGCCGCCGAGCGCCGTGTGCAGCGTGATCCACTGTTCGAGGCGGGCGCGGCGGTTCGAGATCAGCGCGCTCTCCGCGAACTCGGCGCTGTTGCGCACCGTGAACAGGTTGAGCAGGCTTTCCGAACCTTCCTGGTACTTCAGCTCGCCGAGGCGCAGCACTTCCTGTGCGGCGGTCGAGGCCTTCTGCAGGGCAACGTTGCGCGAGCCGAGGGTGTTGAACGTGTCGAGCGCGCCGACGATATCGCCGTAGGCGTTGATGATGGTCTGGCCGTAACGCTCAAGAGCTGCGCGCTCCTGCGAGTTCGCGGTCTTGACGCGGGCATCGACCGCGCCGCCATCGAAGATGACCTGCGCGAGCGATGCGCCGATCGAGAGGGCGAGGCCGTCGAAGTCGAACAGGTCGCTCGTGGTGTTGATCGTCGTGTTCGACAGGCCAAGGGCAAGGTCGCCATTGAGCTGGGGCCACGGCGCCATCGAGGCGATGCGCGTGTTGGCGAATGTCTGGATCATGTTCAGTTCCGCCGCGACCACGTCGGGGCGCGAACGGACGGTGAGTTCCGGCAGGCCGAGCGGCGGGGTGGCCGGCGGCTCGGGCAGGGTGCCCGTGATCGCCAGCTTGTTCTGCGGGAAGCGGCCCAGCGCGATTTCGAGCGCGCGGACAGCAGCGCGGAGCGAGGCTTCCGAGGCGATGACCGAGTCTTCGGCTTGCGCCAGGTTGGATTCGCCGAGCACCAGTTCGTCGCGAGCGATCGAGCCGGCGTCAAAGCGGGTCTGCGTGATGCGGAAGGTCTGGCGCTGGCGATCGATCGACTTGCGATCGAGGTCGAGTTGCAGCTGGCCTTCGATCACAGCGAAGTAAGCGCGGGCGACTTGCGCAGCGATCTGGCGGCGGGTCTGCTCGTACACGGCTTCAGTCGAGCGGAGGCCGGCGGCCGACGCCTGGATCGACGCGTTGAGGTCGCCCATGATGTCGATGTCATAGCGGCCGGTGAGGGCGAACGAATAGCTGTCGGTGTTGTTGCCGAGATCGTCGGTGGGCGCGGAGGTGCGCGCGCCGAGCGATGCGCCGATCTGCGGGAACAGGCCCGAGCGGGTCGCCTGCAGCGACAGCTCCGACTGGCGCACGCTTTCGATTGCAGCGCGGAGCGAGCGGTTGTTCTCGAGCGACTCCTGCACGTAAGCCGTGAGCTGCGCGTCACCGAACACGCTGTAGTCGGCGATGATGGCGGCCGGATCGCCGGTCATCGGCGAGACGGTCCAGTCTGTCGGCATGCCGGCGCGCTTGGCCGACATGGCTTCGAACGCGGGTTCTGCGATGGGGAGGTGACCGCACGCGGATGCGAGAACGGCCAGGGCGCCCGCGGACACGCCACGGGTCATGTTGTTTTTAATCATATCTGAGCGCCTGGATTGGATCTAATTGAGCTGCCCTACGGGCGGGGAAGAAGCCGAAGATAAGACCGACGGAGGCCGCAGCCCCCAGTGCCGTCGCCACGATGATGGGAGACACCACCATCGGAGCCTGAGAGATCTGCGCGTAACCAAACACGCCGACCCACCCGATCGCCATGCCAATGAGTCCGCCCAGGAAGCAGAGAGCAATGGCCTCGAACAGGAACTGAAGAAGGATATCGCCGCCGCGTGCGCCGATCGCCATGCGCAGGCCGATTTCGCGCGTGCGCTCGGTGACCGAGACAAGCATGATATTCATGACCCCGACGCCGCCGACGATCAGCGAAACAGCAGCAGTAAAAGCAAGGAGCGTGCTCATCGTTTCAGCCACAGCTGCACGCTGCTTTATCATGTCGGCGAAGTTAACAACCATGAAATTGTCTTGCTGGCCCGGCTCTATGCGGCGGCGCTCGCGCATCACGGTAGTGGCCTCGTCCTGTGCTTCGGCCACGTCATAGCCGTCCTGGATAAGCAGCTGTATCCGGGAAACGTGACGGGAAACCCAGCGATTGCCGCCTGTTATCCTGTTCCTAACCATGCTTAACGGGCCGACGAGGGTGTCGTCGCGGTCCATGCCCATGCCGCCGCCCCCGCCCTGGCCCTTGGACTCGAGAACGCCAATAACCTCGACGGGCACGCTGTTTACGCGGATGCGCTGGCCCACGACATTGCCGTCCGGGAACAGGTTTGCGGCGGCTGTCTTGCCGATCACGACCACGGCCGCGCCGCCTTGGGCTTCCTGTTCGGTGAACTCGCGGCCTTCCTCGACCTTCCAGTTGTTGACCGCGAAGAACGACGCGCTGCCGCCCTGGATGTTCGTCACCCAGTTCGCCTCTTCGGAGACTGCATTCGCCTGACCGGAGAGTATGCCCGATGCAGATTCAACGAAGGGGAGATCGGCCATGGCGGCGACATCGCTCTCGCTGAAGGGCCGGCCGGAGCCGCCGCCCTGGTTGCGGCCGCCGCGGTTCATGTTGCCGGGCTGGAGCGTGAGCACGTTGGTGCCGACCGAGTTGATCTGCTTCTCGATGGCGGCCTTCGCGCCTTCGCCGATCGACATCATCACCATCACGGAGGCGACGCCGATGATGATGCCCAGCATGGTGAGTAGCGAGCGGAGCGGGTTCGAGAACAGCGCCTCGGCGGCGGAGGAGGTGGCGACGCCGTATTTCATGCGCGGCCTCCGACGGCGACAAGCTCAGGGTGTGCCGTGTCGGACTCGACCCTGCCATCCCGGAAATGGATCTGGCGCTTGGCGTAGGCGGCCACTTCGTTTTCGTGCGTGATAACGACGACGGTGATGCCCTGTTTGTTGAGGTCCTGCATGAGATGCATGATCTCGACGGTGGTTCTGGAATCGAGCGCGCCGGTGGGTTCGTCGGCGAGCAGGATCTTGGGATAGTTGGCGAGCGCGCGGGCGATCGCGACGCGCTGCTGCTGGCCGCCGGACAGCTGCATCGGGCGATGATCCATCCGCGTGCCGAGCCCAACCATTTCGAGGCAAGCCTTCGCGCGCGCGTCGATATCGCCGACATCCTTGCGGGCGTAGCGGAGGGGCAGGCGGACGTTCTGGAACGCATCCTGCCGGGCAAGCAGGTTGAATTGCTGGAAGACAAAGCCCAGCGTTTCGTTGCGGAGATCAGCGAGTTCGTCGCGGTTCATTTCCGACAGAGCCCGCCCGTTGATCCACATCTCCCCCGAGGTGGGGCGGTCAAGCGCGCCGATCAAGTTCATCAGGGACGATTTACCGGACCCAGATGGTCCCATGATTGCGACGAATTCGCCCTCATGGATATCAAGGCTTACGCCGTCGAGTGCGCGGACTTCCTGATCGCCCATGCGATAGACGCGGGTAAGGTCCCGGCACGAAATGATCGGCCTGGCGGTGGTCACTTCTGCTCGCCCTTGCCGGCGGTTGCGGCGCGAACCACGAACGTGTCGCCTTCCTTCGCGCCGCGAATGATCTGGGCGTTCGAGCCATCCGACAGGCCGATGGTCAGCATATGGCGTTCGAGCTGTCCCTTGTCGTCCAGCTTGTAAACGGTGACGCGCTTCTGCGATTGCATCTCTGACATCGCTTTTGAAACGGCTGCGTATTCCTGCTCGTTCAGGTTGCGGCGGAAGACGGCTTCCTGCGTCTGCTGCATCTTGGCGCGGCGTTCCTGCATCGCCTGTTGCTGCAGAATGCTTTGTGGCGGGCCGAAGCCCGGGCCGCCGACGATTGCGCCTGCGCCGCCCTGCTGTTGCTGTGGATTGGGGATGGAGGCCATCGCCCGCTGCATTTCGCCCTGCATCTCGCTCATGATCTTTTCGACGCGGGCTTCATCGACGCCGGCTGTCTTCAGCATCTCGCCGAATTGCGGGCCCGGTCCGCGACGTTCGCCGCCCCGACCGCCACCTTGCGGGCGCTGGCCGCCTTCACCCATCGCGACAGCAGCGCCGGCGCCTTGTTGCCCGCCGGGGCCGCGACCACCGCTGCCTTCTCCGTTGCGCTCCTGTTCGGCGCGCATGGCTTCGGCGACTTCCTTCGGCGGCTGGAAGCGCGTTGCGTCATAGGCGATGCGCAGCACGTCGGTTGCGCGGTCTGCCGTGATCTCGACGTTGGCGGTCATGCCGGGCAGCAGCTTGCCGTTCGGATTGCGCGCGTTGACCACCACTGTGTAGGTGACGACGTTCGCGGTTTCGGCGCCGAGCTGGCGCACCTGCACGACCGAGCCCTGAAACCGCTCGCCGGGAAAAGCATCGACGGTGAAGACGACCGGGTCGCCATTGTCGATGCCGCCAATGTCGGACTCAACGACGGCAGCTTCGATCTCGATCTGCGACAGGTCGGCGGCGACGACGAAGAACTTGGCGACGGTCTGTGACGACTGAACGGTCTGCCCGACTTCAACAGTACGGCTCAGGATCACGCCATCGATCGGCGAGCGGATCTTGGTGCGCTCAAGCTTGGTGATCGCGTCCTGCACGGTGGCTCTCGCGGTCTCGAGGCCTGCGATCGAGGATTTCAGCGACACTTCCTCGGTCTGCAGCGCGAGCTTGGCGTTGGTGTAGGTCTGGTCGGCTAGCTCCCATGCCTGCTGCGAAATCGCCTGCTGGTCGAACAGCGCTTTCTGGCGGGTGAAGTTCTTCTCGGCCACGTCGAGCGCGACTTTCGCGCGGTTGATCGAGGCATGATTGTTGTCGACGGCGGCTTCCGACTGGCGCTGCCGCGCGCGGGCCTGATCGAGCACGTTCTGGAATGTTTCCGGGTCGACCTGCGCGAGCACCTGGTCTTTCTTCACCGGATCGTTGAAGTCGACATAGATCGCGGTGATCTTGCCCGAGACTTCCGAGCCGACATCGACTTTCTCGCGCGGCTGCACGGCGCCGGACGCGGAGATCACGCGGGCGACATCGCCCTTGCCGACTGTCACGGTTTCGTAGGTGTACTTGCCCGTCGCCGCGTTGGCGCCGCCACCGAGGACGAGAGCTGTCGCCGCGATCCCCACAATGACCGCCCCCGCGATCCCGATCAGAACTTTCTTGTCCATCTGAACTTTCCGCTCGCCCGCCGACCCCGGCTGGCACTCGCCTTCATATGCGCACTTAAATGAATACTGCTGGTATTTCCGTCTCGGTCTCACGTAAAATTCAAAGTGGTAACAACGTGTATCAGGTGCGCGAAGGCCCGAAATACAAGGCCTTTCGAGGTGACGGTACGCCGCGTTTGACGCTTTCCCGCGCGAAGCGATAATGCCCCTGCCGGGCGGTTTCCGCTTCGGCATGTGCGGGCGTTGAAATGGTGAAGCTCAGGTCAGGCAGGACGGCGGCGTGCTGGAGCTGAGGGATGTCTCCCGAGCAGCCGGCCGGGAGCCGGTTTTGGCGCGGGCGAGCCTTGCCCTGTCGCGCGAGACGCCCACCGCGATCGTCGGTCTCTCGGCCTATGAACGCGACACGCTGATCCGCGTGCTTACAGGCGCCGAAAGGCCCCAGACGGGATCCATCAAGCTCGACGGAAAAGACATCGCCCAGGCCCGGCGCGAGAAGGGCAAGGTCGTTCGGGTCGACGCGCCGGCGCCGCCGAAGGCAGGACAGAAAGCGGGGAAGCGCGGGAGCGTGGACGCGGGTGATCTCGACCAGAAGTTGCGGCTGGCGATCACGAAGGCGAGGGGCGCGAAGCTGATTGTGCTCGATGCGCCATCGTCGGGGCTGGACAGTGAAATACGCGAAAGGTTTGTCGCCGACCTGAAGACGCTGCTGTCGGAGACAGGCGCTGTTGTCGTGCTCGTCGCGGGCGATGCGGATGAAGCGCTCGGTCTTGGCGGACAGGTTGTGGTGCTGAACCGGGGCGAGATCATCCAGTCGGGCGCTGCGGCGGACGTGTTTGCACATCCGGTAAATCTGAAGGCGGCGGTCGCCACGTCTTTTCCCGTGCTCAACACGCTGGCGATGACGGCGCGCGACGGGCGCGGCGTGCTGGCCGACGGGGCCAGCTTTCAGCCGCCTGACGAGTTGCGCTTGCCGGACGAGGGCCCATGCACGGTCGCTTTCCATCCCGACGACATGAGGCTTGAGCGCGCGGGCGCGGGCTGCCTGCGCTTTGTGGTCAGGGCGGCGGGCGAGGAAGTCATCGGCGGGCGGCGTTTCGTTCGTGTGAATTTCGCGAATGCGAGCTGGCTGACGCCGCAAGCATCGTCCGCGCCGCATGCGGGCGCGATCCTGAACGCTTTCGTCGAACGCTCGCGCCTGATGGCGTTCGATGCAACGGGCAAGGCGATAAACTGAGGCCACTCCGCCGCCTGTGGTGCGCGGGGCCTTGTGCGAATATCGCTAGGCCAGACCCTTCAACGACGCGGGGGAGCGTGTCGCCAGCGTGGGCGAATCGAACTTCAGGAACTCCGCCAGCGGCATGCCACGTGCGATCGCCAGGCCTTGCACGGCGTCAGCGCCCATCGATTGCAGTAGGTTCAGGCTCTCGGCGGTTTCGATGCCCTCGGCGGTCACGGTCATCCCGACGCTGTGGGCGAGGTCGATGATCGCCTTGACCAGCATGGCGCTGGGCTTGCCGCGCACCATGCCGTCCGTGAACGTCCGCCCGATCTTCAGCTCCTGCGCGGGATGGCCGCGCAGCGGAGCGAGGGGCGAGGGCGATGCGCCAAAGCCCGAGATCGCGATGGCCATGCCTGCATCGCGCAGGTCCTTCATGGTCTGGATCGCGCGCGGATCATCCAGCGCTGCGACATCGCCGGTTATCTCCAGGCACAAGCGCGTCCCCGACCGCCGCATCTGGCGCATCGCCCGCTCGGCAAACGCGCAGTTGACGATGAGCGACGCCGGTATGGCGATCCCCAGCGTGATGTCGCGACCAGCCTCGCGCATGCGGCGCTGATCCGCGATGGCGCGATCGATCATCCATTCGGCAAGCTGGCGCATATGGCCCGTGCGGATGGCAAGCGGCACGAACTTGTCCGGCGTCAGGAAGCCGCGCGCGGGATGACGCCAGTGGGCCGTCGAAGTCGCGCTGAAAACACCGTGCTTGCGCACATTGTAAGCTGGCTCGTGCGTCAGGAAGATCTCGCCGCGTTCCAGCCCCAGAAGCATCTCGTTCATCAGCGACAGCGTGGCAGCGGGATCGCTGTAGGTTGCTTCGTCAAACACGCGGGCGTCGCGGCGTTCAACGCGCGCACGGTCCAGCGCCGATTCCGCGCGCTGCAGCAGGGCGAGCGGAACATGCGGCGCATCGGCATGGCAGGCGAGCCCGGTGGTAACGGCGATCTCGATGCGATCCTCGCCCACACGCGTCGGCTGCACGGCGATCGCCGCGATAGCTGCTGCCGTGCGTGTAGCAGCCTCCGCGCTTTCGGCGCGGAACACGGCGGCGATCCGGTCAGGCCCGGCGCAGCCAACGAATATCTCGCCGTATGTCGCCGAGATGCGGTTCGCGATGGCGGCTGTCAGTTTCACGCAATGCCCATGGCCGATGGCGAGACGCAGGCGCTCGAACTCATCAATGGCGAGGATGACCGCGAACAACGTCTCGGGATCATTGGCGTCGCGCATTTCGGCGAGGCGCGCTTCCATGGCATGCAGGTTCGGCAGGCCGGTTGCGCCATCCTGCCAGGTAAGGCGCGCGATGTGCTGGTCCCGTTCCGCGATCCGGCCGGACATCAGGTTGAAGCTGGAAGCCAGCGCCGCCATCTCGTTGCGGCCTTTCACGCGAACCTCGATCCGCTCGCCCTCCGCCGCACGCGACAGGGCGCCGCCGATCTCCGTCACGCCGCGCGCAATACGATGAGCCACCAGCGTCCGGATGATTGCGTACGCCAGCAGTCCCGCAAGCGCCGCTGCACTGGCCGCAGGAATGGCTGCGATGTGGGCAAGCAATGCCGCTGCGAGAACCAGCGCCGTCGATGTGACGGCGCAGAGCGTGGCGATCTCGGTGGACAGGCGTCGGAACACGTGCGCGCTTTCTGCTGCAGGTGTTCAAATTGACAGGCGGGACTGAAGGCCGGGTAAAGGGTGTGCTAACAGCGTATGAATGCCGGGGCGGGCCTAGTGCGCCTTGTAAGGGTCCGGCCCGCCTTCCGCGATGAAGCGATCGATGCGCTGTTCCAGCACCGGCAACGGCACGGAGCCAAGCTGCAGAACCGTGTCGTGGAAGAAGCGGATGTCGAACTTTTCGCCCAGCGCCGCCTCGGCTTTCTTGCGGCCTTCGACGATTGCCATCTCGCCGAGATAATAGCTCAGCGCCTGTCCCGGCCATGAAATGTAGCGGTCGACCTCGGTGGTGATCTCATGGTCGGCCAGCGCAGTGTTGTCGCGGAAGAAGGCCTGCCCCTGTTCACGCGTCCAGCCCTTGGCGTGAATGCCGGTATCGACCACCAGCCGCGCCGCGCGCCACATCTGGTAGCTCAGCATTCCGAACTTCTCGTAGGGCGTTTCGTACATCCCCATCTCTTCGCCGAGCAGTTCGCAATACAGCGCCCAGCCTTCGCCGAAGGCCGAGATGTATGTCTTGCGGCGAAACTCCGGCAGGCCTTCCTGCTCATCCGCCAGCGGCATCTGGAACGCGTGCCCCGGCGCGCTCTCATGCAGCGTCAACGCCGGCAGCGAATAGAGCGCGCGCGAGGGCAGGTTGTAGGTGTTCACCAGATAGACGCCCGTGCCGCCACGGCCCGCCGTATAGAATGGGGCCATGTCGGCAGGCACCGGGATCACTTCAAAGCGCGAGCGGGGCAGGCGGCCGAAGAAGTATTTCGCCTTGCCATCGAACTTCTTGGATATCCACGCCGCCCGCATCAGCAGCTCATCCGGCGTCTTGGCGTAGAATTGTGGATCGGTACGCAGGAAAGCGAGGAAGGCGGGAAGGTCGCCCGTGAACCCCGCCTCTTTCATCACATCATGCATCCGCGCCGTTATCTTCGCGACTTCGTCCAGCCCGATCTGGTGGATCTCGTCCGGCGACAGTTTCAGCGTCGTGTATTCGCGGATCTGCGCCGCATAATACGCTTGGCCATCGGGCAGCTTCGTCGCTGCCAGTTCCGTCGTCGTCTTGGGATAATACTCGTCTCGGAAGAACGGCAGCAGTGTCCGGTAGGCGGGGAACACCTTGTCGGCGATGGCTCCCTTCGCCTCGGTCTGAAGCTCCACCCGCGTCGCCGCCGGAATGCTCGCAGGCAGCACGAGGAAAGGCTCGTAGAACGATGATTGTTCGGGCGTCTTGCCGTCGTACACCGCAGAGATTGAAGCGGCCCTTCCTTCCAGCGTCACGCGCGGCGGCGTGAAGCCACGCGCAAGACCCAGCCGCATATTGGCCGTCTCATCAGCGAAATAGCGCGGCACATCGTTGAGGCGCGAAATCCACGCGCGAGCCTGCGTCTCGTTGCTGAACTGCTTGGGGCCATAGCTTGCAACGCTGGTCCAGAATGTCGTGTCGGCGTTCAGCGGCTTTTCGTATTCGCGGAATTCGATCTGCGCGATCCGCACCTCGATCTGGTCGCGATAGATGGCAAGATTGATCCGCCCCTCGGGCGACAGCGACTGCGGATCGAGCGCATCAAGCTTGCCGATGACGTCCTTCATGTAGGCAAGGCGTTCGGCCTGCGATGCGGGGTCAACGCGAGACCAGTTGCGCGGCGCGGCGTCAGCGTCCGGCGATTCCTCGTCTTCTTCGGGATCAAGCGTCTTGCGCCATTCCCACTCGCTTTCGTAGATCGCGCGGAAGCGCGCATCCGCAGCGGTCTCGCCGGGGCTTCCGCCCATTGTCGTGCAGGCTGCAAGCATGCCGAAAGCAACACCCACCAGAACGCTCTTCATGCGGAATCCCGACTTGCGAGACGCCAATCCTAGCCGGGTTCAGGGTGCTTTGGAAATCCGCGTCAGACCGACCAGAGAAGTTCGCCGGATTCACGCAGGGATTGCGACGCCGTCGTGATCCGCGCAATCGAAGCAGGCGCACGGGCAAGCGTGTCCTCCGCGAAGAAAGCGGCGAGCGCCAGCGAGCGGTCCGTCTCCCGGTCCTGCTTGCCATGTTCGGCAAGCGCTGCGCGGGTGAGGTAATGGCCGCCGGCCACATCGCCTGCGAGGTGCAGATAAGCCGTCGCGCCCGACAGCGCCGTTTCGCGGGCGCTTTCCATGGCCGTGATCATCCACTCGGTCGCTTCTTCCAGCGCGTCGCTGGCGACCGAAAGCCGGTCAGCGATGGCGACGAATTTCGGCTGGTTGGTGTCGCGTGCATCGCGCGCGGTCTGGCGGATGTCCACCAGCATCGCCTTCATCGCCGCGCCGCCATCCATCGAGAGCTTGCGCCCGACGAGGTCGATCGACTGGATGCCGTTGGTGCCTTCATAGATCGGCAGGATGCGCGCATCGAGATAGAGCTGGGCAGCGGCGGTTTCAGCCATGAAGCCCATGCCGCCATGAATCTGCACGCCCGTGTTGGTCGCATCGACCGCGCGGTCTGTCGACCACGCCTTGGCGAGCGGCGTCAGCAGGTCTTCGCGCATCTTCGCGGCCTTGCGCGTTGCTGCATCGGGATGGTGTTCGGCAAGCTCGGCGGCGGCGCCGCAGGCATAGCAGATCGCGCGCGAGGCTTGCACGTTGGCAGCCATGGTCGCCAGCGAGCGGCGGATATCGGGGTGCAGGATGATCGGCGCGGAGCCTTCGGCGCCCGGCGCCTGACCCTGCCTGCGATCATTGGCGTAGCCGACGGCGACCTGCAGCGCGGCTTCCGCCACGCCTACGCCTTCGAGGCCAACATTGAGGCGCGCCGAGTTCATCATCGTGAACATCGCCGCGAGGCCCTTGTTGGCCTGGCCGACCAGCCAGCCTTTTGCGTTGGCGTATTCCATCACGCATGTGGGCGATCCATGGATGCCCATCTTGTGCTCGAGGCCGATGCACTTGAACGTGTTGCGGTCGCCGAGCGAGCCATCCGGGTTCACGAAGAACTTCGGCACAACGAACAGCGAGATGCCCTTCGATCCAGCCGGCGCGTCGGGCAGGCGGGCAAGCACGAGCTGGACAATGTTGTCCGTCATGTCGTGGTCGCCCCAGGTGATGTAGATTTTCTGGCCCGAGATCGCATACGACCCGTCGCCATTCGGCAGGGCCTTGGTCTTGAGCGCGCCGACATCCGATCCGGCCTGCGGCTCGGTCAGGTTCATCGCGCCGGTCCATTCGCCGGAGATCAGCTTGGGCAGATACATCTGCTTCTGCTCATCCGTGCCGTGCGCAAGGATCGCCTCGATCGCCCCCATGCTCAGCAGGGGGCAGAGGCCGAACGCCATGTTCGACCCGTGGATCATTTCCATGACCGCCAGCGCCAGCGGCTTGGGCAGGCCCTGTCCGCCGAACTCCTCCGGGAAGGACAGGCTCATCCAGCCGCTTTCGCGATACTGGGCATAGGCTTGGGCAAAGCCCGGGGTGGCGATCACGCCCGCGTCCGTAAGCTTCGCGCCCTGCTTGTGGCCGATGGTGTTCAGCGGGGCGAGAACGTCCCGCGCCAGCTTGTTGGCTTCTTCCAGGATCGGCCCAACCAGCTCCGAATCGAAATTGGGAAACGCCCCGGTGGCCGCAAGGTCATCAAGCCGGGCGATGTGCGCGAGCGTGTGGGCGATCTGGGGAAGCGGAGCATTGTAAGACATGCTCGCTTGTTAGCGCGGCACAGGCCGCCCTGTCATCTCTCACGGGAGATGTGATGTGGCGTGAGCAGCTACCGCATCAGATTATAGGCTTTGCCATCAACGGTGATTGCCAGAGCTTTCCACTCGTTAACCTTTTGGGTGTGCGGCTGGGCCTCGACTGTGACAGTTTTTCCGGCGGCCAGAGCGTCCTTGGTGAGTCCGCGGTCGACCATTCGCTGCAGGGGGGAAAGCCAGACTTCCAGCTTCTTGCCGCCGCTGTTTACCCAGAGGATGGCGTGCGGCTGTTCCCACTTCAGCTCGGCGATCGTTCCGCTCACCTTTTGCTGCTTCGCAGAATCATAGGCCTCCCAGCCATGGTGGGCCCATGCCGTTCCGGTAATTGCTGCGCCGACAAGCGCCACAGCCGAAATGACTGTGATAATCCTCATTGCTGTTCCTCCTGATCTTGCGCCACCGGCCCCAGTTTTCCGGGCGCCAGCCGACGCGGCTCAATCAGGAAGGTAGTGCAATTCCGGCGTAACGGCCGTTTCGAACTATTTCGGCCCGATCATTTTTTCGGGACGAACCAGCTTCGTGAATTCCGCATCCGTCAGGTAGCCCCCGCCGACCGCTTCCTCACGCAGCGTGGTGCCATTCTTGTGCGCGGTCTTTGCGATCTTGGCGCAGGCGTCATAGCCGAG
>ERZ795056.4521-NODE-4521-length-14339-cov-48.117614_pt1 | contig 14339 bp, 13 predicted proteins | sample MGYA00375140_ERZ795056 | MGnify/ENA primary metagenome ERZ795056 (study PRJEB30185, sample SAMN05720227) | activated sludge metagenome | isolation source: Anaerobic digester | place: USA | collected 2015-03-09 ...
AAAAATTAGCGCGTCATCGCCAGAATAAAGCGCAACCACGTCTCGCGGTCTTCTACCTGCTGCGCGGTGGACTTGCCGGTGCCGTGGCCGGAGTCGTAATCCATTTTGAGCATCACCGGATTGATCTGTCCGGGGTTTGCTTGAGCTAACGCGACGAATTTCTTGGCGTGCAACGGATCGACGCGGGTGTCATTTTCTCCGGCGATCACGAGCATCGTCGGCATGTTCAAGCCGCTCCGCACGTTGTGATACGGCGAATACCGCAGCAACCACGCAAAATCTTCCGCCTTGTCAGGGTCGCCGTATTCGGGAATCCAGTAACGAGCGATGCGGAATTTGTGATAGCGCACCATGTCAAGCAGCGGCACGGAGCAAACGATGCCGTTGAACAAATCCGGGCGTTGCGTGGCTGCTGCGCCAACGAGCAAGCCACCATTGCTGCCGCCGAACGCAACGAGTCGTTTTGACGTGGTGTAGCCCTCTTTGATGAGCCATTCGGCGCTGGCGTAGAAGTCGTCGAATACGTTCTGCTTGTTGCCGCGCATGCCGCCTTCGTGCCACGACTCGCCATATTCGTCGCCGCCGCGAAGGCCTGGCTGGGCGACGACCACGCCGCGGTTCACGAGCGTTGCGAACGCACCAAGGTAGCTCACCTTGATGCCTACATTGAAGCCACCGTACCCGTAAATCATCGCGGGATTGTTACCGTCGAGTTTTGTGCCTTTTTTGTAGCTCACGAACATCGGTACCTTGGTGCCATCACGGCTCGTCACGTACACCTGCTTAGTCTCAATGTCTTTGGTTTCTAGGACCGATTCGTCTTGATACAAGAACTGCCATTCGAGTTTGTCAGCGTCTAGCTTGTAGAGCTTGAACGGCGCGATGAACGTGGAGAGCGACGCGTAGAGCGTGTTGCTATCGCGGTCATAGCTCATGCCGGCGATGCTTCCGAATTCGGGCGCTGGCAAGTCTCGAACGAATTTGCCGGTGAGATCGAGCACTCGCGCGCGCTTGAGCAATTCGCGTTTTTCGAGCACGATGATGTTCTTCTTCGTCACTACGAACGACTCGAGCACCACGCCCTTTTCCTCGGGCACGATCTCGATCCAGTCTTTGAATTCTGGCTTCGCGACGCTCGCTTTTAGCAAGCGGCCGTTCGGCGACTTTGCGGTGGTGCGCGCGTAGATTGTGTCGCCAATCATCGTGATCGTCGCGCGGGCGCCCTTCTCCGCAAAAATCACGCGCGGCGTGTCTTTGCTACCAGTACGCGCGATGGAAATTGTGTTTTGCTGCCAACCTTCGCCGAGGTCGTACACGGTGTATGGCGAATACTCAAAATCGGCCACGCTGCCCCAGTTCTTTGCGTCTGCCCATTTGTGAACAACCGGTGCGTCTTTGACCGACTCACCGAGTTTTAGCCGCTGCCAAAAGAGCGGCAATTGCTTGGTGATTTGCTCTTGAGTGCGCTGCTCGATGTAGACAATTTTGTTGTCGGCGGTCCACGAGACGCCCTGCACTTGCACCAACGGGGCATACAGCTGCGCCCCCGTTTTACTGTCGATCAGATATTGCGTCGGCAATTCGTCGCCCGCGACTTGCACGCCGACAGAGATGATGCTCGCGTCCCGCGAATATGAGTTTCCCGAAAGCGAAGATTTTCCGGTGGGATCGAGCTTTACGGGATCGAACAACAACACGTCTTTGCCGTCGAGACGCGTGTAGAGCTTGGCTTGCGCTTCGCCTTTTACTTTGCGCGTGAAAAATTCACGACCTTTGTAGAACGACGGCGGCGAGGTGATCGTGCGATCGGTGTAGCGAGTCAACTCGTCCTTCAAACCCGCCACTGGCGGTGAATGTTTGTCGAGCCACAACAGCGCTGCGTCATGCTGCGCACGCGTCCACTTAACAACCTCGTCGCTCTTGTTGTCTTCAAGCCAGCGATAGGCGTCAGTGATCTTGGTGCCGTGCACCGTATCGACAACAGGTCGCGCAGGCGTAGCAGGCGGATTCAAGGGTTGCGCCGAAAGCGCCATCGGGATGAGCGTTGCAAGTACAGTCAAAAGCAGTGTCTTCATACGGTTTGAAAATTAGCCGCCACGGTGGCGGTGATGAATAAGCATGAACGGAACGATAACCGCGATCACGAAAAAGATGAGCATCCACGCGGGGATGGGCAGCCCCAACACGAGATCAATTTTGTTGCACTCCACGCTGCCCTTGAGCGCGCGCGCAAACACGTCCAAAAAAGGAAGCGATTCGAGCATGTAACCGATGCCCATGCCGCAACTCGGCAATTGATCTGGCGGCAACGATTGAATCCACAGATGCCTCGCCGCTAGCGCAACGCCCGCACCGCCGGTGAGTACGCCAAACCACGCGACGACTCGCGCTCCACGCACGCTTGGATTCGCCAACGCGCCCGCAAGGAAAACGAGTCCGAGCGCAACCACGGCCACGCGCTGAAACCAGCACATGGGGCACGGCTCCATGAGCTCGACGTATTGCAAATAGACGGCGTACGCGATCATTCCGGCGCAAATGAGAAAGCCCGCGAAATAGGCGCTGCGACGGGAAGGGAAATAGTTGAGAGGATTCATGACGTTTCGAGTGAGGCGGGAGTATGCGGGCTACAGGCGATTTTTGAACAATAGCTGCGACGAACGACGACGGACATTGATGAACGACGAAAGAGCGCCGGGACATGCATTGGAACCGAGCGACGCGAGGTGGTTCCGACTAAGTTGACGTTGCTGGCCTCGGGTACACGCAAAAACTACGAGCAGCTACACGATACAACTTTTGGCGTCCAACGACTGCCAGTAGGCGTTTAAAGGCACTTATTCTCACATATCGACTTATCAACTAATTCGGCCAGAATGACCATCCGACAGTCGATGGAGCCAAAAAGCTGTAAAGTCGCCCTTTCGTTGAAACCGGCACGTCAATGCAGGTTCTCGGCGCGAATCGCCTTGTGTGCCGCACCGTCCAAAGCGTCCGCGCGAAACAGCATCGGGAGCTTGGTCTCGGCGTCGATGTCGGGGAACACATCCGCCAAAATCGTGACCGACGCGACGCCACATTCGGCGAGCAAGTCGCGCATCATCACCGCCACGTCCTGCGCGCGATCCGTTGGGAAGAGTTCGGCCCGGAAGCCTTCCGCACCCTTCTCATCGAACACATTCGAGAGCGACAAACGCACCTCGCCGCCAGCGTCGGTCCGATGCGCCGAGATTACGGCTTCAGGCTCGCCCACGCCAGAGCGGAATTTGCGAATCGCGTTGGTCGCGAAGAGCTGCAACGACACCTCGCGCTGCGCAGCGCGGCCATGAAATAGCGCGGCGAGCGGCGAGCGGGGCGGTCGCGGCATCGCCAAGAGCGACAAGTTGCCGCCGCCCAACTGTTTGGCGAACGCCTGGGTGAACGGCATGCCCCATTTGCCGGTGTCGTTGTCGGTGAGTAAATCCACGCTTGGGCCAGCCACTGCGGTTCCGACGAGAAAGCGCAAAAACACGCTCTCTTGATTCGCGGGGACGGGCAACGACGCTTTGTCGATGGCCACTGGCGCGCCCGGCGTGAGGTTCCACCACGCCAAGCTCGCAGGCAATTTTTCCAACGCAAACGCCCCCGCCGACGCCAACGCGTTGGAGAGGCCGAAACTCTGGTTCCCGCGCAGCGCCGACGCGCCTTTCATCAGGCCCACAAACTCGTCGATATTGGGCAGCGCGCCCGGAACATTCACCGCCGTCGGATTACCCGCGACAATCACCAAGGGAATCGCAAACACCGTCGTAGGCAACCCCGCATCGCCACGCGAGCGCCCAGCCTCAACGTGAGCAAGCGCCAACACTCGCGTGATGTGCCGCTGCACGGCAAGCGACGGCGAGCGCGCCAGCGCATCGGCAATCACCGTCACCTCGTTAATCACCAAATATTGCGCCAGCAATTCGCGCAACTCGGTGTCGCGCTTTTCTTGAATCACGCCTAGTTCTGCGGCGAGCGACGCCAGCGCCAAGTCAATCAATGGATTGGGCGGCGTGCCCTCATAAATCGGGAATGCTCGCGGATCGGGGAGGTGAAATTGCTGAGGTTGCATGTGGCAATTGTAGGAGGCGCGCCGAAAACTCGTTTAGCCAGCCTGACGCCGACGACGTCCTTGCGTCAGGCGTCAAAAAATGCCTGAGGAACTTAGCCTGCGCGCATCGGGCGAGGAAAAAATCCCAAAAGGCGGAAACGTGCGTAGACACGTCGGAGTAATTTGAGACTTTGAGATCAGCCAACCGACGCACCGCTCGCACTAGTTGTACGAATGCATCGTCGACGTGATGAAAGCGGGCATCACACGAGATTCAAAGTTTCGCACCTGTCCCAGGGGGTGGGACTTGCTCGCGCAAAAGCAAAACAGCAATGCCGACCAAGAAGAACAGACCGCAGAGCACGCTGCCCTCCGGCCCCTGCGTGCCGCCGGTCAGGTACACGGAACCCTGAGGCGCCAACTTCACCAACAGCGCCGGCATTTTTGCGTCGAGGCCAGTGACTGGAACTTCAAAGCCGACGGCCAGCAGCCAATTCCACGCGGCGTGCCAGCCCATGACGCTCCAGATGCTGCCGGCTTTCAGCGCCCAAACACAGGCAAATAATGAAAAGGCTAATATGAGTACCGTGTCATGCCACGGCGTTTTTCGTCCGAAATGGAGCGCGGCGAACACAATGCAGGTGACGGTGATTGCGATGAAAACGTTGAACTTGCGCGCGAACACCGACATGAGCCATCCACGAAAAATGACTTCCTCCACGCCCGCCTGAATGACGAAGCACGGCAGCAAAATTGCGATGTTCATTAACGCCACCGGCGACGAAAACGCGCTCGCGTAGCCTTGCGCCGAATAACCACCGGCCATCCAAATCATCACGACGAGGGCGAACGAAGTCGCCACCCCTACGCCAATCCCACGCGTTAGGGACGCGAAGCCACCCGGTCGTGTGAGCCCAATCGACGCCAGCGAGCGCCGTTCAACCCAGTGAACCCAGGCGAGGACGAGCAACCCCGTCGCGAGAAACGGTACGACCAAAAACAACGCTAAACCCAGCATGCCGATGGGTTGCCATTGGGCATCGGCAAGATGAAAGTACTGAAGTACTTTAGAACCAGCCACATCCGGAACCGCGACGAACAGAATGAGAAGGAACGGAACAAGAACGCCCCACGGCAGCCAGCCACGGGCGGGTTCAGATGAGTAAAGGGATATCGAGCGCATCGTTGAAGCGTAGCGGCAACACCGAACCGGCTAAAGCTGATTTCCATGAAACGACGGACCGAGCGACGAGTCGCGGGAGCGCGCGTTATGTCGTGGAGACACCCCGAGCACATGAAGATACCGCAATGCAGCATTTGTTTGACCCTCGTCAAAACAAGGCTATGTAGCTGTCCGTAGTATTCGTACTGTCACTTCAGCGAACACCACGATGGGTGTCCGCCGTAGGGGGTGCACTGGTCATCCTCGCTGAAGTTGGCGAACTTCAAAGAAGGAAACGATATGAAAGCCCTTAGCCTCGCCGTAGCCGCCGTACTTGGCGTTGCCGCCCTGCCTGCTGCAGCGCAGGATTTGTCCAATCTGATGGTCCGCGTTCGCGGCGTCAATCTGGACTTCGCCAACAAGTCCGACGCAATTCCAAGCGTCGCACCCGCTGACGCGATCACCGTCAACAACAAGACTATTCCAGAAGTTGACTTCACGTACTTCTTCTCGCCGAACCTGTCGGCTGAACTCATCCTGACGGTTCCACAAAAGCAAACCGTGAGCATCGGTGGAACCCCGATCGGCACGTTCAAACACCTGCCGCCAGTGTTGACCCTGCAATATCGCCCGATGCCGGGTGCCGCTGTTCAGCCCTACATCGGTGTCGGCGCGAACCTGACGTACACGATGAATGTGAACATGTCTGCCCTTGGCAAACGTGTGACGCTCGACGCATACAGCGTTGGCCCTGCGCTCCAAGCCGGTCTTGACATCCCAATCGACAAGAAATGGTCGATCAACGTTGACGTTAAGAAGATCTGGATTAAGTCCGACGTGTTCCTCGACGGCACAAAGATCAGCCACGTCAAGCTTGACCCCATCGCCGTTGGCGTAGGCGTCGGCTACAAGTTCTAAGCAAACAACGGGCAGCTCCAAGCCCAGAAGCGCAGCCTGCGCCAGCCCCAAACCGGCGCAGCGCGCGCATCCGTCACGAAGCGCGCAACCGACACTCCCCCCCGAAAGTCGCGTCGCTGGGTGGCTAACGCATGAGACTAGACGTTCCCAGGATTCGCCCACTTAACGGCGATCGCCACACTAGAAGCTAGCCCTTGCCCTCAAAGCTCTCCGTAAACGCGGCGAGCTTTTTTATTGCCCGCGCCAGCGAAGCTTTGAGCGCACCGTAATTTGCATTGCGCTCGCGCGTCGCTTCGTTCATGTAGAGCTTACGATTGATTTCGATTTGGATGCTGTGGCGGTTTGCGCGCGGCTTGCCGAAGCGTTTGACCAGCTCCACCCCCTTGTACGGGTCGTTAATGGCAACACTCAGCCCCTCGGCAAGAAACGCGTCGTGGAGGAGCTGTGTGATTTCCGGCGCACACGTACTCCCATCGCGGTCCCCCAACACAATGTCGGGGAACGACGTCCCAACTTTCACCCAGGACAAGGCACCAGCGACGGCCGGCATCGAATGGCAATTGACGTGCGCCACGCCACCGTGTTTCGCGTGCGCCGCCTCAATCGCCGTCGTCAAAGCAGCCCAGTAAGGCACGTGACACGTCGCAATCCGGCGCTCAACCTCGGTCACACTTAGCTTGCGACCATAGATGGGCGACTTGTCATCGAGGACACGCCACACCAAGCCAATGCCCGCGGCTGTCTTTGGCGAGTGGTCCACGGCGTGCGGCCAGCGGCCGTCGACCAACGTGGTGTCGAAATCCTCCACGCGACGATTCGCGTCGAGATAGCTGCGTGGAAATTCTGCGCACACCAGCGTCGCGCCAAGCTCGGGCGCGAAGCTATAAAGGTCATCCACATAGGTATCTTCGGCTCGGCGCAAACGCGCAAAATCGCACGCGAAGCCGAAGTCCGCAGGGTAGTGCTGACCGCTGTGCGGCGAGTCAAGAACCAACGCGCTTGCAGCCACGCCCACAGGAGGATTGACAACGCGAACTGGCGCAAATTCGTTCATAACCAAAGAATAGGCGAAAATTGCATTCTTGCCGGAAGTTCGCGTGGTCGCGACACGTCCGTCCCACTTTCTCACGGCGTTGATCGTCGTACTTGTTCGTTGCCTTTATGAAACTCAGCCAATTTTTTATTTCCACCGTCAAAGAAGCCCCGGCTGAAGCCGAAATCGTCTCGCACAAATTGATGATGCGTGCGGGCATGATTAAAAAACTCGGCGCAGGTATTTACACTTGGATGCCGCTGGGCGTCCGTGTGCTGCGCAAAGTCGAAAAAATCGTGCGCGAAGAGATGGTCGCGGCGGGTGCGGTGGAGCTTTTGATGCCAGTGATTCAGCCCGCTGAACTGTGGCAGGAATCGGGCCGCTGGGACAAGATGGGCCCCGAGATGATGCGCATTAAAGATCGCCACGACCGCGATTTCATTGTGCAACCGACGAGCGAAGAAGTCATCACCGACATCGCGCGACAAGAGTTGCGCTCGTGGCGTCAACTGCCGATGAATCTCTATCACATCCAAACGAAGTTTCGCGACGAGCGCCGCCCGCGCTTCGGTGTGATGCGTTCGCGCGAATTCATCATGAAGGATGCGTATTCGTTCGACGCGGACAAAGAATCGCTGATGAAGAGTTATCAAGCGATGTACGACGCTTACTCGAAAATTTTCACGCGCCTTGGGCTTGAGTTTCGCGCTGTGAACGCCGACACCGGCAACATCGGCGGCTTCGCATCTCACGAGTTTCAAGTGCTGGCGGAAAGCGGCGAAGACGTGATCGCGTACTGCCCGACGTCGGACTTCGCGGCAAACATTGAAATGGCCGAGGGTGTGATGCCCGCCACGCCGCGTGCCGCCGCGAGCGCAGCGCTTGCGATCGTTCACACGCCGGGCCAAAAAACTTGCGAAGACGTGAGCACGTTCCTCAAAGTGCCGCTGGAGCGTCAGCTCAAAGCGATGATGTACATGAGCGACACGGGCTTTGTGCTCTGCATGCTGCGCGCCGATCACATGGTCAACGAAATTAAGCTCGGTAAAGTTGCGGCGCTGGCGAATTTCCGCCCCGCCACACCCGATGAAATCGAAGAGCACCTTGGCGTCGAGCCTGGATATTGCGGTCCGATCCCACGTCACGGAAAAGCGCATCCGGGCAAGGTCACGGTTGTCGCCGATCGCGCGGCGTCCGTCATGTCCGACTTTGTGTGCGGCGCCAACGAAGCGGGCTATCACGTCACGGGCGGCAACTGGGCGCGCGACTGCGCTGAACCCGACGTCGTTGCCGACATTCGCAATGTGGTCGAGGGCGACGCCTCTCCCGACGGCAAGGGCGTGCTCTCGCTGCGTCGCGGCATCGAGGTCGGGCACGTGTTCGCACTTGGCCAACGGTACTCCGCTGCGCTCGGTGCGAAATTTCTGGACAAAGACCAGAAAGAGCAGGTCATGGAAATGGGCTGCTACGGCATCGGCGTCACGCGCGTCGTGGCCGCCGCGATTGAGCAGAACTATGACGACAAGGGCATCATTTGGCCGACGCCGATGGCACCGTTCACGGTGGCCATTGCTGCGCTCGGTTACGACCGCAGCGCGGAGGTGAAAGCAGCTGCTGACGCGCTCTACAACGATCTGACCCAGCGCGGGATCGATGTCGTTCTCGATGATCGTGGTGAGCGTCCGGGCGTTATGTTTGCGGAGCTAGAACTCATCGGCATTCCACACCGGATTACGATTGGCGATCGCGGCCTCAAAGAAGGCGCGGTGGAATATCAGGCGCGTCACGATACAGCCGCCACCAAAATGCCGCTGGCAGAGGTCGCGGATTTCGTTGCCAATGTTGTTAGCAAAGCGCTTGCGTAAGTTTCGTTATGCGTTGTTTGCGTTGCTACTCGCAGCGCAAACGACCGCTCACGCCGGCGCACAAGCCGAAGAAAAGCTCTCACACAGCGTACAAACCTCGATGGCTTCTGCGATTGCGGATCGGAGCGCGACGCGCCTCATCGGCGAGCCGGCAGTGGTGCAGGCGTGGCTAGCGGAGATGTCCACGCGACTCGCCTCACGCATGCCTGACGCAGAACAACGCCGTGAATTTTTGACCACAGTGCAATACGAATCGAGCCGCGCGGGCCTCGACCCACAGCTCGTGCTCGCGGTCATCAATCACGAAAGCGCGTTCCGCAAGTACGCGATTTCGAGTGCGTCGGCGCGCGGCTACATGCAAGTCATGCCGTTCTGGGTGCGCCTGATCGGCACGGCGGATCACAACCTTTTTCACCTGCGTACCAACCTGCGTTACGGCTGCACGATTCTTCGCCACTATCTCGATATTGAAAAGGGCGACGTGGTGCGCGCTCTGGCGCGTTACAACGGCTCACTCGGGCGCTTCGAGTATCCGAACGTCGTGCTCGGCATGCAAGAAACCCGCTGGAAGTGGCAGCCACCCACCAAGCCCTGACGCGCGAGGCGCGGCCCTATGTGGGCCGCTTCGCGCCCTCGCCCACTGGGCCGCTGCACTTCGGCTCACTGGTAGCGGCGATGGCGAGCTACGCCGATGCGCGCGCGGCGGACGGGCGTTGGTTACTACGGATTGAAGACGTTGATGTGCCGCGCTGCTCCGTCGAAGCCGAAGCCCAGATTCGTGCGCAACTTGCGGCTTATGGTTTCGAGCATGACGGCGAAGTCGTTCGCCAAAGCGAGCGCACCGCGCTGTATTCCGAGGCGTTACAAACGCTGACGCGCGCGGGCGATGTGTTCGTATGCAAATGCACACGCGCCCAGCTCTCCGTTGCTGCGCGCAACGCAGAGCACGAAACCATTTATCCCGGCACCTGCCGCGAGTTGCACTTGGCCGACGGTGCCACGCGCGCCGTGCGGCTGCGGATTGCGGATGATGCGCCGGAGATTTCGTTCGTTGATCGTTGTTACGGATTGACCTCGCAAAACGTCGAGCGCGATGTTGGTGATTTCGTGTTGCGCCGCGCAGATGGTTTGTTTGCCTACCAATTGGCGGTGGTGGTGGACGACGCGTTGCAAGGCGTGACCGACGTCGTGCGCGGTGCGGATTTGCTCGGCAACACGGCACGACAAATTGTGTTGCAGCAGCGGCTGGGCTACCCGACGCCACGCTACCTGCATGTGCCAATTGTGCGAAACGCCAACGGAGAAAAGTTGTCCAAGCAAACGCGGGCAGCGGCCATTGATGAAGACCGCGCGTTGCCAACGCTCGTGGAAGCGTGGCAATTTCTGAAGCAAGACGATCTTGGTAAAGTGCGAACGATCGCTGATTTTTGGGCGCGCGCCGTCTCAACATGGACCCCGGAGCGCCTATCGCATTGACTCGTACTACGCACTCTTGCCCGGCACGCCCGGCCCTGCGTCAGATTTCGTTTCCTCTTCTGCATACGCGTGGCCACCGAATTTGAGTGCGCTGTGCTCGCGCTTTGATTGCAGCAGCGGGTAAAACATTTGGTGGTACCAACGTTCGTGACCAAACAGTCGATCATCCTGCAGACCGACAGCGGCAGGATATTTGCGCGTAATGTGGGCGCTGCCAAAGAGCACGTCCCAGAAAAAAAGCAAGTTTCCAAAATTGCCGGTGTAGTGACCGATGCCATCGGCGTTCGTGATCGCGTGATGAGCCCAGTGCGTGGCGGGTGTGGAAATGGTGCGCTCAACTACCCACATGATCGGACTCAGTGCGCGAATGCGATAGAGCGGTTCATCCCAACGCCATGCGCAGTGCGCCCCCAAAATGACTGTCAACTTGACGACGATATACAAGGCGTAAACCGCACCAAAACCAAGGTAGAGCAGCACACCGCCAAGCCACAAACCGGGCATCAGCAAGTAGTAGAAAAAATTGTTTCGGTAGTTCACACGAATGCTCATGTACGGCGCCGAATGGTGCGCGCGATGCAACGGCCAGAGCAGCGGAGTGTGTGAAGCTCGGTGCCACCAGTACTGCGTCATGTCATCGGCGACGAGCAACGCACCGACCATTGCCCACCACGGCCAATTCGCCCACGCATTCTGCATCTCGGGAATGAACATCACGCAGAGCTTGTTCGTAATGAAAATGAGCAGCGGCTGCGTAACCGCGACCAGGCTGAGGAACATGAGAACCTCAAGCCACGTGTCATTTGAGGTCGCGTTAACCGTGTTTTTGTAACGACGGGTGACGTATTCCATCAACGCGAATCCGATCATCACGCTGACGATCAGAATGTTTTGTAACTGTGTACTCATGTGGGCCTCCTTTTTGTGAACGTTGCTATCAACCGACGCGGGTCAGCGCCGGCGGGTCGTAGCGCTGTTCGATGATTTCAAGCGAGGGCATGTAATTGCGCATAGTGATGTTGAAATTGCCTTCCTTTGGCGCGGGCAACCAGTTGCTCGCCTTATCTTCCGACGGGCGCTCCGCTTGGATATAGACGCGCAATCCACCATCGGTGTCAAATTTGAGTCCTTTCATGTTTTCGCGGATGGCCCAGCGATTGGCGTCGTTCACGACGAGATTGAAATCCTGATACATGGTGAAGGACCAGAACGCTTCGACCTTGGGGAACTGATCCTTCCGCATGTAAAGCTCGTACTTGCCTTTGCTGTTGAGTCGTTCGCCGTTCTGGTCAAGCGAAGCCCACAGGTACGTGCACTCGTGCGGCGGATGGGCAACGATGCCCCATAGCGATTGCCACGCAGAACGCATGATGTAATCGTTGGTGTGTGCTTGACCGATGTTGGCCGGGAAGTAGAACCAACCGTTCACGGAACGCGCCCACGGGCGCTCAACATGCGAGCGCAGCGCAGGTAGCGCGTCGCGCGCAGCGCGCGCGAGTCCTCGATTGGTGTCAGCATCGTTCTTCGACAGGTCCATGCCCGCGCCAATGTTGACGGTCTTGAAACCTTGCAGCAGGATGTCATCTGAGGCGCGCGGCGGACTCTCGCTGAGCATGTGATTCATGATGATGAACGGACGCAGCGGATTGCCCGCCGAGCGGGTCACGTCGTAGATGTTGTAGTCATTGGGAACGAAATTACGTCCGGCCAGATAGTCGTCAAGCGGTGTGAATTTTGCCTGCGCGAATTTTGCTTTGGCCCACGCCACTTCCTTCGGATCGTCCTGATCAATTCGCAAGCGGATCAACGCGAAAATCCATTTCTGCTCACACTGTAAAGCGCGCTCAAATTTGCCTTCCGGCACGGCGCCTTTCCAGCCGGGTGGCAGCAGCAGGAAATTGCCCCAAATCGGCCCACCCGAGCGCTTACTGATGTACGCGAAGTTGTTGGTGTAGAAGTCTGACAACTGAACCGAAAAATAATGCCCCTCCGGGTCGTGCGTAGAGAGCACGATGGGGCCGTTGCGCAGATCCACAAACCCGCCCGCGTAGACGGTATCCGTATTGAAAGAGCCCCCGTCGCGGTAGTTGGACGTAGCGACAAAATCCTTCGGGGATATCCATGAATTGAGCGGCCTGAGCGCCGAGTTCGGGTCTTTGGCCCACTTCCACCGAATGTTCGCAAAGTAGATTAGCGGGAAGCCGTATTCAAATGCCTGCATGCCGATGGCGTAGGCGTGAGCTTCGCGTGGATTGCCGATGCCTTCTTGCCCCTTGAGCATGTCGAGTTGCCCGGCGTAAGCCGTGGCGGGCTTGGGAGTTTGAGCAAAAAGCTCGGAACTTCCGGCGAGGCCCGCACCGGCCGCCAATAGTGTGTGTTTGAACAAGTCGCGTCGTTTCATCGGTATCTCCGGTGGCGTGGATGTAGCCGCAAAAAATAGGCTGTGTTTTATGTAAACAGGAACGTGCGTTTGCAACGTTCCGCAAATCGATCAGGAGGCTCTAATTTTTGAAAGTGGGTGACGTCTGGCCGCCGCGGCGGTGCGCGCTTCAGCGCATGTTCCGAACGGTGCGGCGACGTGCCCCCCAGCGCTTCAGAGGGAACAAGCCCGAGCAATCGCATTTGCCGCGTGCTGTGGGCGCGTCAATCGCGCGATGCAAATCCATATCTCCTCCTTGCCCGAAACGGGGTGGCGCCGGTGACCGGCTGCTCATTAGTTCCGCACGTTAGACAAAAGCTAAAAATAAGTCCAATGCATTGATAACATCATCACGATAACTAGGAGGCATGATGATTAGTCTACGCCAGCTCCAACATCTGCTCGCAGTCGCGGAACATCGAAATTTCGGGCGAGCGGCCGACGCGCTCCACATAACGCAGCCCGCGCTGTCGCGCAGCATCCAGGTGATCGAAGCGATCGTTGGCGCATCGTTGTTCGACCGCAGCCGTGCTGGCATCGAGCCCACCGACATCGGACGCCTACTGATACGCCATGCCGACGTGCTCAATGCTTCGGCACGCGACCTTGATCGCGAAATTCGATTGGCGAAGGGCCTTGATCTGGGCGAGCTACGGATCGGTGTCGGTCCGTTCGGCGGCTCGGCGCTTATCGGCCCCGTGATCGGGCGGCTCAACCGCCTGCACCCGCGTTTGCGGGTGCGTCTCATCGTTGCGCCGTGGCAGGAATTGCCAGAGCGTGCGCGTGCACGCGAAGTCGATGTCATCGTGGCCGAGCTTGCCGACATGAATCGATTCGAAGACTTTCAGTCGGCGCCGCTCGCCGAACATGCTGCGATCCTAGTGTGTCGGCCCGATCATCCACTGTCAAAGCTTCCGGCACCGCGGCGCGAAGACATGTTTGCGTATCCGCTGGCGGGCCCGAGACTGCCCTCCGAGGCACGGCAGCGGCTACTTGCAGGTGCTGCGGCGGCCTCCGGCGAGGCCGCGCCGCGCGATGAACCGTTAGGCATCGAATGCGATAGCTCCAGCGTTCTGAAGAGCATTCTGATGCACTCCGACGCGGTTTCGATGATGCCAAGGTTTATGGTCGATGCCGAGGTTCGTAGCGGCCATCTTGTCGTGCTGCCGGCGATTGACTTCGGCATTCGCACGCACTTCGGCGCTGCATGGCTGCGCAATCGCTCAATGTCGGGTCCCGGCCTGAAATTCATTGAACTCTTACGCGAGCACGACGCCGCGCTCGCGTTGCCATCCGGCGATGCATGACCTATCCAGAGATCCAACAGCTACAACGCGGTATTGACCACCCCGTGGTTGTTTCAGCCATTTTTTCTACTTAGTCGATTTTCCAAT
>ERZ795056.4522-NODE-4522-length-14335-cov-5.984244_pt1 | contig 14335 bp, 11 predicted proteins | sample MGYA00375140_ERZ795056 | MGnify/ENA primary metagenome ERZ795056 (study PRJEB30185, sample SAMN05720227) | activated sludge metagenome | isolation source: Anaerobic digester | place: USA | collected 2015-03-09 ...
CCAGGACCGCTTCGGTCAGGACCGCTTCGGTATGGGCCAGGACCGCTTCGGTCAGTACGGGCAGAACCAGGACTACGGTCAGGGCGGCCAGTACGGTAAGGGCCAGCAGGGCCAATACGGTCAGAACCAGGGCTACGGGCAGGGCCAGTACGGGCAGAACCAGGGCTGGGGCCAGCAGAGCGGCCAGGGCCAGTATGGTCAGAACCAGGGCTACGGCCAGGGCAGCGGCCAGTACGGGCAGGAGCAGGGCTGGGGCCAGCAGGGTCAGGGCCAGTACGGGCAGGAGCAAGGCTGGGGCCAGCAGGGCCAGGGCCAGTACGGGCAGGAGCAGGGCTGGGGCCAGCAGGACAGCCAGGGCAGCTTCGGAGCCGGCCGCGGCGACGAGAGCCAGCAGGGTCGTTACTTCGGCACCCAGCGCTGCTGAGGTAGTCTGACACCGCGCCGCACCGCGCATACCGCTCCGCGTCACCATGCGCGGAGCGGTTCGTTGTTTAGTAACAAGAAGACCGACGAGTAAAACCGCGCACGCGGGCATAATCCTGCCCGGGAACGCCCGCGCCTGGGCCGCCGGCCGCATGATACCTTCGCGGGCATCGCCCACGAATCTCCGCCCGACGGTGCGCACGTCCTCGAAGATTTCCTGCGCGGCGCCCAGCAGCGCGGTGAGGCGTCCGTCGCGCTCGCCCGCCTGATCGCGTGCAGCGTGTTCCTGGCGATGCACCTGCCGGCGCGCGCGGAGGCGCTGCTGGTCGGGGACCTCAAGTCGTGGCTGATCATCGTCAGCCTGCTGATCGGCCTCGGTTATTCGCTGTTGTCGCTGCGCTGGGCGCGGCTGGGCACGGTGAGCACATGGCGATTACACCTGTCGATGATCGTCGACGGGGTGGTCGTCTACGTCAGCCTCGGGGCCTCGGTGATGTGGCCGCACCTGCACTTCGCGGGGATCCTTCGCGAGCACGAGCTGGTGATCGTGTACCTGGCGATCATCGGCGCGGGGATCCGTCTGTCCGAGCGGGGCGCGCTGTTCGGCGCGGCGCTGCACGGGGCCGGCCTCGCGTCGCTGCTGATCTTCGACCGCAAGAACACCTCGCTGATCACCTACTCGCCGGCGGAGATCGTGTTCGCGGGGGCCTTCTTCGTGGTCGCGGCGATCGTCAGCCACAGCATCGCCAGCCGCACCCGCTCGCTGGTGCTGCAGGGCGCGAACGCGGCAGTGATGGCCGAGCGGGCCCGCCAGCGCCTCGGCGTGTATGTCTCCGAGGCGGTCGCCTCGACGGCGATGAACAGCGAGGCGCCGCTGGCCCTCGGCGGCTCCAACAAGCGCGCGGCGGTGCTGTTCTCCGACCTGCGCGGCTTCACCCGCTACGCCGAGCGCTTGAGCCCGGAGGCGCTGGTCGACGAGCTGAACGCCTACCTGCACGAGATGGTCGCCGAGATCCGGGCCGAGGGCGGGGTGGTCGACAAGTACATCGGCGACGCGATCATGGCCGTGTTCGGGATCCCCAGCGAGCACCCCGACGACGCTGCGCGGGCGATCCGCGCCGCCTCACGCATGGGCGTCGCGCTGCGCCGGCACAACGTCGACCGCATGAGCCGCGGGCTGCCGCCGCTGGCCCACGGCATCGGCGTCCACTATGGGCCGATGGTCGCCGGCAACATCGGCACCGCCGAGCGCATGCAATATACGGTGATCGGCGACGCGGTGAACCTGGCGAGCCGGCTCGAGTCGGCGACCAAGGACGCGGTCGTCGGTGTGCTGATCTCCGAGGACGCCCGGCAGGCGGCGCAGGGGGCGGGCCTGGACCTGCCGACGCTGCTGCCCCGCGGGGAGATCCACCTTCGTGGGCATGAGGCGCCGATCACCGTGCACACCTTCGAGGCATAGTGGCATGGTGGTGGCCATGAACGCCCCGCGACCCTGCCCCTGCGGCACGACTGCCAGCTTCGCCAACTGCTGCGGCCCTTTGCTCGCGGGCGCGCGTCAGGCCGAGACCGCGGAGGCGCTGATGCGCAGCCGCTATACCGCCTACCTCGAGGGCGCGGTGGATTACCTGATCACCACGACCGCGGCGGCGGCTCGCGGTCGGCTCGACCGGGCGGGCCTGGTCGCCTACTGCCGGGGCCTGCGGGGGATCTCGCTGCGAATGCTCGAGGTCTGCGGGGGCGGGCCGCTGGAGGAGACCGGCGTCGTCGAGTTCGCGGCGACCCTGCGCGCGCAGGGCCGCACCTTCGTGCAGCGCGAGCGCAGCCGTTTCGTGCGCGAGCATGGCCGCTGGGTCTATGTCGACGGCGACGTCGGCTGATGCGTGCCCTGATGCGCGGATAGGAACCTCGACAGCGCGGCTCGCCCGGGTGCAGGCTGCGCCCCATGAACTTTCGTATCTCTGGATCGATCCTCGTCGTCTCGGCGATGACCCTGCTCGCGTCGCTCACCGGCTGTGTGATCGTCGACAAGAACGACGACACCGGCACCGCCGGGATGTCCTCGACCTCGGGCGACGCGACCACCACGCCGACCACCGGGTCCGGCACGTCCGGGACCAGCGACGAGACCGGTGTGCTCACCGACGGCACCACCGTCACCACCGAGGTCCCCACGAGCACCGATGCCAGCGCGACCGGGGACTCGACGACCGCGGGTTCGACGACCGCGGATGCGACCACCGCGGATGCGACCACCGGCGGCTCGACGGGCGGCGCCAGCTCGGAGCTGCAGGCCTCCTGCGAGGCCGCCTGCACGCTCTTCCTCGAGTGCATGCCCGGCTCCTATCCCGACCTCGAGACCTGCGCGGCGGAGTGCATCGGCGCGGGCGGGGGTGTGCCGGCCTGCGAGGCCGCGGCGGCCACGTTCAACAATTGCATCGCCGGCTTCGACTGTGCCCAGCTGAACGATGCGGTGATGAACACTGAGTTCGGCGCGTGCACCGACGTCTTCAACGCTTACACGGCGGCCTGCAACCCCTGAGCGGGGCGAGGCGCGGCGACTCGTGAGCCGCCGCGCCCTGGGCTTTCAGGGATGATTCTCGTGGACCGCGACGCCGGCCTCGGCGCAGTGCTGGCGGATGGCGAAGGCTTCGAACTCGACGTGGTCGTGGGCGCAGAGGATCTGGACGGAGCGGCCGTGGTTGCGGACCAGCTCGCGGAGGCGGCGTTGGTTCATGAGTCGGGCCTTGCGGTCGACCTCCATCATGGATTGATAGGCGCGCAGGCCGATGGGGCAGCTCGGGTCTTGCGGGTCGATCTCGCCGCGATAGAAATAGGCGTCTCCGGCGTGCAGCAACCAGCCGTCGCCGCCGGTACGGATGGCGACTCCGCAGTGGCCGGCGGTGTGGCCGGGGAGGGGTACGAGAAGGATCTCCGGGGGCAGGCCGACGAGCTCGCGGACGCTGGCGAAGCCGAACCAGGGCTCACCGGAGGCGGCATAGGGTTGCCAGGAGGAGGGTGGTGGCCACTGCAGCGGACGATAGCGGGCCCGCTCGATCGGCGCGCGGCGCTGGCGGGCCGCGTCGAGCTCCGCGCCGAGCAGGTGCACGGTGGCTTCGGGAAAGTCGGTGATACCGCCGGCGTGGTCGAAGTCGAGGTGGGTCAGGATGATATGCCGGACGTCCGCGGGCGAGAAGCCGAGGCGCTGGATCTGGCGCAGCGCGGTCTCCTCCATATCGAAGCGAGGTCGCAGCAGGCTGACGAAAAAACGGCTCAATCGCGGTAGCGGAGCGGTGACATCGAGGGTGCCGAGGCCGGTGTCGACGAGCACGAGGCCGGCCTCGGTCTCGAGCAATAAACAATGGCAGGTCAACGGCGACGGACCCAGGCCTGGTTCGGGTCGACCCATGAATTGCCCGCCATAGGGGCACATTGTTCCACAGTTCAGGTGATGGATCCGCAAAGGAAGAGCCTCCGTCCGCAAGGTGGGGGATCCCCGGGCCATTGCAAGGCGGTCGGCGTGGCGCTCGCTGCCCGTCGGCAGATGAAGCCGTTGGCGGCGTCCAGGGCCGTAGATAGCGCGCGACGCGCAACGCCGGGAAGCGCGCGCCATGGCGCATCAAACGATCAGCGCGAGGTGGTTCAGGGTGTCGTGGAGGTGCTCCAGGAGCAGGCCGAAGATGAACCACACGGGCGCATAGTCGAGGCGGACGAGACCGTGAATGTTGGTACTTACGCAGGCGTAGTCCCAGGGGCAGCGGCCGGTCAGGCGACGGAGGAGCCAGCCGCTGAGGTATTCGATCAAGAAGATCAGGACCATCCAGACCAGCCCGCGCAGCGGCCAGGGGTGGTGGCGCAGGGCGTTATGGATGGGCTCGAAGAGCAGGCCGCCGGCGCCGTACAGCGGGAACATCCACAGGTAGGTCTGGCCGGTGAGGCGCCAGCGCTCCGGCGGCGACAGCGGCACGCGCACCGAGGGGTCGGCCGGGTCCACGCGGTAGCCGGTGATGAAATCGTGGCATGCGGTCCAGAGGATCTCCGCGCACCAGCCAAATACGCCATAGATGAGGAAATGCTCCAAGGGTCGCCCCGCGCTGCGATACGGCGATCGGGTTATGCGAGCACTTCTTGATCTTTCCAGCTTGAACCGCGCGCCGCAGACGAAACGGCGCGATTGCGCCTGGCACGGCCCCGAGCGGCGCCAGCGAACCATGTCGGGCGATGTCCGCTCGCGGGCCGCGCTGGATCCCCCGCGCCGTTCGTGCGAAGGTGGGCGCCATGCGCCGGGGCACAGTGTGGATGGGCTCGCTGGTGCTGGCCGCGTGCCCCGGATGCAATGCCGCGCCCGACATGGCGACGGGCGAAGCGACTGACAGCGACTCGGCCACGATCGCGGCGTCCAGCGAGGTCGGCAGCAGCGAGGCGCCCGCGACCGCCACGAGCACGCCGACGAGCTCGGGCGCGGACAGCAGTTCGGGCGCGGGCAGCAGCACCGGCGGAGCGAGCAGCACCGGTGAGCAGGGCGAGACGGACCCGGGCAGCACCGGTGATTCGAGCAGCACCGGCGGCGAGCCGGTATGTCTGGGACCCGCGCCCTGCGATGGTTGCAGCTGCGGAGCGATGGGCTGGGATTGTGCGTGTCCGCCGCTGGCGGCGGAGGCGGGGTTCATCGACCTCGAGCCGGTGGCATTCGTGGTCGGGAAGGGGGCCAAGGCGCAGGCGCGCAGCTCGACGCCGGCGCGCATCTTTTACAGCTTTCGTCCCGCGGCGGACCTGCAGGCGGAGCGGCCGCTGTTCGTGTTTTTTAATGGCGGCCCGGGCTCGTCGACGGGCGTGTTGATGGCGCTGGGCACGGGTCCGCAGCGATTGACGCCGGCGGTGGAGGATAACCCGGGGTCATGGGCGACGATGGGTCATTTGTTGTACATCGACGCGCGGGGCACCGGCTTCTCGTACTTGCAGACGGGCGATCCTTCGGACGACGCCGCCCGGTCGGCGGCCTTCGAGCTCGCCAATTTTAATACATACATCGACGCGGCGGACTTCGTGCGGGTGGTGCTGCGCTTCTTGACCGCGCATCCGCAGCTCTATACCAACGAGGTGGTGATCGTCGGCGAGAGCTACGGCGGCGTGCGGGCGACGGTGATCTTGAACCTCCTGCTGTTCTTCGGCGAATACGACGAGGGCGGCGCGGCCATCTACAAGGATCCGGCGCTGGTCGCCGAGATCGAGGATTTCCTGGCGCTGCGTGACCCCGAGGTTGTCACCTGGGGGCCGGCCGAGATCGCCGCGCAATTCGGGCGTCAGGTGCTGATCCAGCCGACCCTCGGCGACACCCAGCGCGATGTCGCGGGGGTGCTGCTGGACCTGCCGGGCTCGCCGGTGTTCAAGCTCGCGGCGCAGGTCGGGCAGACCTTCACGCCCTGCAGCGAGAAGGGCCCCGGCTGCGTGCCCTATGCCAACGCGATCCAGTTCATCGAGGGCGTCGGGCGCAGCCGCTACGACCTGAACGCGCCGATCGCCTGGCTCGCCAATCTCTTCGCCGCGGTCAAGGCCGGGCTGTCCGACCTCGCCAAGCTCGAGGCGGTGCTCGCGGTGCCGCCGCTGACGATCGCCGGCCTGCCCGCGGAGCAGCGCACGGGCGCGTTTCGTATGAGCGGGGTGTTCAGCTATCCCGGCGACAATGGTGACATCACCGGGCTCGGGGCGCTCGCGGCCTGGGACCGCTATTATCTGGCGCTGTTCAACGAGGCCAACAGCCTGTTTCGCTCGCCGCTGGCCCAATTCATCGGCGTCGCGTCCGGGGATCCGCATTACGAGCCGCTGTTTTTGCACAACCTCGCGTATGTCGACACCTTCATCACCTCGGCCGAGCGTGACGTGGCCATCTATTCGCCGTCGATCCCCGGCTCTTTGGCGAAGCACGACACCATCGTGAGCGCGATCGAGGTCGAGGCCGGCGAGATCGCGGTGCAGTTCGTGGCGGCCCCGTTCCCAGGCGAGCCCGGGCCCGGCCTGCGACGCATCCGATTCCCCAGCTACGACGCCTCCCACGCGGTCAGCATCGACCAGCCGCAGGCCCTGCGCGACGATGTCGCAGCGTGGCTGGCCATGCCCTGAGCGGGTCGGCGCGCGGCCTGCTGGCGGCCGCGCGCGAGGTCACGAGCTGCCTGGCTGCCCGGTCGCGGCCCGGCGGTTGACCGTCGCGGCGCCGGCCGCTACGGTGCCGAGCGTGGGCGCTCGCTTTCCTTTCACAATGTTCCCGAGGGGCTGGTACGTCGTTGGCAGTTGCAGCGATGTCGCGGCCGGTGAGGTGAAGACGGTCCACTATTTCGGTCAGGACATCGTGCTGTTTCGGACCGAGGCGGGGGTGCTGTCGGCGATGGACTGGGTGTGTCCGCACGTGGGGGCGCACCTCGGGGGCGGGACCGTGCAGGGGAATTGTCTGCGCTGTCCGTTTCACGACTGGGCCTTCGCCACGGACGGTCACTGCGTGGAGATCCCCTACGCGCCGAAGATCCCGCCGAAGGCCGTGGTGAAGACCTGGCCGATGCGGGAGAAGAACGGGCTGATCTTCGTGCATTACTGCCCGAAGCACGAGGCGCCGGCGTGGGAGCTGCCGGACATCGACTTCACGGGGTGGACCCCGAATCGCGTCGTGCGCTGGGAGGTGCGCTCGCATCCGCAGGAGATCGCCGAGAACACGGTGGATTGCTCGCACCTGAAGCCGGTGCACCACGCGATCTCGGCGGACGTGCTGTCGGTCAAGCAGGAGGCCCACGTGATGCACGTGGTGATCAACATGGTCGCCACCGGCGAGGCGATCCAGATGCCCGACGAGGTCAACGAGGTCGAGCTCGACGTCACCCTGCACGGCCTCGGGCAGATCGTCGTGCGCACCCACGTCAAGACCTCCGACCTGCGCACGATGCAGCGCATCCACTCGACCCCGATCGACGAGGAGCGCATCGCCATCTTCGGGGTCAACAATACCCGCGAGATGCCCGACCCCGGTTATACCCGCGAGATCGACGACGCGTTCTGGCAGGCCTTCAACGTCGATTTCCCGCGCGACTTCCCGATCTGGGAGAAGAAGGCGTATATCGACAAGCCGCTGCTGGTGCCCGGCGATGGACCGGTCGGGCGCTATCGCCGGTGGTGCCGACAATTCTATGACCTGCCCGCCGACGCCGAGGCTCCGCAGGCGAGCGCGAGCGCAGCTCCGGCCGCGCAAGCCGCCAAGCCGCCGCTGGTGCGCCTCGCCGACTGGGTGCGACGCATGGCCACCGGCCAGGCCGCGGGGGCGACGGCCCAGGAGTCCAGCCCGAACGGGCTCGACGGGCACTGGAGCGGCGGCGAGCCGGCGCGGGCCAAGGTGGCGCCGGCGAAGCAGCAGCACCGCTTCGAGTCGGTGTCGGCGTACTTCGACACGCTCGAGGCGCGCTTCGACCCGGGCGCGGCGGGCGACCTCGAGGCGGTGTTTCAGTGGGTCTTGACCGGCACGGAGGCGCGGGCCCACTTCGCGCAGATCCGCGGCGGCAGCATCCAGCTGGCGACCGGCACCCATCAATCGCCGACGGTCACGATCGAGATGAGCGCGGAGGATTATCTATTGATGATCAACGGCGACCTCAACGGCGCGCGCGCGTTCGCCAGCGGCCGCGGCCGGCTGCGCGGGCCGGTGCGCCTGGCCATGAAGATGCAGAAGCTCTTTCCCCTGGATCGTGCGGTTTAATATGGAATGGCTCGCCTGGCTCGGTTACGTGGTGGCCTCCATCCTCGGGGGTCTGGCGATCCTCTGGATCGTCGGCGGTTATTATCACATCAAGTATTACGTGCTCCGCCGTGACCGGCCGGAGACCTGGAAGTGCCAGCCGCGTCGGTTCCTGCGCCCGGACCAGCAGCGCCAGGCGATGTTTCTGAGCACGATGAACCTCAGCATCGGCGGCCTGCTGTCGGGCACGATGATCTACGGGCTCAGCCGCGGCATGTCGATGCCGATCTACTTCGACATCGCCGAGTATGGGTGGGTCTACACGATCTTCAGCACCATGCTGCTGTTCGTGCTGGTCGACGGCCTCGCGTACTACGCCCACCGCTTCCTGCACATCAAGGCGCTGTTCCCCCACATCCACCGCTGGCACCACCGCTACATCGCCACCACGCCCTGGGTGGTCACGGCGATGCACCCGGTCGAGTTCCTGGTGTTCCAGGCGACGACCTTCCTCCCGCTGTTCATCCTGCCGGTCTGGTACGGCTCGGCGATCGCGATCTTCGTCTACATCCTGGTCTTCAACATCATCGACCACTCGGGCGTGAAGCTGAGCTCGCGCTGGCCGTGGCAGGGCCCGAGCGAGTTCCACGACGACCACCACGTGTACTTCCACGTCAACTTCGGGCAGTGCCTGGAGTTCTGGGACCGCTTCCACGGCACCCTGCGCCGGGTCGATCGCCGCTACGGGATCGACGTGTTCGGCGGCAAGGGCAAGACCGTCGACGGCGGTGACGTCAAGGCAGACAAGCCGCGCTTCGTGCGCTACAAGTAGCGGCGATGCTCGCCTCGATGCCCTGGGACCTGGCGCGGCACCTGCCGTGGCAGGTGGTCATGAACCCCGCCGAGAAGTGGGCGACGATGCCGTCGTTCGTGCTCGGCGAGTACATGTTCATCACGCTGGCCGTGCTGTGCTTCGTGCACGCGTGGCGGCAGGGCGACCAGCGCCGGCGGCACGTGCTGACGTGGTTCGCGGCGCTGCTCGCCGGCACCGCCAACGACATGATCTTCATGGCGCTGCCGCTGGTGGACAACTTCTGGCAGGCGCAGGCGACGATCATGATCACGCCGCGGCTGCCGCTGTACATCCCCTGCGTGTACGTGTGCTTCATGTACTTCCCGACGGTGTCGGTGTTGCGCCTGGGCCTGCCGCCGCTGGCCCGCGCGGCGCTGACCGGGCTCGCGGGCAGCCTGTTTTATGCGCCCTACGACATCGTCGGCGCCAAGTTCTCGTGGTGGACCTGGCATGACACCGACGCGCCGATCGGGCACCGCCTGCTCGGCGCGCCGATCGGCAGCACGATGTGGGTCATCACCTTCGTGGCGACATTTTCGTGGCTGCTCAATCGCGTGATCGACCGCGACCCGGCGGTCGCCGGCAAGACGATCGTCAAGGCGATCGCGCTGGTGGCGTTGTGCAGCTCGGTGCTGATGGTCCTGCAGATGACCGGGCTGCAGCAGCTCGACGGCGGGGTGCCCGGGGTCTATGCGCTGCTGGCGGTGATCGCGATTTATGGCGGCATCGTGCTGGCGGGGCTGCGCAAGGCCGTGCCGGCGCCGCGCGCCACGGACGGGTTGCTGCGCGCGGGCGCGTTTTTGTACTTCACGGCGCTGGTGGCCATCCTCGCCAGCTTCGACCCGGCGACCCACGTCAATACCAGCATGCATCAGACCTACGGCGCGTGTCACGTCGAGGTGAAGGATATCGCCGGGTTGACCCGATATCAGTACGTGTGCGCCGAGGACTTCGACGAGGACTATCGCTTCGACTGCGTCGATACGCTGCCGGCCGCGGGCAGCGAGTGGTACACCGTCTGCGGCCGGCCGTTTACGAGCTTTGGCCGGTGGCTGGGCGGCGTCGGCGGGCTCGGCCTGGTGGGCATTTTGCTGTATGGTTGGATGCTCGGCGGGTATCGACGGCGACGGTGATTTCGCCTCCGCGGCGGCGCAAAAGGGCGTAGCCTCGCGGTTATGCCGGACAGGACCATTGTGATGGATCGCGCGTTGCTCGGGCTCCGCGGGGCGATCGCCGGCGTGCTCGGTGTGCTGGTCGGAGGTTGCACGGACCGCACGATCGGCGATGGGGATACCGGGTCCGCGGGTATGAGCACGGGGCAGCGCACGACCGGCGAACTGACCGGCAGCAGCAGCGGATTGGCCGTGACGACCGGCGGGAGCAGCACGGGCGCGCCCGACCCGACGAGCACGAGCACGAGCACGGGTGATGCGAGCACGAGCGGCACGAGCACGAGCACGAGCACGAGCACGGGTACGAGCACCGGCGATGTGAGCAGCAGTGGTGAGCCGCCGCCGAAGTTCGACATGGCCGGCATGGCGGACCTCAATTGTCAGGAGATGCCGGTGATCGGGGAGCCGTTGATGGAGGTCGACGCGGAGATGCTGGCGGAGTGCGTGATCGATCCGTCCGGCTTCGATTGCGTCAACCTCGGCTGGATGTGCGGGCCCAGGCCGGAGGGCGCCGACTCGTGCGCGGCCTGCGAGCAGCCGTGCATCGAGTTGCCGGTCGCGTGCTGGGGCGAGGTCGCGGTGAAATGTGGTCCCTATGCCGAGGGTGATCAATGCTGCTATGTCGTCGAGTATCGCCAGGTCTGCGGTGATGGCCGCCCGCTGCTGGTCGAGGGCGTCGCCCAGGTCGCAGGGCCCGCGGCTCGCGGGGACTGGTTGGCGGTGCTGCCCCGCGAAGTGGCCGTGCCCGGGCCCGGTGAGCGTGCGGCGCTGGCCCGGGCCTGGACCACGGATGCCCTCGCCGAGCACGCCTCGATCGCCGCGTTCGCGCGCTTCGTGCTGCAGCTGCTCGCGCTCGGGGCTCCGGCCGAGCTGGTGACGCTGGCCCAGCAGGCGCTCGCCGACGAGGTCGAGCACGCCCGCCTCGCGTTCGCGCTGGCGAGCCGGCACGCGGGCGTGCGGGTCGGTCCGGATGTGTTGCCGGCGGCGGCGCTGGCCGGGCTGGCGACGGATCTGGAGGGGTTTGTGCTGGCGCTGGTGCGCGAGGGCTGTGTCGGTGAGACGATCGCGGCGTTGCAGGTCGAGCTGGCCTGCGAGGCCGCGCAGGAGCCCGCCGCGCGCGCGGCCCTGGGGCGGATCGCCGGGGATGAGCGGCGGCATGGGTTGCTCGCCTGGCAGGCGCTGCGCTGGGCGCTGGATCGCGGCGACGAGCGGCTGCACGCGGCGGTCGCTCACGCGTTTGCGACGGCCGAGGCGCCACGGGCCGAGCCCGATGCGCCGGGGCTCGACCTCGAGGTGTTGCGGGCGCACGGGCGCCTGTCGGCGGCCGAGCGCGACGCGGCGGCGCGGCGCTGCCTGGATATGGTCATCCGGCCGAACGCGGCGGCGCTGCTGCGTGGGCGCCTGGCGAGCTGAAGGGCCCGCTTATCACTGCATTCCCCTGCATGGCAAAACCATGCAATGCGGGGTCGACCGCGGCGGGGTCGACCTGATAGACCGTTATGATGCTGAGCTTCCAACCTCTGGCCCTGGCGATGCTCATGCAAGCGGCGTCGACCCCGTGGCCGGCCGGGGCCGGTGCGCCGCCGCAGACGACTCCGAGCACCTTCGTGGATCCGTCGCCGCGTTACTTCGATCCGCCGCCCGGTTCCTATGTACAGCCGGACGGCACGCTCGTGCACGCCGATCCGCCGCCGGGTTATTACGATCTGCCGCCGGGCCACTATCCATTGGTGCTCACCGGGCCCGAGGGGCTGCAGGGTCCCTTGCCGAGCGCCGAGGCCTCGATGCCGGCCTGGCTGGCGAAGCGACGCCGGCTGCGGATCGGGCTCGGCGTCTCGCTCGGGGTGGTCGGGGGCGGTGTGCTCGCGCCGCTGGTCGGTCTGATCATATGGAACGTCCAGACCAGCAATGGAGACTGCATCGATTGTTATCCGCCGGGCACGATCTTCGCGCTGGTCGTGATCCCTGTCGGGATTGTCGCCACCGTAGTCACCGGTATCCGCCTCGGCGTGCACGCCCGCCGGCGACCGGTGCTCTCGCGCCTCGACGTCGGGGCGGGCGGGCTGCGCCTGTCGTTTTAGCGGGCGCAGCTGAGTGCCCGGCTCGCTGGTCGTGGTGCGGGTGGTGGCTCGGGTCAGCGGTGCTTGTTGATGAAGGCCCACTTGTTCTTGGCGGGGGCCTTGGCCTTGGCGGGCGCGCCGGCCTTTCCGGTGGGCTTGCGCTTGGTGCTGCTCTTGCGCTTGGCGCTGGCGCGGCGCACGGGCGCGTCTCGCGTCGATTTTGAGCCCGATTTGGCCGCGGTCTTTTTGCCGGGCGTCGCCATCGGTAGCACCAGCCGCGAGGCGTTGGCGCCCTGTTGTCGGCCCTTGAAGCTGAGGCTCGCGCGCTCGAAGGGGATGGTCTTGCCGTCCTTTTCGAACGAGGTCTCCTCGATGATGACGAGGCCGGCGCCGACGAGGCCGCCGAGCAGGTGTTCGAAGGAGCGGCGGTCGAGGTCGCCGTCCGGAAAGGTCTCGCGGTGGAGCCTGCCGGTGGCCTGTCCGTCGCCCGCGGCGAGGGCAGCGAGGATGCGGGCGACGTGGGCCTGTTCGGCCTTGCTGGGCTCGCGGAAGCGGCGGGCGACGCAGCGGTCGGGGGCGCAGATGTCACACAGGCCGCAGGGTTCGCCGCTGTCTTCCTGGTCGCCGAAGTGGCTGACGAGGTGGACCATGCGACAGCCGTGCGAGGCGGCGAAGCGGGTCATCACCTGGAGCTGGGCGATCTTGTGGTCGCGCTGGGCGATGTAGGGGGCCTTCCAGGTCGCGGCGCCGCGGGTGATCTCGCCGTCGATGCTGGCCACCGCGCCGCCGTGGATGATCAACTTTTCGAGGGCCTTATCGAAGCTGTCGCGGTCGATGCCGGCGCGGCGCTGCAGGTTCTCGCTGGTACCTGACTTTTTGGTCAGCTTGGCGAAGATCGCCTCGAGCGCGGAGGGCTCGGGGTAGTCGCGCTCGTGGAAGTATTCGTGGGTCTTGCGGTCGACGTAGGCGTGCATCAGGATCGCCGTCGAGGGCTTGCCGTCGCGGCCGGCGCGGCCGATCTCCTGATAATAACCCTCGAGGCTGCCGGGCAGCGCGGCGTGGATGACGGTGCGTACGTCGGCCTTGTCGATGCCCATGCCGAACGCGGTGGTGGCGACGATGACCTCGCGCTGGCCGGCCAGGAAGGCCGCTTGCACCCGGTCTCGCTCCTTGCCGTCCATGCCCGCGTGGTAGGCGGCGGCCATGCGAGAACCGAGCGCGCCGGCCAGCTCCTCGGCGCTCTTGCGGGTCGCTGCATAGACGATCGCCGGCCGGCGGGCGCGGTCCGACAGCAGCTCGCGGATCGCCCCGGCGCGCTCGCTGGGGTTGCGCTCGAGGATCTCGATGGCGATGTTGGTGCGGCGAAAGCCGTGGATGAAACGACGAGCGTTCTCGAGGCCGAGCTGGGCGACGATGTCGTCCTGGACCTGCGGCGTGGCGGTGGCGGTGAGGGCGATGATCGGCGCGGGGCGCAGGGTCGGCAGGCGCTGGCCGAGCATGCGATAGTCGGGGCGAAAGTCATGACCCCACTGCGAGATGCAGTGGGCCTCGTCGACGGCGATCAGCGCCGGGGTGCGGCGGGCAAGCATCTCCGGGAAGCCGGGCACGCGCAGGCGCTCCGGGGCGATGAACAGGAAGTCGAGCCGGCCGGCGAGATAATCGATGCAGGCCTGCCGCGATTCGCCGCGGCCGCGCCCGGAGTGGATGCGCTCGGAGCGAAAGCCCTGGGCCGTGAGCTTGGCGGATTGATCCTCCATCAGGGCGATCAATGGGCTGACCACCAGGGTGGTGCCGCCGCGGGCGATGCCGGGCAACTGATAACATAACGACTTGCCGGCGCCGGTCGGCATGACGAGCAACAGGTCGCGGCCCATGGTCGCGGTGCGACAGACGGTCTCCTGATAGGGGCGGAAATTGGCGAAGCCGAACTCGGTTTTTAATAGGCCGCGCAGATCTTCCGGGGCAGTGGGGGGGCGGCGGTGCTCGTTCACGGAGGGGCTCGGGGAGGGGCGAGGGGGCGGCGCTTCGGTGGGCTCGAGCGCGGCTGTGGGGCTGGTGGCGCGCGTGCGGCGAGCGGGTGGGGCCTCGGTCGGCTCGGGCGCGGCTGTGGGGC
>ERZ795056.4528-NODE-4528-length-14326-cov-6.578866_pt1 | contig 14326 bp, 13 predicted proteins | sample MGYA00375140_ERZ795056 | MGnify/ENA primary metagenome ERZ795056 (study PRJEB30185, sample SAMN05720227) | activated sludge metagenome | isolation source: Anaerobic digester | place: USA | collected 2015-03-09 ...
GAGCCGTCGCGGTTCCAGATGCCGTAGGCGAATGCACAGCGTGGATCCGTGCTCGGCTCGATCGTCAGCAACTGGTCGAAGCCGACGCCGAAATGGCGATCACCGAGGCGACGGATCGCCGCGGCATCGAGCGTCAACGGCTGTGCGCGGCAATCGAGGATGACGAAATCGTTGCCGAGTCCATGCATCTTGCTGAACGGGATCGCCAAGATCGCGCTGCCTTCAGGGTTGCGTCGATGTTTTCGCGGTGTCTGTCGGCGGCGCGGGTTTGACCAGCTCGCCTTTGTTGCCGCAGGCGGCGAGCAGGATCAGGAGGCCAAGAACAGGCAGCAGACGGGATTTGCGCGGCATGCGGATGACTCATCGCGACGAAGGACGACAAGGAGTATAGCGCCGGCATCGGCAGCGGACGGCGCTGGTCATCGCAGCCCGGGACGCGATCAACTGCAGCGCCGACCTTGAACCGGGTATCCTCGCTCGCATGCCGCTGACCCCGATCCTCGTCGTCCTCTACGTGTTCGCCGGATTCTGTGCGCTGTTCGCGCTGATCAACGGCTTCGGCGTGCGTCGACGCTGGCGTGAGCGGCGCCGTTTTTCGGCCTGCCATCGCAGCGTGTGGGCGGTCGTATTCCTGCTGCTCGCGCTGCTCGGTGCATTTGCCGCTTCGGCCTTGCTCGGCTACCGGCGCCTGACCACGGAAACCCCGCTGGCAACACTCGCCGCGCGCCAGCTCGGGCTGCAACATTACGCGCTGCGCATCGACTATCCGGATGGCGAGCACCGCGACGTCGAGATCGCCGGCGACCAGTGGCAACTCGATGCGCGCGTGATCAAGTGGGAGCCCCGCGCGGTCATGCTCGGCGCGCCGCCGCTGTACCGCGTCGAGCGCATCAGCGGACGCTACATCGACGCGGCACAGGCGAATGAGCGGCGGCACAGTATCGTCGTCCTCGAAGAACGCAATCCGTTCGACCTGCTCGACATCAAGCGGCGATTCCCCGCCTGGCTGCCCTGGGTCGACGCCGACTACGGCAGCGCGGCCTACCTGCCACTGGTCGATGGCGGCGAGTATCGCGTTTCACTCGCTCCGGCCGGAGGCCTGGTCGCGCGGCCGGCCGACGCGCGTACCGAACAGCTGCTGCACGACGCCGGCTGGTAGGGTTTCGACGGCAGCGCCACGCACCGAAGATTCGCCGCGCATCGTCGATCTCCCGGACCCTTGCCCTCATCGGCTACCATCCGCGCCGGGAATTGCCAGCGAGGGAGGACACACGGATGGCGACAAAAGTGCAGAAAAAGGAAAAGTCGGGAACCTCGGTCTGGCGCATCGCCGGTGCGGTCGGCACGATCGTGCTGCTGTTCGGCTACATCCTCTTCCATGCGAACTTCGTCACCGGTCGCTCGCTGTTGCTGGCGTTTCCCGGTTGGGACGTGACCTACAAGGGCTGCTGGCCCAATCCATTCGGCGGTGCATGGGTCAGCGACGTCACCCTCGTGCCGATCGAGGGCGATGACGAGGAAACCTTCCATTTCGATCACCTCAGCATCGATGTTCCGCTGGTCCAGTTCTACCAAAGCGGATTCAGCCGCAAGCGCGGTTCATTGCTCAAGGCGATCAAGGATATCCGCCTCGACTTCTCCGGTGGCCACGGTGACATGACGATTCCGTTCACGAACGAGATGCTTGTCTTCGGCAACACCAGCGCGACGCCATTCGAGGCCGAGGGCTGTCTCGAGGATGGTGCCTGGTACAGCAAGGAGCTGCCCGACATGGGCCTGGCGACGGGGCCGACCGAGCTCAGCATGGCCTGGCATCGCGAGGACGATCGCCTGGTCAAGGAACAATCGATCCACACGCCCGGTGCGGGCCGTGTCGACTATCGCGGCGAGCTGCTGCTGCACGATGACTATCCGCTGTTCAGCCTGGCCGAGACCGGACTCAGCGAACTGGCGGCCAGCGAGTGGCACGTCCGCGACGAGGGCTTCAATGCGGCGCGCAATCAGTTCTGTGCGGAGAAAGACGGCATCACCCCGGCGCAGTTTGTTGAGCGGCACATGGCCACGGTGCAACGCATGCTGGCGGCAATGGGCATCGCGCCGGGCGACGCGGTGCGCTCGCTCTATCGCAACTACGTCGAGCACGGAGCGCCGCTCGATCTCGCGATCACCTATTCACCGGCGATCGGCGGCGAGCGTTACGAGGATCCGAACTTCGGCAACTGGTTGTCCTACATGCACGGTGGTTTCGTCATCGATGGGCGCCCGCTCGGCGTCGGCATGCAGCCCGTCAACGTGCGACCACTGCCCGAGGATGACAACGCGGCGAGCACCTATGCACTGGTCCGCGCAGAACTCGAAGCGCAGGCCGAACCTGCCGTCACGCTGGCAACACCGGCAACGCCGATGGCGGGAAGCGTCGAGGCCGCGCCGACCATCGCGGTCGTCATCGGTCCGAAGGCGTTGCCCGACGCCGTGGACGCAGTCGAGGCGGGTGTCGACGCCGAGCCCGCCGAACGCGCCGACACGATTTCCGACTACTCGCGGCTTGGCGCTGAAGTGGGTCAGCGCTTCATGCTCTATACCAAGGCACGTCCGCCGATGCGCGTCGAGGTCGTCGGCAGCGAGGATGGCGTGGTCAAGGTGCGCCGCTACCTGCGCAGCGGCTGGCTCGAACAGGGCGTCACGCGCGCCAGCTTCGAGCGCGCCGAACGGCTGCGCTGATCAGTCGACCGGCAGGGTCTTCTCGTAACGGACAGCGTCTTCGGCATCCTCGTAGTACCCGGCAAGGGTGCCGATAGCGCGATACCCGCGTCGCTCGTACAGGCGCCGGGCCGTCTTGTTGTCGCGGCGAACCTCGAGGCGCAGGCGCGTGCATCCCTTGCGTCGGGCCTGCTGTTCGGCTGCCTCGAGCAAGGCACTGCCGATGCCGCGTCCGCGCGCACGTTTCCCGATCGCGAGCGAGTACAGTCGCGCGACCGGACTGCGGACACGAAAGAACAGCACGGCCGCGCCGACCAGTTCGCGTTCGGCAAGGGCGACGAGGACGCGCGCGCTGTCGCTGTCGAGGTGGCGCGCCCATTGCCGCGGACTGAGGCGGTCGCTGCTGAAGGTCTCGTTTTCAAGCGCAACGAGGCCCGCGTGATCCGCCGTGATCGCGCGACGGATACGCAAGGTCGTGGCCGGCAGCGGCACGGCGAAACGGGCGGGTCGGGGATTCGGCATCGCGCGAGACTAGGCATTCGCTGGCCGTCACGCAATGGACAAAATGCACGGTGCGGCGAAACCGCACGCAGCATGAACGCCGGCGCTGCCTCGCACTGCATCTTCGCGCGAGGCTATGGCAAACTCGCCGCCGCGCCAGCACGATGGGCGTTCCACCGTCGCTGGCGCAGATCGTCCAACGTGGGTCGAGCTTGACGTCGGTCGTTCGCACCAGGCATGTCGGAAGGCGTCGTCGATCGGTCGAGCCGTTGCCTCGATCCGCACGCCAGTACCGACAGGCCCATCGCGAACGGATCTGATCAGGATTTCGCCCGATCGATCGGCGACGCGTTCCATCACTGGCCAGGATCCGCATGAGTCGCCTCGTCATCGTTGTCGAAAAAACCTCGGACTGGGGTTCCTACTATCCATCCGACAACGTCGTGTCGGCGCAGGATTACCTCAAGCAGCCGCTCAACGAGGACGACGAGCGCACCCAGGTCATCAACCTCTGCCGCAGCTACAAGTACCTCGGCACCGGCTACTACGTCTCGCTGCTGGCCGAGGCGCGCGGGCACAAGGTCATCCCGTCGGTGCGCACGATCAATGACCTGCGCCGGCGTTCGCTGTACGGACTCGATATCGAGGACCTCAGCAGCCGTCTCGGCAAGTTCCTGCCGGCCGGCGGTCGCGACACCACCGATTTCGGCATCCTCGTCTACTTTGGCGAGACCTCGCATCCGGCGCTGGAAGATCTCGCGCGCCAGGTGTTCGAGGCATTCCCGAGCCCGATCCTGCGAATCGAGTTCGAGCGCGACCGCGTCTGGCAGATCGGTGCGATCAAGCCGACCGGCCTGCACTCGCTGTCGGATGAACAGGAAGACGCATTCGCCCAGACCCTCGATCGTTTCTCGCGCAAGCTCTGGCGCAAGCCGCGCGCGCGGCGCAAGTTCCGCTTCGACCTGGCCATGCTCGTCGACGGCAACGAAGCCATGCCGCCGTCGAACAAGAAGGCGCTCAAGCAATTCATCGAGGCCGGCAGCGAGCTTGGCATCGAGGTCGATCCGATCGGTCGCAACGACTACCAGCGCCTGGCCGAATACGATGGCTTGTTCATCCGCGAGACCACGGCCCTCGACAATCACACCTACCGCTTCGCCAACAAGGCGGAAAAGGAGGACATGGTTGTCATCGACGATCCCGAGTCGATACTCAAGTGCACGAACAAGATCTATCTGCACGATCTCATGCTGTCGCGCAAACTGCCGATTCCGCGCACCGAGATCCTCTACCGCGATGATCCGAAAAAGCTCGAGGAAAGCGCCGAACGCCTTGGCTTCCCGCTGGTCCTGAAGATCCCCGATGGTTCGTTCTCGCGCGGCATCGTCAAGGTCGAGAGTGCCGAGAAGCTCAAGCTGGCCGCCGACAGCCTGTTCCAGCACACCGCGCTGTTGCTGGCCCAGGAGTTCATGTTCACCGAGTTCGACTGGCGCATCGGCGTGCTCAACCGCGAGCCGCTGTATGCGTGCAAATACTTCATGTCGCGCGGGCACTGGCAGATCTACAACCATGGCGCCAAGGGCACGGCGAAGTCCGGCGGTTTCGAAACACTGCCGATCCGCGAGGCACCGCCCGACGTGGTCAAGCTCGCGCTCAAGGCGACCGCGCCGATCGGCGACGGACTCTACGGGGTCGATATCAAGAAGGATGGCGAGCGCCTGGCCATGATCGAGGTCAACGACAATCCATCGATCGATGCCGGGGTCGAGGATGCCTATCTCGGTGCCGACCTGTATCGGCGGATCATGGACGAATTCCTGCGACGGATGGAGCGCAAGCGCCTCGGCATACGCGGCTGAATGCGCCGTCTAGGCCTGGCGAACGCGCCGGTGATCCGTTGTTCGCCGTGCTTTCGTGACGGCACGCAGGCCGTTCAGCAGCGCCGGCCGACGTGAACGGTTCAGCCAGGCGATGTTGATCAGCGGCGCGGCGATCAGCCAGAAGGGCACGCTCAGGCCGGTCAGCTCGCCACCGCGCAAGCCCGGCACGAGGCAGGTCGCAAGAATGCCGATCGCCGCCCAGGCCAGCAGCCAGGCCGGCACGCGACGCGATTTGTCGTGGCGGGAAACACGGTGGCGAGCGGGTGTGTCGGTCAAGGTAAACGGTGCCAGCAACATGGAAGTCCTCCGGTTTTCGCGACCATGCCGGCGCAGGATCTCAGCGCCTGAGAACACCGGATAACCGGGTCTGCACGCAAGTGCATGCCGGCAGTTCATGCGCAGCCATCCGTGTCACGCATGCGATAATCCGCAAGTCCCGACGGAGCCCCCGGTGGAATCCAGCAGCTTCATGCAATACGCCCTGGTCCTGCTGCTTGCAGCGGTGATCGCCGTGCCGCTGGCGAAACGTTCGCGACTGGGCGCCGTGCTCGGCTATCTCGGTGCCGGCGCCCTGATCGGACCCTCGGTCCTGAACCTGATCGGCAACTCCGAGGAGATCGGACATATCTCGGAGCTCGGCGTCATCCTGATGCTCTTCGTGATCGGCCTCGAACTGTCGCCGCAGCGACTCTGGGTCATGCGGCGCCAGGTCTTCGGTTATGGCAGCGTGCAACTGGTCGCGAGTGCGCTCGGCATCGGTACGATCTGCATCCTGCTCGGCCTGGGCTGGAAGGTGGCGCTGGTTGTCGGCCTCGGCCTGGCACTCTCATCGACCGCGATCGGCCTGCAAATCCTCGCCGAGCGCAAGGAGTTGCAGAGTCCGCACGGACGCCTCGGATTCGCGATCCTGCTGCTGCAGGACGTGGCGGCGATTCCGATCCTCGCCCTCGTGCCATTGCTTGCGGTCACCGACGTTGCCGACAACGCGGTTCCCGATGGCATTGCCGTGTTGCGCGTCGTCGCCACGATCGCCGCGGTAATCGTCGGCGGGCGCCTGCTGCTGCGTCCGCTGTTCCGCATCGCCGCGCGCACCCAGATTTCGGAGGTATTCACGGCCAGCACGTTGCTCGTCGTGCTCGGCACGGCCTGGCTCGTGCAGCAGGCAGGCATCTCGATGTCGCTCGGTGCATTTCTGGCGGGCGTGCTGCTTGCCGATTCGGAGTACCGCCACGAGATCGAAGCGCGCGTCGATCCATTCAAGGGATTGCTGCTCGGATTGTTCTTCATGAGCGTCGGCATGACCGCAGATATCCACCTTGTCGCGCATGAACCTGTCCTGGTCGCGACAATCCTGGCCGGACTGCTGGCGCTCAAGGGCTTGATCCTGTTCGCGGTCGGTCGCCTTGCCGGCGAAAACACCGCCGATTCGCTCAAGCTGGCCGGCGTGCTCGCGCAAGGCGGCGAGTTCGCCTTCGTCGTGTTCTCGCTGGCGACGCAGAACAAGTTGCTGGATCAGCACCTGCGCGACGTGCTCGTCGTCGCGATCACGCTGTCGATGGCACTGACGCCTGTACTTGTCGTCCTGTTCGAGCGACTCGTGCCGAAGGACGCGGCGAGCAAACCCGTCTACGATCATATCGATGAGGACGACATCCCGCGCGTCATCATTGCCGGATTCGGCCGCTTCGGCCAGATCATCGCGCGCGTCCTGCGCGCCAACAAGATCCGCTTCACCGCGATCGAAAGTTCGATCGAACAGGTCGAGGCATCACGCCGGTTCGGCAGCCAGATCTACTATGGCGATCCCTCGCGCAGCGACCTGCTGCGCTCCACGCATGCCGACAAAGCCGAGTTGTTCATCGTCGCCACGGACGATCCGGAGACCAATATCCGCACCGCGCGGCTGGTCCGGCGCATGTATCCGCAGCTCAAGGTCTTTGCGCGGGCACGCAATCGCCAACACGCATTCCGGCTGATGGATCTGGGCGTGCATGTGGTTCGCGAGACCTTTCATTCGAGCCTGGTCATGTCGCGCGAAGCGCTCGAGCAACTGGGACTGCCGCCGGATGTCGCTGCCCAGCGCGTCGACACGTTCCGTGATTTCGACGAAAAGCTTCTTGCCGAGCAACATCTGTTCTACGACGACGAAGCCGCGATCATGCAGAACTCGCGCGAGGCCCAGCGCGATCTCGATCACCTGTTTGAAGCCGATATCGCGCGCGATCGGGTCGAATCGTGATGTCGCGACGCGGCTTTGCCCTGGCCGAAACCGAGTTGCGCAGCTTCGATCGCAGCGTCGTCGCGCGCTGCCATGTGCAACGCCCGGATCGTTATCGGCTGATCGAGGCGTTGCCCGCCGACGTGCAACGGATCACTCGTGGCGGCGGCGTTTCCTATGTGGGCGCGAGCTTTGCCAGCGACAGCGTGGTGCAGGATCTCGGCGCGTTCGATCGCCTGCTGGAGTTCGATGCGCAGCGTGGCCTGATCACGGTCGAAGCCGGAGCACGCATCGGCGACGTCGTTCGCTTCGCCCTCGCGCACGGCTGGTTGTTGCCGGTTGCGCCGGGGCATCCGCGCGCAACCATCGGCGGCTGCATCGCCGCCGACGTGCATGGCAAGAACCCGGCGCGCGATGGCACGTTTCGCCGGCACGTCGAGGCGATCGAACTGTTCGACCCGGTCAGCGGCTGGATCGCGGCCAGTGCCGAGGAGAATGCCGGGCGATTTGCCGCCTGCTTTGCCGGCTTCGGCATTCCCGGCCTGATCGGCAGTGCAACCCTGCGCCTGGCACCGGCAGCGCACGCCTACTCGCTGCGCAGCATCGTCGTGGCCGATCTGGCGGAAGCCCGCGAGGTTCTGCTCGCTCATGCCGGAGCGCCCCTGCTGTATGGATGGCATGACGGGCGTCCGGGGCATTTCGGCCGTGGCGTGATCCGTTTCGGGCTCGAGGCCAAATCGGAACAGCACACGCCGCGACGCCCGCTCCCGGACCTGCCTTCTGCGGTCGAGCCATGGCCGATCACGGCCTGGAACCGGCTCGGCATCACGATGATGAATGGCTGGATCCGGCAGCGCTGGTGCCGATCCGACAGCCGGCATGTGGCGATCGAGTCGGCGCTGTTTCCGTTGAACGACGCGCGGCGATACTTTGCCGGCTTCGGCAAGCCCGGTTTCGTCGAAGCGCAGTGGCTGGTGCCGCATGCGCGATTTGTCGAGTTTGCCGCAACGCTGGCCGCGGAAGTCGCGCGCCAGCGTCCGCGCATCAGCCTGATCGCGAGCAAGCTGTTCGATGGCGAGGCCGACGGATTCCGCTTCGATGGCAAGGGAATTTCCCTCGCGATCCAGATGCCGCAACCGCAAGCGCCCGCGCAGGCCGCCTTCATCGAATCGCTGACCGAACTGGCGATCCTGCACGGCGGACGTCCGAACCTGATCAAGGATTCGAGCCTGCGCGCAGACAGCGCGCGTCGCGCGATCACCCGCTTCGACGAGGCACGCGCCGCGTTGCGCCAGTTCGATCCGCACGAACTGCAGCGCTCGGAAATGACGCGGAGGCTCCAGCTGTGACCGCCGTCGTCATTGGCGCTTCGAGCGGACTCGGTCGCGCGCTCAGCGTCGAACTCGCGCGAACCGGGCACGCCGTGCTGCTGGTCGCCTCGGATGCGCGTGACCTGGCCGCGCTGGCGGCGGACCTGCAGCTTCGCCACGGCGTGCAGGTCGGTACGCTGGCGCTCGATCTCGCCGTCGCGGCCGATCCCGGCGCGCGGGTGATGGAAGCACTCGCCGGCCTGCCGACGATCCGCGCCCTGCTGTTGCCGGTGGGCATGTCACGTAGCGATGACGACGGATCGCTGGGTCCTGCAGCGATCGGCCAGTTGCTCGCTATCAACCTGCACGCACCGATCGCGGTCGCCCACGCGTTGTTGCCGGCCCTGCTCGAATCGCGCGCTGCGATCGTCGGCTTCGGCAGCATCGCCGGCGCGCGCGGACGCAGCCGCAATATCGTCTATGCCGCGGCGAAACGCGGTCTGGAAACCTTCTTCGAAAGCCTGCGTCATCGCCACCTGCCGACGGCATTGCGCGTGCAGTTCTACCGGCTCGGATTCCTGCGCAGCAATCTTACCTTCGGCATGAAGCTGCCGCTGCCGGCGGCCGAACCCGAAGTGGTCGCGCGCAAGGTCATTGCGGGCTTGCGGAAAGGCTCGTTCGATCGCTACCAACCGCGCTGGTGGGGAATGATCGCCTTGATCGTGCGCTGCCTGCCGTGGTTCGCATTCCGCCGCATGAAGGATTGATCGGCGCCGGCGGCGACCACCGCAGCGATCAGGCCCGTTTCGACGCGCGGGTGCAGCAATGTGTTGCACCGATGCCAGCGCACGATGCGCAGCGCGGCGTCACATCCGCTTCTTGCCGCCGCACGGGGGCACGCTCGACGGATCGCTCAGGCAGCTTGCGTGCCCGGCCCGGGGTCGTCGGTGGCCGGAAGGTTGGCCGCTTCCAGGCGCTGCGCCAGACGCACGAGCGATTCGACCGAATCGCACATGCTGCGCGCGATCTCGCTCTCACCCATGATCGTCGCGTCGGCGCCGGCCTTGTGCAGGTAGGCGACTTCCTCGTCGGAATGCGCACGCGCAAGTATCGCGAGACCGGGATTGGCCTCCCGCGCCTGGCGCACGATCGGCCCTGCTTCGAGCGCCTGCGAGATCGCCACGAGCAAGGCGCGCGCCGACAACAGGTTCGCATCGGACATGACTTCGGTCGACACGGCATTGCCGTAGATGCACGGGATGCCGAGCTTGCGTGCGTCGAGACAATGGTCGCGATCGGAGTCGATCAGGACCAGCGGCACTCCGTGCTCGTGCAGCGAACGCGCGACGCGCGAACCGACGCGACCATAGCCGACCAGGATGATGTGCCCGGACAACGGTATCGCGGCGCGATCGGGCAGGATGTCTTCGCCCTGGTCGAGGCGCCGTTCGGTAGCGGCGCGGATTTCCGCCTCGTGGCGAGCGGACCAGCGATCGAGCAGGACGAATAGCAGGGGATTGACGATGATCGACAACAATGCGGCGGCAAGGACCAGGTTGCGTGCATCCTCGCTGATCAGGCCAAGGCTGACCCCGAGCGCGGCGAGGATGAACGAGAACTCGCCGATCTGCGAGAGACCCGTTGCGATGGTCAGCTGGGTCTGCAGCGAATAGCCGTAGAGACGGGTGATCAGGAATCCGCAGGCCGAGTTGCCGAGCACAACGGTGAGGAAGGTCGCGAGCACGGCGACGGGCCGTTCGACAAGGATTCCGGGATCGAACAGCATGCCGACCGAAACGAAGAACAACACGGCGAATGCGTCGCGCATCGGCAGCGAATCGTTCGCGGCTTCGTGGCTCAACCTCGACTCGTTGAGCACGACACCGGCGAGAAACGCACCGAGCGCGAACGAGACATCGAACAACGCCGACGACATGTAGGCGACGCCGAGCGCGATCGCCAGCACGGCCAGCGTGAACAGTTCGCGCGAGCCCACGCTCGCCGTGCGTTCGAGCAGCCAGGGAATCGTGCGGCGGCCGATCGCGAACATCAGCACGATGAAGGCAGTGACCTTGGCAAGCGTCCAGGCCAGCGACTTGAAGAGGGCCAAGGAGTCGGTCGCGCCGCCGTTCTCGGCCTGGCCACCGAGCAGGCCGGCCAGTGCGGGCAGCATGACCAGGACCAGCACCGTGACGAGGTCCTCGACGATAAGCCAGCCAATCGCGATGCGCCCGCGATTGGTTTCAAGCAGACGGCGTTCCTCAAGCGCGCGCAGCAGCACCACCGTGCTTGCCACCGACAGACAGATGCCGAAGATCAGCCCGGAGCCCCACGACCAGCCGAACAGCCAACCCAGCAGCATGCCGAGTCCGGTCACGAAAGCGATCTGGACGAGTGCGCCGGGGATCGCGATCTTGCGCACCGATAGCAGGTCGCCGAGCGAGAAGTGCAGGCCCACGCCGAACATCAGCAGGATCACGCCGATCTCGGAGATCTCGTGTGCAATCGCGGCATCGGCGACGAAGCCCGGCGTGAATGGGCCAGCCACGATTCCGGCGACGATGTAGCCGAACAACGGCGACAGCCGAAGCTTCTGCGCGATCATGCCGAACACGAAGGCCAGCACGAGACCGCCAACGAGCATTGCGATCAGGGGCGTGTGATGCAAGCTTGTTCCTCCGGTCGATGTTTGCGCGAGACGCGCGTGGATTTCACTATAGCAAGCACACCCGACGCCAAGCGGAGTGACAGCGATGAAACTCGAGAATGCGCGTGTCGCCCAGTTGCTGATCCCGGTCGCCGATTTCGACGCCGGCATCGCGTTCTATCGCGACACCCTCGGCATCCCCTTCCTATTCAGCGCACCGCCGCAGATGGCCTTTTTCGACTGCGGCGGGGTGCGCCTGCTGGTCGGCGTCCTTCCGCCGGGCCAGGCCGCACAGCGCAGTTCGACCCTCTATTTCAAGGTCGATGACATCGACGCCGTGCCTGGCGCGCTGACGGCCGCCGGCGTACGTTTTTCGGCGAAACCGCACGTCGTGCACAGGACCGCAACAAGCGAACTCTGGCTGGCCGAATTCACCGATCCAGACGGCAATCCGCTCGCCCTGATGGGCGAGGTCGCCCTCGCCTGAAGTGATCGCGCCACGTGATCCACGTTGCCCTAGAGACCGCCGGCCGCCCGGGTCACCGCGCGGAACAGGGCGCGCCCCTTGTTCATGGTTTCCTCCCATTCGGTGGCCGGATCGGAATCGTGCACGATGCCCGCCCCGGCCTGCACGTGCAGACGGCCGTCCTGGATCACCGCGGTACGGATCGCGATGGCCATGTCGGTATCGCCGGACCAGCCGATGTAGCCGATCGATCCGGCATAGATGTTACGCTTGATCGGCTCGAGCTCGCGGATCACTTCGAGCGCACGGATCTTCGGCGCACCGCTGACCGTGCCTGCCGGGAACGCCGCACGGATCACGTCCATGCTGCCGAGCCCGTCGCGCAGTTCGCCCTCGACCTGGCTGACGATGTGCATGACATGCGAATAGCGTTCGACGACGAAGCTGTCGGTGAGCCGCACCGAGCCGGTCGTACTGACGCGACCAACATCGTTGCGGCCGAGGTCGATCAGCATCAGGTGCTCGGCGCGCTCCTTCGGATCGGCCAGCAGTTCGGCCTCGAGGGCGAGATCCTGCTCGATCGTTCCACCGCGTGGACGCGTGCCGGCCAGCGGGCGCAACGTCACCTTGCCGTGTTGCTGGCGCACGAGGATTTCCGGTGACGAGCCGACGATCTGGGTGGCGCCGAGCTCGATGAAGTACATGTAGGGCGAAGGGTTCAGCGAGCGCAGCGCGCGATAGACGTCGACCGGTCGCGCGCGGAATGGCACGCTGAGCCGCTGCGAGAGCACCACCTGGAAGATATCCCCGGCACGGATGTACTCCTGCGCGCGGCGCACCGCGTCCTCGAATCCTTCGCGCGTGAATCCCGAAACGAAATCAGCCTCGTCGAGCGGTTTCGGATCGAGCGTCTCGGGATAACTCGAACCTGCATGGCGCAGGCGGAAGGCAAGCTGGTCGAGGCGCCGGCAGGCTTGCGCATAGGCCTGGGGTTGCGACGGATCGGCATGCACGATCAGGTAGAGACGCCCCTTGAGGTTGTCGAATACCGCGACTTCCTCGCTGAGCATGAGCAACGCATCTGGCGTGCCGAGCTGATCGGTCTTGTTGTTGGCCGCGAAGCGCGGCTCGATCCAGCCGATCGTCTCGAAACCGAAATAGCCGACCAGGCCACCCGAGAACGCGGGCATGTCGGCCAGGGTCGGCACGCGGTACTGCTTGCGCAGCGCGTCGATGCCGGCCAGCGGGTCGGCAAGTTCGCGCGTCTCGACGACTTCGCCGAGTTCCTCGACGCTCAAGGTATGCCCGCGCAGCGAATACACGCGCCGGCACGGCAGGCCGATGATCGAGTGGCGTCCCCAGTTCTCGCCGCCCTGCACCGATTCGAACAGGTAGGCATAAGGTCCATCGGCCAGTTTCAGGTAGACCGACAACGGCGTATCGAGATCCGACAGCACCTCGCGCGCGACCGGGATGCGGTTGTAACCCTCGGCCGCGTAGGCGTTGAATTGTTCCTGGCTGATCACGGCAACGGGACTTCATGGCGAATGGGCCCGCGAAGATAGCAGGGCGCATTGAAGCGATACAGTACGTCCATCAGGGGGACAGCCGCCGCGCGTTAGGAGAAACCCCGGATACCGCTACTCGAGTCCTCACGATGCCCCGCCCCAATCCGGGAGCGATGAATCGGCACACTCACGATTCGATGGCCGCAATCGTCCGTTTGAGTAGCCGCCCCGGGATTGCGTTATTCGTCCTCCAATATGAACCGGTACACCCAACCCCGGTAAGCTTGTTCGGTGCGCAAGCTGCGGTGTTTGACGCGGATCGGGCGTCGAAAATCACCGATCAGGCGCAGTACTCGCGGTTCCCCGTTCCACCTGTTACGCCTTTGTTTTCGTGCGCGTATTCCATTACGCCCTCATTGACGGGTGATATCACCGCCATGTTCAGCTGTTACGCCCATTCGGTAAATCGCCAAAATCTTGATTTTGCGCAGAAAAACGGCTTGACGGAAGGTAAGCTCCAATCGAATATCCTTGCTACGCCCCATTTCTGGGGCCTACTTATAGTTAGGGGGCAGGGGTAACAGTATGGCGTGGAACAATCCTCAATCGATGGGCACCCGGCAGTTTCGCTGCGGCTACTGCGGTTACAACGTCGCAAATGACAAGGGCTACTTTTCGACCAGCCAGAACCGCAAGCAGAAATACGTCTACATTTGCCCAAACTGTAGTAACGCGACGTTCTTCGATGAGAATGATCGGCAGTATCCTGGCGTAGCGCCAGGCAATGAGGTTGATCATTTGCCTGAGGCGCTCGATGCGTTGTATCGAGAAGCGCGGAACTGCTGCTCTGTATCTGCGTTCACGGCATCGGTTCTCGCTTCTCGAAAGATGCTGATGAACATTGCGGTAGAGCAAGGTGCAAAGGAGGGGCTCAAGTTCATCGAGTACGTTGAGTACTTAGCGAAGAATGGCTTTATTCCTCCCAATGGAAAGACTTGGGTTGATCACATCAGGCGCAAGGGGAATGAGGCGACCCATGAGATTTCTCTAATGACGCAATCGGACGCAGAGGAGCTCGTGGCTTTTGTCGAGATGC
>ERZ795056.4541-NODE-4541-length-14295-cov-10.886657_pt1 | contig 14295 bp, 14 predicted proteins | sample MGYA00375140_ERZ795056 | MGnify/ENA primary metagenome ERZ795056 (study PRJEB30185, sample SAMN05720227) | activated sludge metagenome | isolation source: Anaerobic digester | place: USA | collected 2015-03-09 ...
GAAGTATAACATTGAGTGCTGTCCTGAGTTTACAACTCAGGACTTTGCTTTTGAAAACAACTGATAACAAAATCATTTTATCCTAATGGAGATTTTAATCCTGAGTTTCAAACTCAGGATAGCAGGACGTAGACGACATTGTACCTTTCAGATTACCTTCTTACGCTCCGAGTCTCACAGCTATCCAAAGTATTCAAAAGCTGAAGTATAACATTGAGTGCTGTCCTGAGTTTACAACTCAGGACTTTGCTTTAAAAAGCATCTGATAGCACAACCATTTTATCCAAATGGAGAATTTAATACTGAGTTTCAAACTCAGGAAAGCAGGAATACAAAGAATTAAAACGGACAAAGAAGGATTAGTCCGGCCCCACGCCTTGGTTTGGGTCTCCACGAACCATCACATTTCTAATCACCTTTAGCCCTTGTATCTTTATGAAATATCAACCGGCACAAAAAAACTTATGGTGTCAGGTTAAATTCTACGATGGAAATAAAATAATCAGTAAAAAAATTATTGGAAGTGTTGTACTCCGCAATCCTCACCATATCACCGGCTTTCAGCCAGACAGGAAAATAAACATTCCTGACAGTGCTGGAATTATAAATGTAGATATCAAAAACTTTGATGCCATTTACTACAAGGAAAACAGGGTAGGTTACATAACCGTACGCAGCGGAAGCAGATTCAATTTTCCATACTTTACCCTGTGGCACTGTCCATGCATCAGTTGAATCACCAGCACTGGTGGTGGTGGCAAGGTGGCCTGCGTAAGTGAGTACCTGGTTAAACTGCAGGTTGTTTTGCGAAAACGCGGCAAAAGAGCAAAGCATCGACAGCATTAAGAGACAAATAGTTTTTTTCATCGCTGGTTGGTTGTATAAAGTTTTTGCAGGTACAAAATAATTAAAGTGATGTTTTGTAAACTTTCAATTATGTATCCGGGCAATTCATTTAATAATTTGAGCCGCAATAGTAAAAAAAAATAGTCAGAGTTGCAGGATGTTTTTCGCCTCTGTAGTTGTTCAGCCAACCTATCCGCAAGTCAACTCCGGAAAATGTGAACGCCGCAGCCTGGTCTCCGGCCATCGGCTTAAAAAGTAGGGAGCAGCTTTTTAATACTAAACAGCATTAAAAAAATACAATGCAGGTTCCCGTTGGACAGAGACCAGATGGAGGTACCCGTGATATCGGGGCTGCATGCACTATCAGGCTAAGAATTTTTCCCAGGTCCAAAAGTTCCCGTCTTGTAAAACAATGATTTTTTTGGCACATTCAATTTCAAGTATATATTTGTTACTCATTTTTAATTTTTAAAACTCCTCTCATGAAATTGACAAAACTCCTATGCCTGTCAGGCATTGCTATCTCCCTGTTTGCAAGTTGCAAAAAAGATTCAGCCAACCCGGATAACAATACACCGGTTGCAGTAGATGCCAGTGGCAATCTTACTGTATCAAGTGATGCTGATGGCGCCTGTTATTCCATCATCAGCCGGTATTATGATAACAACGCCGGATCCGGATATGATGATTTCCATTCTACTTATGCCTGGTTCGGTTCCACCACCGCATTTAAAGATGGAGGTACAGTGTCGGTGAATACTTATGAGCTCACCAATATCGGTGGCATCAATACCTATACTTATGTGGGTTTAGATGAATTGTTCCCTTCCAACGCAGCTGCATGGGATGTATCCGGTAACAGCGCTAACGATGTGCCGGCATTCACCTACACAGATAATACAGCTTTTCCTACGGGTGGGGATTTTGTGTTGCCTTCCTCTATCAATTTAAGCAATCCATTAACGGTTAATTTTTCTGCCATATCAAATGTAGCGGGTGTGGTGTTTTCGCTCAGGGGTAATAAAGGAACGAAAAGCAAGGCCGTAGCCAACGGCGCCAGTTCGGTTACCTTCTCAGTACAGGAGTTGAATGAAGCTGCCTTTGCTAATGATGCTATAGCCGTGGCCGTTATGCCGGTTGTATATACATCTCAAACCATCAATGGCAAAAAGATATATTTTGTAAAGCAGTTTCAAACTGCCAGGGAAACCGCAACCTTATAAGCTTTTCACCATATTTTTTAACAGCAATCCGCAGGACTTACCTGCGGATTTTTTTGCCTCATATACTTTTCAGTTCATCTAAGCAATTTTAAGTTCTCTTGAAAGGAAACTAAAACATTGAATGCAATCCTGAGTTTTTTAACTCAGAACTTTTGTACTTACTAATCAAAACCGTTGATATTGTTTATATGCCTGAGTTGCAAACCAATGATAAAACTTTACGTTTTCAAAACCGGTTCTTTTGTAAAACCATATGCCCACCATATCAACAGCACCTGCAGCGGCAATCTTACAACTGCCATCCACAGCCGGGGATTATTTTCATCCATATAGTGCAGCATCATTTGAATATTAGCAGGAAAAATGGCGATCAGCAGCAGGATGATCAGCCAGGCAGCCATTTTTCGGGTAGTGGGAAGCAACAGCATTAATCCGAATACTACTTCACAAATGCCACTTATTAAAACCAATGCCGCATGATAGGGTAGCCAGGGTGGCATAATTGTTATATACATCTCCGGATGTATAAAATGATTAATTCCTGCGGCGATGTACAGAACGGCCATTGCATAGAGTGAGAACTTTTTCATCGTTCAAAGCTAACCAGCTTTTAGATCCGCCAGGAACATAAATCATTCAACTTTTGTATGTATCGCCTAAGCTGTACATCAAAGTTGAGATAGTTTCATTTTAACAATGTTGAATCCAAAAGAAATAATCTCCCGCTAAACTTTAAACAAATTAAACTGTTATCAACAGTAACAATCGCTATTCAGCATGATCAAAAATATTCCGTATTCCATTTTAGACCTTGCTACAGTATTAGAAGGTAAAACTGCAGCCGATAGTTTTCACATCAGCCTGCAATTGGCAAAACAAGCAGAAGCGGAAGGCTATACCCGATACTGGTTTGCAGAACATCACAATATGGCTGGTGTGGCAAGTTCAGCTCCTGCGATATTGATAGGATATATCGCTGCTAATACCGACAAGATCAGAGTAGGTTCCGGTGGCATCATGCTGCCCAATCATGCACCCTTAATTGTTGCCGAGCAGTTTGGAACACTGGCATCGCTATACCCCAGTCGCATTGATCTTGGATTGGGCAGGGCGCCCGGAACAGATCAGTTAACTGGAATGGAAATCAGGGGAGCCAACTTTGGTGCGGAACATAACTTTCCAAAGGATATTCAAAAGTTGCAAAAGTTTTTTTCTGCAGAAAACAGTACCACCAAAGTAAGAGCCATCCCGGGCGAAGGCCTCGATATACCTATTTGGATATTAGGTTCCAGCACCGACAGTGCCATGGTGGCCGCAGCCATGGGATTGCCCTATGCATTTGCCAGTCATTTTGCGCCTGCTCAATTTATTCCGGCCATTAATTTATACAGGCAATACTTTCAACCTTCAGCTACATTAAAGGAACCGTATGTGATGGCCGGCGTAAATGTGATTGCTGCCGATACAGATGCAGCAGCTGCAAAAACAGCAACGTCGATACAACAACTATTTTTAGGAATAGTGAGCGGCAGAAGAAAATTATTGCAACCGCCCGTAGATGATATGAAAACTATCTGGACGGACGCAGAAGCCTTCCAGGTACAACAGATGTTAGCCTATTCGTTTATTGGTAATAAAGAGACAATAAAAAATACCATGCAGTTGTTTGTGGAAAAAACCAACGTGAATGAAGTAATGGCCACTTCTCATATTTATGACCAGGAGGCAAGGTTGCAATCATACAGCATATTTGCTGAAGTGATGAAGGAACTCTAAACAACCTGCATCTACACTGCTTCTATTATATCATATTTTTATTGTCCTATTAATTTAAGGTGTAGGTATTTCCCCGGCATTATTGTATTCAAGGATATTTCAGTAGATATTCATTTCCGCTGCCAAAATATTAAAAACTATGCAGCTTTTCGATCCTTCGTCACTACACACAACAAACCGGTTTCAATAAACAGCATGACGTAAATCATCTGCATATTAAACACAGCTTAGTAATTTTATCAGGCAATGTGCTAATAAAGCTGTTTAATATGCGTAACTACATTTTCCTCATCGCAATGATTTTTTTGCCAGGTGTTTTTTGGGGTCAGCAAGTTGGTATCGGTACACAAAATCCGCTGCCGGGTTCCATACTGGATATTTCTGATACGGCAAGGGGAGTGGTGCTGCCAAGAGTATCTACAGCGGCCAGGCTGAGATTGCCCAACCACAAAGGCATGGTTGTTTTTGACAGCACCGCTGCTGGCTACTTTTTTAATGATGGCAATGGCTGGGTAAATCTCCCACCAAGAGGCCAGGGTATTGGTGACCTGTTGTATTGGAATGGTAATGCCTGGACAGCAGTGCAGGCTGGTTTAGGCGGACAGGTATTGACATTGAGCACGGGTTCACATATTCCCACCTGGAGTGGCCCTACAACAGATACCCTGTTTACAGATCCAAGAGATCATCAAACCTACCGGATAGCCCAGTTAGGATCACAAATATGGATGACACAAAATCTTAACTATAGTCCCGTCACATTTTCGTGGTGCTATAATTTCAGTACCACTAACTGTAACGAATATGGTAGATTGTACGACCATTATGGTGCACTGGAGGCTGTACCACCAGGCTGGCATTTACCTTCCGATGCAGAGTGGGATACCTTGGTAAGTTTTTTAGGTGGTGCCGCAGTAGCCGGAGGTGCCATGAAGTCATTGTCTCATTGGAATGCCCCGAACACAGGTGCCACCAACAGCAGTGGTTTTAATGCATTGGGAGCAGGCTGGTACTACCACTTTGGTCTTGGACAGGGCATCTTCAATTCACTTGGCAATGAGGCAAACTTTTATTCTTCCACACTAGGCGGCCTGTACAACGATACTCCCTGGATAAGGAGACTAAGCAAAAACAGCGCAGCTATAGAACGCACAAGCTGGGCTCCACAGGATGGGATGTCTGTAAGATGCGTAAAAAATAAGTAGCGCTTTATTGCATACAAACAGCCATCAATCCCGTGGGTAAAAAGCTACATCCGCATTCAACACTACAATGGATTCCCTGAAGACATTGCTGTAAATGGCCCCCATACTCCGCTCACACACTGGCCTCTTACTTTGAAACGGATCATCCACCCGCCGCCGGTAAGACTGGTATAATTGGGTATGGGCTGCACTGTAGGCGGCTGAGAATTTACTATGAATGACTGCAACGGTAAATACACAGCGGGAGCGGGCGTTAACCTGTAAATTTCGTACACTACTTCATGTGTAAAATTATTAGCTAATGCTGTCCAGTTAAACCTTTCATAACCGCAATTAAGAATGGTACCGCAAACTGAGGACGCCACCAGGTTGGCAGGCAATCCTGTTCCGCAGGCCGATGATTGAAGTACATTGTACCAGGCAGAGAAATAAGAAGTGCAGGGCGAAGTGGTAGAAGCTGCAACACGGTACTTAAAAGGAGTACCATAAGGCAGGTCGGTAAATGCGTAGGTAGCTCCCGTATAAGTAATTGTTTTGCTGCCACTGGCATTGGTGAGCAGGTTCACCCATTCCAGTTTATAAGTAGTGATACCCGGTACCCTGTTAAAATATAACTGGCATGCACCCTGGCCCCAATTACCTCCTAATTGATTCGGTACTACCGGGGAACTACAGGTGCAAATATCAAATCGCAGTGGCGGCACGGAAAGACCACAAGCAGGCAGACTGGCCGAGATATACGTGGTTCCAACTGATACCGGCACCAGGAAACCATAAGCGTTAACGGTAGCTACAGCCGGGTTAGAGCTTGTCCATACAATGGTTTGACTATTGGTTACACCCAATACTGTAATAGGCATTGTTGGGGTGGCACATACATTCGTGGCACCGTTATAACCGGGCAATAACACATAGCCACCGAACATTAAATTGGATGCACCACAAAGCGTGTTGCCCCCTGTACTACCGCAGGGAAAAATTGACAAGGCGAAGGAAGAGGAATAAACAAAGGGACCGTAGGTTTGATCATATTTGTTGGTCCGCACCCGGTAACGATAACTTTGTGTTGTGGAGGTACCGGCAGAAAATGGGTTATTATCCGTGTAAGTGTACGAATAGCCGCTTCCCGGCAATCCATTAGCAGGCTGATGGCCTGCAATAGTGCCAATTTGAATATAACTGATACCACCATCCCTTGATCTTTCAATTCTCATTAAGTCGGTAGCAAATTCAGTGATGGTATTAAAACTTAAACTGACTATACAGTTGGAGACGGTTGCTGAAATACTGCCAAACTGGGTTTGTTGTGCATGGATCGTATTCGTACTGCAGATGAGTACCAACAGAAATGCGGCGGTTTTTTTCATTGTTATTTTTTATTATGATAAATAATGGAGCAGCAAAATATAATTCACTATGGCAATGGCATGCACAAGCAAAAAAAGCAAGACCGTTTTTAAAAACTTTCTATAACGTAATGTATTAAAAAATAAACATCCGGCGTATGAAACTTATTAACTGCAGTAAAAAAGGCATAGGTGCAGCTTTTGGGCAATAACTGCTTTTAATAATTGTGCGTGTTTATTTGATCACGACTTATTTTATTCACTATATCAATCACCGCAGCAGTACCACGGTGCCTTTATAAAACACTTTTATATTAGTGGCATCTGTATAACTTAACAGCCACACATAGGTGCCGGCATCCTGCGGCTCGCCGGCAAAAGTTCCATCCCATTTTCTATTCCAGTCATTGGTAGTAAAGACCAGGTTGCCCGACCGGTTAAAAACTTTAAATGTAAGGTCCGTTGCTTTGTATGCATTCACAGGATACAAAAAATCATTGAGCCCATCCCCATTGGGTGTAAATGCAGAAGGCACGGCGATATAACAGTTATTGACAGTTTTAAACTGTTTTACTACGGATTGAACACAACCTGCGGTATCCGTAACAGTTAGTTTTACCGGGAATGACTTACCATTGGTTACAGGATAGTTTTGTATACCCGGGTTGTTTTGATTGCTGATCGCACCGTTGCTGAAGTCCCATTTCCAGCTTACGATTTCACCTTGACTTGAGTCCCTGAATTCAATGATATCACTTGGACAAGCAACATCCGGCCCGGCAACAGCAGCATTCAACAAGGCATTACGGAGAGTGATCTTAACGTTGCCATACGCAGTACAACCTGAATTATCGGTAACCTTTACTTCATATAATGTTGTTTGTAATGGCCTGGCAACAGGGTTGGGTATGTTTGGATCTGATAAACCTGCTACAGGCGTCCACTTGTATTGCAATCCACCTTCGGCAGATAAATGCAGGGTGTCACTATAGCAAATAGATTTACCGGGGCTTACTTTCAAATCGGGCCCAATGATCTTAACATACGTACTGTCTTTTCCTTTGCATCCGCCAAAACTTATGATCTCACTATAATACCATCCACTGTCTTTTAATGCCGGTCGGTAAATGTGTGGAAAAGGGGAGCTGTCATAAAATCCATTAGGTCCATAAGTATTGTAGGAAGCTCCACCCGAAAGTTCCAGCTTCATATCTCCATCTGTACACACCGGCGAGTTGCTGCTGAGAGAAAAATCTGTTGGCAATCCATCTACCTGTACTTTAAATATGTTGGAGACATTGCTGCAATGAGTGTTTCCAATATCACCCGATTCAGACACCCGTAACCTCACCCAAAATGTATCAGGGATGCTAAAATTATGCGCCATGTTGATATTGGTTTCGCCTGGTATATCTGTCCAGGTATAGCCTTCATCAAGACTTTGCTGCCATTGAAAAGCGGGATCTGTATAGGCATCCTGAACATAATCAGGTGTGCCAAAATCGAGGTATCCTGGCTCTATTTGACCATTCAATACCAGGGGTACGTTGCCTTCAAAACAACTGGCTGCTATCCACCCGCCCGGGTGCCTGGGAGAATTGATCCTGATGTCAGGTCCAACCGGGGTCAACAAAATATTATCGATCGTCATCAGCGCTGTACATTGAACGGACGCAGATGTGGGATTCGTAATTATTTTCACAACGATATCGCTAACACCAGCCGGCAATTGAAATATGCCGCCATAAAATGGAACGGGCGGATATAAAACGGCGTTGTAGTACCCATAATACCATGCATAACCATCGGGTGCGCCACCGATATTGCCCGTTTGAAAAGTATCTATTATTTGCCCCGATAAGGTTTCCACACTAAAGGTCAAATTAGGCGCAAGACAGGAGCCCGGCGTGAGGTTCTTAATGCCCGCCCAAAACAAAAATTTTGTATTGCTGCAAAGTCCACGAACCGTATCACCAAAAAGTATTTTCGAAGGAAATAAAGAATTATAAGCTGTGATCATTTTATATCCAACCGGGTCGCTGTCTAACGGATAACTGCCTTGAAAAATATGCCCGGCATCAGTACCGGTTTTTATAACACTATAAAAACCATTGCCGGCTTCGGGGCTGGTGGTATATGTAAAATCACTGAACCCAACTGATAATGGCGGGCCAACATTTTCTGGGCCGTTCCCAAAGTGTACATTTAAACTGGAACTCCAGGGAATCGTTACAACAATTTGTGCATTGGTGTACAGGCTTGATAGAAAGATAAAACCCGATAACAGGGCATTTTTGATCATATAACCGGGTACGGATAATAACATGTGGTGTAAAGATCAATGATTATAGCAAACAAGTGAATGCATGGCAACCTCATTAAAAAATAAATTTACACCATTAAAGCGACTTTTGTGGATTCTTCAGCCAGGAATATGCTTGTTTATATTCACATCCTTATGTGGTTTCAGAAAATATGGATTACCTGCATCTTTGGATGAAAATTATAAGTAGTTAAAACCTGCCGCCATGAAACACAATCAATACTTTTCAGCTATATCTCTAAAGAGAAGAGTAAACGTTCAATTATTGCTCCTGATGCTCATCTCGTTGGCACTAAATTCCTGTAGTAAAGAACCCGTTAATAAAGTGACAAAAGAATTTTCTGTTGCAGGTTTTGATAAGGTGGAAGCTGCAGATGATCATACTTTGGAGGTAAAGCAAGACAGTGTATTCAGCGTAAGCGCCACGGGAGAAGCTGCAGATATTGCCGAATTGAGGGTGCTGGTAACAAATGGTGCACTAAAGATAGACTACCCGGTATACCGGGGCAACCGCAAAAAAGTTTATATCAAGGTAACCGCTCCCGTTATCACGATGCTTGATTTTGGGGGCGCATCTTCAGGAACTGCAAAAGACATCGTATTACCTGGAACAGTTAAGATAAGTCTTACTGGAACGGCATCCTTTTCTATTAATGCGGAGGCTGCCAAACTGGATGTAAATGTATCAGGTAATTCCTCCATTGTACTTTCTGGATCTGCACCAGCTATCATGGCTGATATTAGCGGTGAAAGCAAATTTAACAGTTATGCAATAAGCAATACTTTGAACGCTTATATATTCACCAGCGGACAGGCAAGGGCATCTGTTTTTGCTTCCAATAAACTGGTGGCTGATGCTTCCGGTCAAAGTAACATTTTTTACAAAGGCAATCCAACGGAAAAAATACTGACTCAAACAGGACAAGCAAAAATACTGGCGCAATAGTATCCCGGGTGTTTTGTGCAGACTGGCGATGATTAAATCCGTAAACATCGTATAAAGTAGTTTTTACAGGGACCACCAAACAAATACCTTTACCATTTGTATTGTACAAAACATTTTAATACTGATGACAGAGTCATATAATTTCATTGCAGCGTGGCAGTTATTTCCAGAAAAAGGAACCTATGAAAAAGGAGAGCGGCCCAAGAGTGCTATTTATAAAATTGAGAATGGCAGTGAAAAAAAAGAGATCACTATATCTTCCAATTGGTACACACTTAAAAATGAGTCTTTAGGCTTTACCTACCGGCTGACTGCTGATGGACTGGTACATCCCTACAGTGATAACAATTTTGCAGATTCGGTACAGGCCAGTTTTGAAACGGCCCTTAGCTTTACCGTTAGTTTTGTTAAAAGCGGTGAAACAATGCTGACTGTTCAGCACCAGCTGCAGCCCAACGGGTATATGAAAGTAATACAACAGGGTCTGGATGATAAAGGCCAGCAATTTATCAATACCGAAATATACCATAAGCAAATGAGCGTGGTGCCCTACGCCACTTCTGCGAGCGGTGCTTTGATCAGGCCTACCGAACAAGGTGTTATCCGCCACAAAGCCTTATCCGCCATGGAAGAGCAAACCAATATGCAGCTCGACCAGATCCGCAGGCAAATAGAATTGTTGGCGATACAGGCGCAGGAAATACAAATGCGCAAAGAACTGAGCATGATCATTTACGATGCCAAACTCAACTTTAAACCTGTGATAGGTAATACCTATTTTTTGTATCAAAAAAAAGACAGTTCCCACGTATTGTCATTGATAAGCCCGGCAGAATACGGCGGTGGGGCAGGACCCTACCAGGCATTTGTGGCTGCGGTGAAATTGCTGGCGGATCATACCTGGATAGAAGTGTAGGTGCTATTTTACAGTAATTTTCCTTGATATGAAATCACTTTAACTATCGTTGCTGTAGTAAGCAAACCATCTTAACGGTACGATGAAATTTTTTCAGGTCACTGAAAAAATTTCCGTCCTACTTGTCAATTTTTCATTTTGAATGTATTGGTATTTTCTTTGATGCCTGATTGGTAAATCTTTTATTAATAACCAAAATTTAAAAGGAGGTTTTTATGACAAACAGTATGATCAAAAGAACCAATGGCATATCCAGTTTGCCAGCAAGGCCTGTTACCGGCCTCATTGACCAGTTGTTTCAAAACAACCTGAAAAACTTTTTTAACGACGACGCCTGGGGTTTCAATGGCGTGGAGCACCAGGTAACGGTACCGGTAAACCTAAAAGAAACCGACAAGGCATTTGAAATGCAGCTAATAGCACCCGGACTGAAGAAGGAAGATTTTAAACTGAATGTGACGAACGACCTGCTCACTGTATCCTTTGAACAAAAAGAAGAACAGGACCGGGGCAACAAGGAAGAGGGCTGGCTGCGGAAAGAATACAGGATGCAGTCATTCAACCGCAGTTTTAACCTGGATGACAGCGTGGATATCAATAAAATAAACGCTGAGTACAACAACGGCATCCTTCATCTCACCTTGCCAAAAAAAGAAAGTGCACAAAGAATATCGAAAAGCATTGAGGTGAAGTAAAAAATAAACGGGGCATGGCCCCGTTTATTTTTTAATGTTAGTACTGTATTAAGATGCTATACTGTCAATCTTTTATTGATCACATTATACATGCTGGTCTATCAATATCATATTTCCATCCGGATCAGTGAGCGTTAAGCTTGCAGGACCCCTGGTTGTTTCATCTGCTTCTGTTATCAATGACAGGCCCCTATCTTTTAAAGCGGCTTGTATCACCCTCACATCGTCATACTCCGGCAGGCTGTTGGCATTCTGATCCCAGCCAGGATTAAACGTAAGTATGTTACTGGGAAACATACCCTGGAAAAGCCCGACAATCGTCTGCCCGCTTTTCATGATCAGCCAGTTTTGATTGATATTGCCACCAAACTCAGCAAAACCAAGTTGCTCATAAAACTGTTTGGAGGCATGAATGTCTTTAACAGCAAGACTTATGGAAAAGGCACCTAGTATCATATACAATAGTTTTGTCCGTTAAGATACTTATTTCCCTTCTTGCTGTTATTTATTTTTTTATCTACCTGCTGATAACTTTCCCTATTGCGGAAAACGTGCTTCAGCCTTGGCCCATTCCAAAGTAAAATTGTGCATATGATTAGGTGCTTCGCTGGCATCCCAGGTAAAATCATATTGCGTACCATGCGGGCCGGTAACAAATGTGCCGGCCTTGATTGCTTTGTTATTATCCAGTTCCAGTTGCAGTACTTCATTCATGGGTAGTACTTCCACACGAAAATCATAATTGCTGATAAAGGGAGCAGGACTTCCATCGGCCAGGTTAAAAATACGGGTGGCATTCAGTTTATGCATCCTGAGTCCGCTTAGTTCAAATGCACCGTCTTTAAATACAACTTCACTCTGGAAATTATTAGCTGCATTGGTATTATCATGGTATGGTTTTTCCCAGATCACGATGCCACTTCGGTCCTCTAACGTGATCCTGTTTCCACCGCCGGTATAGGTTGCATGCCCCTGGCCGCCAATGGCCCAGAATGCCTGCGACTGCGAAGAAAAAGTACTGGGCCTTAACAATGTAAATATGTTCCGGTGAGATCCGGCATCCGCACGCAGCAGCGCATTAAACCTTACTTCTTTCAAAATAGTTCCTTCATCAGGTTCTTTGTATAGCATACTCAGTTCCCACACATTCAGCATTCTTTTATTCGTTTCTTTTCCATTATTAAAAACAGAAACCAAACCAGCGCCTGCATTATCATCCGGGTCGCCAATGCTTAGTTTAATTAGGAAAGATGTCCATGAAAGGATCACGCCTTCGCCTGTTGGCTGGTGGTCAATGAATGTATTACCGATCTTTACTTTATTGCTGGCGCTGCTGTCACCAAAATTTCCATAGAGGTAGAGATAGGCACCAAACAGGTTTTCTTCCACTTCCATATAATCCAATGCAAAACTTGTTGAAGGACCCTGGGGCGGTTTTGTAAGGTCTGATTTTTTGCAGGAGGCAAAAGTTACCGTAGCGATAAAAAATAAAATAATAACATGGCGCATACTATTGATGTTTTTTTGTGCTGCAAAACTGCATTGAATACAGCGCTGCCAAAAGCCCTACCTGTTTGAATTGATAAAAATGCCGTTGAATTGACCTTTGCGTACTTACTGATAACAATCAGTTGCATTTGTAACAGTTGTTACCATTTGGCCGCACTGGCGCAGCTACTTTTGGGTTATAAAAAAGCAAACAATGGAACCATTCTATTATAATGTAAATGTTGATTGGAACATCGACCGCAAGGGCACGATGTGTTCACCTGAATTGAATAAGGAAGGAGGCAATTGTATAGAAGTGGCCACGCCGCCGGATTTTCCTAAAGGCATGCCGGGTATCTGGTCACCGGAACATTTGTTTACAGCTGCTATCAACAGTTGTTTGATGACAACTTTCCTGGCCATTGCTGAAAACTCTGCACTGGCTTTTGAAAATTTTAGTTGCAATGCTACCGGCAAACTTGAAAAAGTAGAGGGCAAGTACATGATGAGTGAAGTAATACTGGAACCACATGTAGTAATATCCAATGAAAAAGACCGGGAAAAAGCGGAAAGAGTATTACAAAAATCTGAAGCCGCTTGTTTAATATCCAATTCTGTGAAATCAAGGGTTTCTATGAAGACCTTGATCAGTGTAAAAGAAACTGTTGTAGCATAAATATTAGCCTGGGAAGGCTGCGATTGCTGGCTATTTAATGGCACAGGTTTTTAAAGACCTGTGCCTTTTTTATTAGTTCGGGGCCAAAAGGCTGGGGAAGGAAAAATTTTATATTTTACAAAACTCCACCATTGCTTTATTCAATTCCTCCGCATGTGTAATATTCAAACCATGCGGTGCATCTTTTATCACTACGTATTCACTATGAGAAATGGCTTTTGCTGCCTGTTCGCCGGCTGTTTTGATGGGTACGATCTGATCGGCATCACCGTGAACAATTAATACGGGCACCTGTATATTTTTTAGTTCTGGGCGAAAGTCAGTGCCACCCCAGGCTTCTGCTGCTTTTATGGTTGCGTGTGCGGATGCCTGTGATGTTACAATAAAATCTGCATCCAGTCTGCCCTGGCTTACATCCTTACTTAGCATGGATACATTGTAAAAGTTTTTATGAAAGTCTTGCAGAAATGCCACCCGGTCTGTTTTTAGTGCCTGCATTATTTCCCCGAGTTTTTCCACCGGCACACCATCAGGGTTATCCGCTTTTTGTGCCACCAATGGTATGATAGATGAAACCAGGATCACCTTTGCTATCTTATCACTGCCATAGTTAGTTAAATAACGAACCACTTCACCACCGCCCATGGAGAATCCAGCGAGGATCACATTGCTAAGGCCCAGTTCCTCAATGATAGTATGGGTATCAGAAGCCAGTGCATCATAATCATAGGCATCCCAGGGAATATCAGATTTACCAAATCCTCTCCGGTCGTACACGACAACGCGGAAGCCATTTTCAGTCAGTGCAGGAATTTGCAATTCCCATGATTCGCCGTTGAGTGGCCAGCCATGGAT
>ERZ795056.4542-NODE-4542-length-14294-cov-4.769155_pt1 | contig 14294 bp, 26 predicted proteins | sample MGYA00375140_ERZ795056 | MGnify/ENA primary metagenome ERZ795056 (study PRJEB30185, sample SAMN05720227) | activated sludge metagenome | isolation source: Anaerobic digester | place: USA | collected 2015-03-09 ...
CTCGGGGACAGGGATTCGAACCCCAAACTTCTGATCCAGAGTAAAAACCCCTAGGTCCGGCGACAGCATCCTAACGGCTCCAGGTTCCCACATCGGGAACCGGGGGCCGTTCTGCGTTTCCGGCACATTTTAGCACGGCCGGGTCGCATTTTCAAGCCGGGGAGGAGGGTTTCGGATGGCGGATCAAGACGCAACGACGGGGCGGTTCCTGGCTGGCAATCGGGCCGGGAAGAAGGGCGGCCGGGCGCGCGCGGCGCGGCTGTCTCCAGAACGGCGACGGGAAATTGCGCGCATGGGGGCGGCAGTTGTGAACGCGCGACGGGCGGCGGCGGCCGCTGCGGCTGCGGCCGCTGCGGCTGCGGCCGCGACGGAGGAGGGGGTGCCGGATGGCGGGGATCGGGCGGGAGATTGACGGCTACGTCGTTTGTCCGAACAAGTGGTCGAGCGTATACCACTACGCGGTCGAGCTCGAAGGGCATCCGGGTCTGATGCGGTCGCTTTGCGTTCTGGGTGGCATTGTGAAGCGACATGACGATCGGCTGCGTACCTGGGCGCAATCGGCGGCGCTCCAGCCGATTCATGTTGTCAACCCGCCGGACGATCGACGATTGTGTCGGGAGTGTAGGCGGCTGGCTGCGGCCGCGACGGAGGAGGGGGTGCCGGATGGCGGGGATCGGGCGGGAGATCGTCCTACGGGATGACCAGGCCGGGGAGCTCCTCGGACCTGAGGCCGGCGGGGAGCTCGCGCCGTGGGCTGCGCGGGCCGGCGGGTCGTTGTGGGTCGGTCCGGTGATTCATGTCGATCGGCCGGCGGCGGATGATGACGACCGCCCGGTGCTCGAGTTGACGCGGCGGCGGCTCCAGAGGCAACCCTCGGTCGCGGTGGACTTCGGGCTGCCGGCTCTCCAGGCCTTCGGCACGGCGGCGGCGGTGACGTTGGGTGTTGCGGTCTGTGCGCTGGCGTGGGATTGGTCGGGGCGCGTGGTGGCGGCGGCGTTCGCGCTGACATTGGCGGCGGGCTGGTTCTGGCGTCTGCGCTGGGTCGACGGGCTGCTGTGGTCCGTCGAAACACTGGCGGGCCGGGATGTGAACCGCGACGGCGTCGTCGGCCGGCCGGCGCGGGACTTCGCGTTGGTCAACCCGGCGGCGGCGCGCGCTGACGCTGACCAGGCGGTGACGGCGACGGAACGCGAGGCGGAACGCGCGGAGCTCCTCGCCTTCGTGCATCGGTGCTACACGGTCGGGTGTTCTGAGGCCTCACACGGGGTCAAGGCGACGGGGCCGGACCGTGCGGTGTACGTGCGGCGGCGGGACGCGCTGCTGGCGTTGGGGATCGCGCGCTGGCGCTCTCCAGGTCGACCGCGGGCCGGCTGGGTGATGGCGGTCTCGTACCAGAAAGCGCTCGAGCTCGTCGGGCGGCATGTTCTCTGAGGGGGGGCGTGATGTTGTCTGCGTGTCCATTCTGCGGCGATCGGGAGCATGTCCGGGTCGCGTGGTGGGGTGTGCGTCCTGGCGATATGGTCCGGCGGGAGTATGCGGTCATATGCGATCGTTGTAAGGCGACGGGTCCGTCCAGCGATCGCAAGGCGGGCGCGGTGAAACTATGGAATCAACGTGTCGTCGGTGTGCCGGCCGGGGGCGCTGCGTAGCTGCTGCGTGCGTGCGTACGGGTGCGGATTTCGGCGGGCGATACCTGCCGGGGGAGGTGATGGGGGGGTGATATCACGGGTGCGCGGCGGATGTATGAGGCATCCGCCGCGCGGATCTTGGCACGGTCGATCAACCTATGCCGGATGGCATCATAGCATGGCCTCCGGCGCAACACAAAGGGGGCAAGTCGTGAAACTGTTAGCTTTCCTGCTGGTCTGCATCCTGTGCGCGATGCTGGTCGTTGTCGTGGTCGGTGGCGCAGGCGCGGCGCTTAGTGGCGAGTGCGATTTGCGCGGCGTGGGTGTGCCTGGTGACGGGCTGAACGACTGCACCGAACACGGCTTTGACGTGCTAGACGGGCTGCTGGGCGCGACTCCCGCGCCGGGACGGTGACGCCATGACAAGGGCACATGACGCAAGGCGCGAGGCGTATGTCGATCAACGTTTGGCGGAGATGGAAGGCGCGGACCAGGGGCTCCAGGTTGTGCCAACGGTGATTGGGCTCGGCGCGATCGTGGTCCTGTTCCTGGGGGCGGTGCCGGTCGCGGCGGTGATGGGCGGGGCGGCCGTCCTGCTGTCGCTGGCATGTTCGGGAGCGTCTCGGGCGGCCGCGGAGGTCTCGGTCGATGCCTACATGACCGGGGAGTCGGAGGGCTCGCGGATGGGCAAGGTTTGGGGGATCGGGTGCCTGCTGTTCATCGTGGGCGCGGTGCTGATATTCGGCATGACGGCGGCGTCAATCGGGCTCACCCTGGATGATCCGTGGCTGACGATTGGGGGCCCGCGATGACGGGCACGCTGTTTGACGTGGCACGCGACGACGGGCCGGTATTCTTCCGGGGCTTCAGCGTGGACACATCCGACGATGACGCGCGGGCGGCGTTCGTCGCGCGCTTCGGCGTCCAGCCGGAGCGGATCATCCGGGGGCCGGCCGTGGTCCTGGTGGGTCCGGTGCCGGCGGCGGCCGCGCCGGTATGTGAGTTTTCGGGCGCGGAGGTGGGACTGTGACGGCCGTTTCTGTTGGGTCTCTCTGTGCGGCGTGGTTCCTGTTCGGCGTTGTCGTTGGCATCGGTCACGGTCAACGCGTACGCGAACGGGCACGATGGCGGCGCTGGGTGCGACGCGCAACGGGCAACCCCTCGCGCAGATCGGCGCGGGGATTCATACGACGGGAGGCGTAGATCATGACGGAATTGGTTTTTTCCGCGGGGGTGATTGTTGGGACCCCCGCGGCGCTCGATGCGCTCGAATTCGCAGAGGTCAACCCGGCGGCGCTGCTGGTGCGGCATCTGTCCGGGGATTGGGGGGAGCTCGACGCGGAGGATCGCGCGGCGAACGATGCCGCGCTGCGCGGCGGCGGGCGGCTCTTTTCGGCCTATGACCTGCCGACGGGGGCGCGGGTCTGGATCATCACTGAGGCGGACCGATCGTCAACGACGGTTCTGTTACCTGAAGACTACTAGAGGGGGGCATGTCATGGGGGAGTACATTCGGCTTGACGGCCAACAAATCAAGCTCGGCACGTGTGAGTCGCTTTACTACGTGCGGTATTCGGACCTGGTCGAATGGGTGCGCGACGGCCGGGTCGGAACGGTTCCGGGCAACCTGGAGCCGGCGGATTACCTGGACGGCTCGTTCCGGTTCCGGTTCCCGTTCCCGGATGAGGATCACCCCGACGATTGGCTGCGGCTCGGCAAGTACGAGGGCGATTACAACCGCGGGGCCGGCTTCGCGATGCCGGCGGAGCTCGTGCCGGCCGACGAGGATCATTTCCCGATCGGGCTCTGGCTGCGGGCTTCGGGGTTCCCGCCCGGGATCGGGGGCGTTCAGTACCGGGTGCGCTGTCCGCAGGGGGCGGACCCCGATGTGGCGCGCATCGAGGGGCCGCTGCGCAACGTGGAAATTGTCCAGCAACGGCCATACGAGGGGCGGCTCTGGACGGTGCTTCGCTGCGCATACTGCGGCGCAATGTGGCGCATCGACGCGGAAATGGCCGGCGTTCTGGCTGCATGGCTGGCTGACAAGGGGCCGGCGGGGCCGGAGATCGGCCGCCGGATCTTGGCGGGGTACGAGGAGGGGGTGCTATGGACGGGGTGACGGCCGGCGGGGGGGGCAGGATGGCGGCCGATTCGGTGACGCTGATTCGGATCGACCGGGGGGTCGTGGCGGTGGTCGACGGGCACACATACTATGAGCGGGACGCGGATCTGCCGGGCGGCGGGGTCGTGTGTGAAGCCGTTTGGGAGCTCGTAGCGGACTATCTGGGGATCAATATCGACCTGTGGGAGCTCTATGTGATGGTTCGCACGGTCGACGCGCCGGCCACATCGGACAGCGACGAGGACCTGGAGCTCGGCGACGATGACGAGGACCTGGAGCTCGGCGACGATGACGAGGACCTGGAGGCCGGCGACGATGACGAGGACCTGGAGCCCGGCGACGAGCCGTCGCTCGACCAGCTCGAGGAGTGGCTCGACGAGGGCGTGTGTGAGGCGCTGGACGGCTGCATGGTGGAACCTGACGGTCACTGTCCGCACGGGTCCCCGTCGTGGCTGTTGCATCTCGGGCTGATATGACGGCTGCGGGCGGGTGCGCGGTCGTGCATCCGCCCGGATGTTGGCGTTTTTGCGTGGGGAGGGGTCGGCGATGGTGAAGCGTTGGGACCTTTGGGTTCCTGGGATACAAAACGTGTCGGTGGTTGCGGGGCGGCTATCGGTCGACCGATCGGTGCGACGGGGTCGGCGGCGCGGAGCGGGTGTTACTCCGTTTGGCGTCTATTTGCGGGAGTGCGGCGTGCTGGATTTCGAGCCGGCGGCGCTCCAGGCGGTGATTGACGCGGCCGGCGGGTGCGGCGGCATCGGCCGGGGTACGCGCGAGGGCTGGGAAGTGCGGCCGGAGGCCGGCCGGGATTTCGAGCCGGCGGTCCGGGCCTGGCTGGCTGCGCATGGATTCACGCGCCGGCGGGATCGGCGGGGGCCGTGCTATCTGCGGCCGTGGCCGATGGCCGGCGGGTGATGGGGTGCCGGGCGGCGGGGGCTCTCCCTCCGCCCGCGGGCCGGCCTCGCGGATGGGCGCGGCCGGGTCATGGCCTGGCGTTTGTGGGTTATGTGAGTTCTGGTGCCGGCCGGGATCCGGCGGGGAGGGGATCATGCGGAGGACGTGGTCGTTCGTGGTCGCGGTGCTGCTGTTGGGGCTGATTGCCTGGAACGTCGTTGTCGGCGCGCCGGTGCTGGGTGACAACATCACGGCGGCCGGCGTGGTGGTCATTGCGTTTACGCTGACCTGGTGGTTCGAGGAATCCGGCCGGCGGTAGGGGCCGGCGGGGAGGGGGCTACATGGATATTGCGGGGGATGGTGGCGCGCTGCGCGCGGCTGCGGCTGCGTTCCTGGCGCGGATCGACGGCATCACGGCCGATGACTTCCGGCGCGGCGGGGATCACGCTGAACGCGAGGCATTGCGGGAGGCGATCGGGGGCGGGTACGGGGCCGGCGCGGGCCCGCGGGAGGTGTGGCTGTTGGTCCGGCTCAATCGGCTGGATGCGGAGCTCCGCGGCGCGGTCCTGGAGGCCTTCGATCGGCTGTTGGATGGCTGCGAGTTCGCAGGGGCTGACGGTGATTCGGGAGGTGGCGCTTGATGCTCGATTTCTGCTGTCGGGAGTGTCAACACGTCGCGCCGGATGCGCAGGCCGCGCAGGAACATCTCGACGAGGCGCACCCGGAACTGGCGCTTTTGATTTGCCTGCATCTCGGATTCGAGCGGCCGGGGTTCGGGTCTGCGGTCTGGTACTGGGACCAGGCGCAAGGCGCGCCGGGATGGCGGCCGGCGATCGTGACGGGGTACTGGCACCACCGCATCCGGTTTTTCTTCGACGTGTTGCTGACCGACGGGCGGCCGCGTTGGGGCTGGGGTTGGCAGGTCGTCGCGCGCGTCGATGATGTTCCGCCGGCGGATCCGGCGTGGTAGGGCGTGCGCGCATGGCTGCGCGATCGGGCCGATGGCCTGGCGTTTGTGGGTTATGTGAGTTCTGCGGGCGGTTCGTCGACCAGGTCGACCACCAGGGTGTGCGCGCATCGCTGCGCGATCGGGCCGATGGCCTGGCGTTGTGGGTTATGTGAGTTCTGCGGCCGGCGGCCGGCCGTCCGCAGGGCAACCTTAACGGCGTCCGGCGGCGACGATTGCGCGATCGGTTCGGCGGTGTTACAGGTCTGTTAACGCAAGTCTCCCGGGCGGCGACTCGGGAGACTCACAGTTTCAACCGGATAGCGGCCGGTCGATGTATGCGATCATAGCAGGGGCCGGCCGCAAAGTCAATACGCGGCCGGCCTTTTTCGTCCGGCCGCGGGAGGTGATGACATGGGCGCGGCTGAATTGCGATCGCTGGGATCGGTGCGAGAGACGGCGCAACAGGTCCGGCGGGTGATACTCGAGGACCCGGCGCTGTATGCGTTCTACGACAAGGCGGGCGACGATCTCTATCCTGTCCCCTGGAGGGCAATCTTCGACAATCCGGACAGGTGGCGGGGGTATGCGTGCGACCTGCCGGCCGACATTGGATCGCTGCTGCTGCATGTGTTCACCGACGGGAGCCGGGGTTACTGGTCGGCAACCTTGACATTCGATGCGGTCCCCGGTGGGGCGTTAGTTCGGGCGGCGGGTGGCTATGTGCTTTCGGCGGGGGATCGTCCGGGGGTGCTGCGGCGGTCGATCCGCCCACCCAGTCCTGAGGCGGTCGACCTGGTCGAAACGGCGCGCGCGGAGCTCGGCCGGCTGGGGATGTTGGCGGATGATCCGGCCGATGATCGCGCGGACCGGGAGCCGGCCGGCGTCGGGGGCGTGCCTGCGGATCTGGATGACACAGACCGGCAGATTCTTGACCTTGCGACGGCTGACCCTGACCTGACAGATAGCCAAATAGGGGCACGGCTATACCTGACACGTCAAGCGGTGAACGTCCGCCGGAGGGCGCTTGAGAAAATGGGCTTTCGGGTTCGGTGACTGTCAAGACAACTGTAAAGACAGTGTAAAGACCTTTTGTCGGCGATTTCGACCTAAAATTGGCTCAATAGTTGCGCGGAGGTGACGCTTGAACGCTCAGAAAGAACGCTTTTCGTTGTTGCTGCGGCCCGAGGAGCGCGACGTGCTCAAGCTGCTGTCAACAGAGACAGATCGCAGTCAGGGCGCGACGGTTCGGCTTCTCATCCGTGAGGAGGCGCGGCGGCGCGGGGTATGGCCGGAGCCGGTAGTAGCAAGGCGAGTAGTGGACGCGGCGCGGAAATAAGGCGGGGATCATGGCGGCGAACGTGAAACGAGCACGGCGACGGGATGATGACGACGGCGGGACGATCTCCGACGGGCGCGTCGACCTGCCGATCTTCATACACTCGATCATTGACGATTTCGGACTGACCCCGCCCGCCTTCCGGGTGTACGCGCATTTGGTGCGGCGGGCGAACGGTGCTAACCGCGCCTGGCCTTCTTATCGGGCGATCGGTGAACACTGTTTCGGCTCGTTGTACGCGGCGCAGAACAAGGTCGAAAACGGGGCGTCACTGCGACGTATGGCAATGCGGGCAATAACTGAACTCCTGGAGCACAACATGATCCGCCGGGAGCATCGGCTCGATGAACGGGGTTTACATTCCAGCAATGAGTATATCCTGACCCCGCCAAACGAGTGGATTCGTTCGGGGGGTGGTGACTCCCAGTCACTAGGGGTGGTGACCCCCGGTCACCAGGGTGGTGACCCCCAGTCACTAGGGGTAGTGACCCCCGGTCACCAGGGTGGTGACCCCCAGTCACCCAAAGGTACTCCAATTAAGGTTATCCATTCGAAGGTACTCCAGTTAAGAGATGGTCCGGCGCAAAAAGCGCCGGCCACCTTTGGCGATTCGACGGCCGGTGGGGTTGCTGCTTCAGCGACGGCGGCCGCCGATGACGTGGCGACGGGCTCGGATGATCCACGCGCCAATTTGGCGCATGGTGACGATGGCGGCGGGGATGATGCGCTTTCGGGCGGCGGGGTCGACGACCTGGCGCTGGCGCTGTCTGAGGTCTGCGGGATGGCGTGGGATGTGAACGCGGGCCGGCTGCGGCGCGAGGCCGGCCGGCTGTCCGCTGCGGCGGATCCGGTCCCCTCGGCTGACCTGGTCCGGGAGCATTACGGAGCCGGGGGTTGGTGGTGGTCCGGGGATTGGCGCGGCGCGAAGGGCGATCTCCCGTCTCCGGCCAACATCCGGGAAACGTGGGGCCGGTGGGCTCTGCCTGGTCCGGCCGGCAACGGGCGGGGCGGCAATGGCCGGGCGGCCGATCCCCTCGCGGGGTACGAGGTGCCGGCGGGTTATGAGCACTTGGTCAAGCATTAGGGCGGGGAGGGGTGCGTGATGGCAGGGCGGCCTCAGAGCGTTGACGAGTTGTTCCCGCGGGTGTGGCTCCGGGCGGAGGACCTGGGCGGCCGGCCGCATGTCGTGACGATCGCGCGCGTCGACCTGGAGGATATCAGGCAGGCCGACGGGAGCAAACGGGCGGCGGCCGTCCTGACTTTCGACGGCGCGCGCCGGCGGATGATCCTGAACAAAACGCAATGCGAGAGCCTGGCTTCCGTATGCGGCTCGGGGCGGTTTGCGGACTGGGTCGGGCGTGACGTGGTCCTGGAGCCGGCGACGGCTCCGAACGGCCGGCCGACGATCGCGATCCGGGCGGCGGGGCGGGCGTCCGATGGTTGACGGGCGGCTGCGCATGGGGGCACGGCCGGCGGAGTTGTGGGTTATGTGCGTTTGCGGGATGGGGGGGCGATGATGGCCGGTCGATCGACGGCATGGAAACGGCACGAGCGCGCGGTGGCGCAGGCCTTCGGCGGCGTGCGGTCCGGCAATCGGGGCACGGCGGCCGGGGATGTTGTGTCGGACTGGCTGTGCGTGGAGTGCAAACAGCGCGCGGCGTTGCCGGTGTGGTTGGAGCGTGCGATGGTCCAGGCCGAATCTGCGGCCGCCGGGTATGTCGGGGATCGGCTGCCGGTCGTGGTCCTGCATGCGACGGGCCGCCGGCGGCGGGATGACCTGGTCGTCGTCCGGGCGGGGGCGTTCCGGGATTGGTTCGGCTCGGATGGGCTCGGCGACGGTGACGGCGTTTGATGGCCGGCGACGGCCGGCCGATAGTTTCAGGATTCAGAGAGGACAGGGCGAACGATGGTCGACAACGGGGCGAATCTGGCAATTCGGATGATGGCGGATCAGGAAAGATCGAGCCGGGAATACCGGCTCCGGGAGCACGAGGAGGCGATCGAACGATACCGCCGGGAGGATGCGATCCGGCGGCGGGACGCGGAACGCGAACGGTTGACGCGCGAGGCGCGGGCGCGTAGTGAGCGCATCGCGGCGTCTGAGGCCAAACACGGGGACCCGCGGCTGCGCGTGCGGCAATCCGCCGCGGCTCGGCCGGCGACGTGCCCGGCCGCTGTCCGGGTTCTGGACGGGTTCCTGAGTTCGGGCGGGCGGCGCGCGGATGCGGCCGTGGCTGACGCGGCCGAAACATTGGCGCGGGCGGTCGGGCTCGAGCTCCCGGATCGGAACCAGCGCGCGGACCGGGAGCGCATCCGGCGGCGTGCGTTCGATCGCAACGGGCGGTTGATTGGCGAGTAGGACACGGCGGGCTGCCGTACAAACAACGCGGACGGCGCGAACGGGGAGCCTACGGGCGAGACCCGAAATGATAGCGCAGGGGATGGTGGAGAGATGGCGAAACGAAACGGATCGACCGGGGAGACGGCGGGCGGGCGGCTCGATACGCTGCGCGCACAGATTGGCGCTCTGTTGGCGCGCAAGCGCGAACTAGGCGCGGCGACGGGGCAACCCGATAGCGATGATCCGCTGGCATGGGCGGCTCGGGCGGGCCAGGCCGGCGCAGAAATCGCGGCGATTGACCAGGCGCTGCCGATGCTCGAGGCGGAGGCGCGCGCGGCTGAGGCACAGATCCGGGCCGCGCATGATGCCGAACAGGCCGCGGCGGCTGAACGTATGCGCGGGGAGATTCCCGAACGGCTCGGTGTAGTGGTCGGCGCGGTGGATGCTCTGGACGTGGCGCTGGACGCGTTGCTCAAACATGAGCAGGCGATCCGGGCGCTCGGTGGCTGGGTCCCGCAGACCTATACGGCCGGCCTACGGCAAGCGGTGAACGGGTTCCGGGGTGACATGCGGCGTGCCTATCCGGAGTTGGTAGGACTGCCTCCGAAACGATCGCAACATGCGGCGCTCCTCGCTGATGCCCGCGCGGAGCTCGAGCGGCGCGAGGCTGGGCTAGAGACGGCGCGGCACATGGACGAGGGCCCGCGCGGGGAGGTTGCGGGAGATAAAAAGCGTTTGATTGAACGCATGGAATACGCGGTCGATCAGGCGCGACGGCGCGTCGGGGATCTGGAGGCAGGACCCGCGCAAACGTCCCAGCGTCGGCAACCCGAACCGCGGCCGGACGATCGCCCGGCGGGAGTCCAGCACGGGCGGGCGTCGTACTGGGAGGAGTAGGTGCGGCGGGTCCGGGGCGCGTGCGTGCGCGGGTGTGCGCGCCCCGGGGAGTGTATGGGGGGGGCGGGTTAAATCTCTGGGTCCTGGGGCGTGTACCGTGCTGGCAACTGTCCTTGTACGAGCGCACTTCGGGCAATTCCGGGATTTCGTCGGGGCGTTGCGACATGGGGCAGGGGGTCCGGATCGGCCGGGGTTTTCCGGGTATTTCGCGGCGTTTCGGTGGATTGCGCAGGGTCCGGATTAGTTGGTCGGGGGTTCCGATCGGATCGGCGGGAGTTCGTCGGGGGTGTCGGCCGACGAGCTCCTCGGGGTGGATGACCAGGGCGGCCGCCTGGCGTTCGTGGGTCGGGTATGTGAGTTCTGCCGGCGGGGTGGCTGCCGGCGAGGGGATCGACCAGGTCGACCAGGCGGTCGACCGATCAGCACAGAAAGGACCTGGAAAGATGAGCGGCGACTTAGTGGCGGGACTGAAGTTTTGCGAGATTTGCGGCGGCGTGTTTCCGGCGGAGTATGAAACACACCACCAGTTTCAGCAAGCCGAAAAGATGGCAGAGGTCAAAGTGGCGATGGCTCCGCTGGTATCGGCCGTCAAAGATCTTGACGGAGCGCAGATTGCGGAGATTTTGGCGGTGCTTGTCGGGAAGATTCGTCAGGCGGTTGACAATTCACGTTTTGAGGAGTTGGTTTGCGTCCTGGATCTGTGGGTGACGGATGATCTTTTCTGGTCTGTCTGCGACTCGGCAGATCTTGCCGAAGGTAGCACATTGAAAATGCGGCTCGATGAGCGTCTCGCGTTGGAAAAGCTTCTTCGCGGGGCGCGTGCGTGATGGCGACTCCGCGCAGGCCGGCGGCGCTTAAGCGGCTGGCAGGGAATCCGGGCCGGCGGCCGATTCGCGACGATTTCGACGCGGGCCGGCTGGATCGGGTGCCGTCTCCGCCGGCGTGGATGGGTGCGGAAACAAAAGCGTTCTACCGGCGGGCGGGGCGGGACCTGGTCGACCTGGGTCTCCTCGCCCGCGTCGATGTGCCGGCGCTCATCGCGCTGGCGGTGCAATGGGGGCGTTGGGTCCAGGCCGAGCGGGAGCTCAACGCGCGCGGGCCGGTCATTGTGACGGCGCACGGCGCGCAGGTCGTCAACCCGTGGCTGACGGTCTGCAACCGGGCTTTCGACCGGTTCGTGGCGCTCCTCGCACAATTCGGCGGGACCCCGGTTTCGCGCACAAAACTGTCACTTGACAAGGCGGATCCGGCCGCGTTCGATATGCGGGAGTTCCTGATGGCTGCGATCGAGGAACGCATACAGGACACGGACGAGCCGTTCGCGGACATGATCGGCGACGGGCCGGATTGCTGGCTGGGTCTGCCGGTGGATGATGACGACCAGGGCGTGCCGGCGGATGGCTCCACCGCGGAGCCGGCCGGGGCGGAGGTGTAGATGGGCGGGTACTCGTACCGTTGGCGCGTGGCGCGGGCCGTCGAAACATTCGGGGCGGCGTCTGAGGCGATCGGAAAGATCGAGCCGGGGATGGCGCTGTTCGGCGTGTCGCGCGGGCAATTCGCCATGATCGACATGATTCGTCACGTCCTGGCTGAAGTGGGGCCGGCGGAGGTGTCGCTGTGGACGTGGGCGATCGCGGAGTACGAGCGGGACATGGTCCTGGCGCTCCTCAGCGACCAGGCGATCACGGGCGCAACCCTGTTACTTGACTACTCGGCCGGCCGGCGGGAGCCGGCGATGGTCGACGAGTGGCGCGATCGGTTCGGGGAATCGTCGGTCAAGATCATTCGCAATCATGCCAAGATCGCGCGGGTCTGGAACGATCGCTACCGGGTCCTGCTGCGCGGGTCAATGAACCTGAACTACAACCCGCGCGCCGAACAATTCGACGTTACCGAAGGGGGGCCCGACTTCGACCTGGTCGCGGGGATCGAGGCGGAGGTGCCTGTGCTGCCGCGCAGGTATGACCACGAGCAGGTCTTCCAGGCCTCCGGCCTCGGGCGGGCCTTCGATGCGTCGGTCATGGGCGTTTTCGACGGGGGTAAGCAATGGCAACCGTGATGAGCCGCGACGAGGTGGTCGACGCGCTGGTCGAGCGGGGCGTGCCGCGGGATCGGGCGGTCCAGTATGCGGACAGCTTCGTGCAATACCAGGCCGCTAGCGTGAATATCGCGGAGTACGGCGCGATTATCCGCAACCCGCGCACGGGGCAGGCGGTGCAAAACCCCTACCTGAAGGTGCGCGAGGGCGCGCTTAAGGCGCTGCGGGGTATGCAGGACGTTGACGCGGCGTTTCTGTGGTGACGGCGGCCGTCCGTCGGCCGTCCGGTATGTGAGTTCTGCGGCGGGGGGGTGCGGTATGCGATCGGTGATAACGGGCACGACGGACGGGGTTGTGATTCAACGCGACGAGGCGGCGACGGTGGGGCGTTGGTGCCGGCCGCCGGAGCTTCCGGACCGCTGCTTTTTCTGCATCTCCGGCTCTCCGATCGTGGGGTATGTCGTCCGGGGTCTGTGGCGCTGCGGCGTCTGTGCATCCTGCCGGCCGGCTGCGGAGCGGGGGCGGCTCCGGTATGTGCATTTTGGCGGCGGGGAATGACTGAACGGCTCGAGCTCGGGCCGTGCGTGCTGTACCTGGGGGATTGCCTGGAGATTCTCCCGGGGCTGGCTGACGGCTCGGTCGACGCGGTCGTGGCGGATCCGCCGTATTCGTCCGGCGGCTTCACCCGCGGCGATCGGGCGCAGGACCCGGCGACAAAGTACGTGCGAACCGGGGTCGAAATCATCCGGGACTCCTTCGGCGGCGACAATCGCGACGGCCGGTCATGGTGTTACTGGATGGCGCTCTGGCTGTCTGAGTGCCACCGCATCGTGCGGCCGTCGGGGTATGCGCTGACCTTCTCCGATTGGCGGCAATTGGCGTTGGCGTCGGATTCGCTCCAGGCGGGCGGCTTCGTGTGGCGTGGGATCGTGCCGTGGGACAAGACAGAGGCGGCGCGGGCTCCGAACACGGGCTATTTCCGGCATCAATGCGAGTTCGTGGTCTGGGGTACGCGCGGCGTCTCGGCTCCGTCGACCTGGGGCGGGCCGTGGCCGGGGTACATCCGGCAAGGCGTCCGGCTCTCCGACAAACATCACATCACGGGCAAGCCGACGGCGGTCTTGCAAACGCTGGTCCAGTGTGTGCCGCCGGGGGGCGTGGTCCTGGACCCCTTCATGGGCTCGGGTACGGCCGGCGTCGCGTGCGTGCGCATGGGGCGGCGGTTCATCGGGATTGAGCGGGAGCGGGCTTATTTCGACGTGGCGGTCGAGCGGATCACGGCGGAGCTCGAGCAACCCGTGTTAGTGCCGGCCGTGATGGGTGCGTCTGCGGCCGTCTAGCGGCTCTGGGAGGACAGGGTGCTGCGCATGGGGCAAGAATCCGGGTCTAGAATAGCGTGCAATGCCGATTTTCGGCGCTCTGCGGCGTTTTGCGGCCTTGCGCCATTACCGGGACGGCATTTCCCGATATCGGGCCTCTGGCGGCCTCCTAGCGGCTCTGTGAGGCTGTACGGGTGCGCAGGCCTCCGGGGGGCGTCCGGCGGCGTCTCTCGGGCCTCGCGGCGCGGGGATCAATGCGGCATGGCAGGGGCGGGTGCCGGCGCAACCTGTGAACGGCTACATAACGCGTATAGCGTGAACACGGAGCGGTGTTTCGGGGCTCCGCGGTCGACCTGGTGGGGCCGTTGGCTTAAATTTCGCACGGGTTGGGCGGCTCCGACGGTCGATTTTCGGGCCGCGATCGTGCGGCATTTTTAAGATTCGGGCGCGTCATGGCGCTTAAGGCAAATGATGTTGCGGACCGGGACGGGGCGGTGACGTTGGCGGGGGCTGTCGAGGCGTTCCTGGATGATGTTCGGGCCCGCGGGCTGTCCCCTCGGACCCTCGGCTTCTACGGCTGGCAATTGGGGAAGTTTCGCGGCTGGGCTGCGGAGCGGGGCGTCGATCGTCTGGATGGCCTCACGGCTACGCTGTTGCGCGCGTACCTGGTGGGGCTGCGGGGGCGGGGGCTGCGTGACTCCTCGGTTCACGCGGCCGCGCGGGCGCTGCGGGCGTGGCCATCGCCAAGATGCTCATCGCTGCAGGGGTCA
>ERZ795056.4546-NODE-4546-length-14289-cov-6.012927_pt1 | contig 14289 bp, 15 predicted proteins | sample MGYA00375140_ERZ795056 | MGnify/ENA primary metagenome ERZ795056 (study PRJEB30185, sample SAMN05720227) | activated sludge metagenome | isolation source: Anaerobic digester | place: USA | collected 2015-03-09 ...
AATGGAGGAGGTAGAACCTCATTTCTTCATCACGGTTGACCGTGTCAACAATATAGATACTTTCGAGATCCAGGTAGAGGTGAAGGAGGGTTACTATTCTGACGAGATGGGCAAGATGATAGCCTTGAAGAAGAAGGTTGCTCACGAAATCCAGTGTGTTGTAGGTTTGCAGCCTGACATCAAGTTGGTTGAGCCTCGTTTCTTGCAACGTAGCGAAGGAAAGGCTAAGCGAGTTTTGGATAAACGAGTTTTCAAAAATGATTAATAAATCTGCTAAAATTGGTTGATTATGATAGTAAAACAACTTTCCGTTTTTTTGGAGAATAAGACAGGACGCTTGAATGACGTGGCTGATATCTTAGGAAAGAACGGCATTAATATGACTGCGTTCAGTGTTGCTGACAATTCCGATTTCGGAATTCTTCGTGTGATCGTTTCTGATCCGGAGAAGGCTTTGACCGTTTTGAAGGAGAATAAGTTTGCCGTTTCTTTGACGGATGTGATTTGTCTTCATACACCAAACACTCCAGGTTCATTGTCGTCTATCTTGCATATTTTGCAACGCGAGAATGTCTACATTGAATATATGTATGCTTTCGCAGAAGGAGAGGGTGCCAATGTGATTATCCGTCCTGACAAGATGGAAACAGGCATCGAAGCATTGAAGAATAATAAAATAGAATTGATCGCCGCAAACGATTTGTATCGTTTCTAGTCAATTCTAATCATAAAATGAGAAAGGATGTTTTGGGTCACCAAGGCATCCTTTTTTTTATCGGATCAATTGGAAAATCAGATCTAGAGAACATGAGCTAGTCCCGTTTTTAAACCAGTAATTGTTTTTGACCTATACGCCTGTTTTTTTGTACGAATTAAACAGAATACTTTCATCATAGATTATGCGGATTATGCAGATGGAGGACGTTCCCTCCATTGGGTGAGCGCCCGAGAGGTGTTTTATTTCTGAACAATAGATGCAGATTGCATTAATTCACTTCCTGTTTTGATATGCTTTTTTTACTATAATATTGATTTATAATATTTTGTATGGTTATTTGCCTTCGAAAAAGACAAAAAAATAAAGGGAGGCTTCACAACTTCCCTTTATCCCATTTAATCTAAACCTTAACTATGAAAAAATCTACCTATTTTGTTTGCGCTACAAAGATGAGGTATATTTGATTACTATGCAAACTTTTTATCATATAAATGATGTACATTTAACATCTTTTTATATTTCAAAATATGCTTGTTTTTATAATATATTGATTTGTAATGTTTTATATTTTTTATTTTAAAATGCTTGTTTGCTTATTTTTGTTGAAAAATACCACAAAGAATTTTTAGGTGGGGAATATTTGCGAGAATCTAGGGTTGGAATTTTGCTGAAAGGAAATTTCAATATTTTCTTGCTTTTGTAATTGTAATCTTTTTTGAAGAAATATATTATAGAATTGAGTATAGATTTATCTTTTTGTTTTCTTGTTTAATTTGAAAATGTTTTGAATGGTTGTTTGGTTTTAAAATGATGGGTTTTGAGTGTTTTTTGTTTCGTAAAACTAGAAAACTTTTCTTTACAATGTAAATTTGAAATTGTAACTGTTGACTTGTCTAGGTGGAATAAGGTTATAGATGTGAAAAAAATAATAATTTTGTTGGTTTGGAAATAAGAATATCAATTCTTTTTCGTTTTAAAAAAGATTTTAGGATTGTTTTCTCTATAAAAAGAGGGCTCTTGTTGTTTGGTTGTTTTGAATAATAGATATAGTCTTTGTTGTGGAAACAGGTTGTGGAGAAAAATCGTGAATTTGTGAGCATCAAAAATCATGCCAAAAAACATATGATAAAAGTTGTTATGTATGGTTCATTTTCGTATAAAGCAATTTTTCTTATGTGCTAAGAATGTCTTAACTTTGGGCATTAGAAAAAGAAAATAATATGGTTCAAGAGGTTCAAAAAGACAATCTTTTTACGTTCAGCTATTTCTGTTCTTGTTTTGCTAATTTTCTTTTGTTTTTCTGCTTTTATCTTCTGATGCCAGTCTTGGCTCTTTATCTGAAGGAAGCCTTCAATTCTACCGAGACAATGGTAGGTGCCATCCTTTCTTGTTATACGATAGCATGTCTGCTTATTCGTCCGTTTTCGGGTTTTTTGGTCAATACTTTTTCCCGTAAGCCGCTTTATCTATTTTCGATGTTTTTCTTCGTACTCATTTTTGCCGGTTATCCTTTGGCTACAAGTGTGCTGATGTTTGCCGTTCTTCGTGTGTTGCATGGTCTCTCGTTCGGAATGGTTACGATTGCAGGCAATACAATAGTGATAGACATCATGCCTTCATCTAGAAGAGGAGAGGGGTTGGGATATTACGGACTTTCAAATAATTTTGCCATGGCTACAGGTCCTATGATAGGTATGTATTTGTTGGAACATTATAACGATTACAATATCATTTTTTACATCTCATTTGCATTTAGTGCATTAGGACTCTTTATTGCTAGCAGAATAAAGACGAAACCTCATAATAAGGTGGAAAAACAGCCTGTTTCCTTAGACCGTTTTATTCTCTTGAAGGGAATTCCGGCAGGTGTTAATACGCTGATGATAGCTGTTCCGTATGGAATCACCACTTCTTACATTGCACTTTATGCTTTGGAACTTTATTCAGATAAAAATGTCGGATTGTTTTATACCTTTATGGCCGTTGGAATTGCTTTGTCGAGAATAATCTCGGGTAAACAGGTGGATCGAGGCCATATTACACGCATTATTATGATAGGAATGGTGATGGCTACATTAGCTTATGGTTTGTTGGCAATGGTAAAAATGGTGCCATCTTCTTGCGGCTCATTGTCGCATTATATGTTCTATTCAGTGGCGTTGTTGATAGGTTTGGGCTATGGATCGATCTTTCCGGCATTGAATTCCCTGTTTGTCGGCTTGGCTCCCAACAACAAAAGAGGAACTGCCAATTCCACTTACCTCACCTCGTGGGATATTGGAGTAGGTGTGGGTCTTATGTAGGGTGGTGTAGTCGGCGGAATGGCTTCCTTTTCTGTCGTCTTCTTTATCGGGGCGATTTTAGATTTGATTTCATTGACGTTCTTTGTGGCTTACACGGCCGGTCATTTTCATCGTAATCAGATAAAAAGTTGAGTTTTATGAATAAGCTTATAACAATAATTGGTCCTACTGCCAGCGGAAAAACTGAGCTGGCTGCACATTTGGCGTATGATTTGGACGGAGAGATTATTAGTGGTGACTCTCGTCAGGTGTATCGACATATGGACATCGGTACAGGTAAGGATTTGTCTGATTATGAGGTGAACGGCAAGCTTATTCCGTATCACTTGATCGATATTGCCGAACCTGGTTATAAGTACAACGTATTTGAATATCAGCGAGACTTTTTGGAGGCGTACGAGGATATACAGAAAAGAGGAAAGACGCCAATCCTCTGCGGAGGAACTGGTCTCTACGTGGAATCCATCTTGAAAGGTTATCGTCTCCATCCTGTTTCAGAAAACAAGGAACTTAGAGCCGCATTAGCAACGAAAACATTGCCAGAGCTGACTGTAATTCTTGAAAAATATAAAACTTTACATAATACAACGGATGTGGATACGGCTCAGCGTGCAATTCGCGCCATCGAAATAGAGGAGTATTATAAAAAGCACGAGAAGGATGAGTCCCTTTATTTTCCTAAAATAGAGAGCATTGTGATAGGGATTGATATAGACAGGGAGATGCGAAGAAAGAAGATCTCTGCTCGTCTGAAGGCAAGATTGGACGAAGGTATGGTTGATGAGGTGCGAGGTATCTTGGATTCTGGCGTTGCACCTGAAGATTTGATATATTATGGTTTGGAATATAAGTATCTGACTAATTATATAATAGGTAATATGACCTACGAACACATGTGTGCCGAGCTGGAAATAGCCATTCATCAGTTTGCTAAGCGTCAAATGACTTGGTTTAGAGGTATGGAGCGTCGAGGATTTGTTATCCATTGGATTGATGCATCGAAGCCAATGGGCTTGAAACTGGCTGAAATAAACAAAAGAATTTTGTTGAAATCAGTAAGAAATAGGTGTTAAAGTTTGCTATTCTCGTTAAAACTTTTTATATTAGCAATATCATGTAAACAGAACAAGAGATGTTTTGAGATGTGCTAAGATAACCGAAAGGTTTCTGGTCAATCAAAAACTCTTGTTTTACTCTTTTTTATTATAGGGCAAAAAGGTTGTTAAAGATATAACGAAAAAAACGAACTTCGAAATTACTACAGTAACGACCTTTTTTAGGAAATTAGTTTTTTTTTACTTAAAAATTAAAGCTTATGGAAGCACTTAAAACATTTAAAGGGTTTCTGTGGTTTTTTATCTTCTTATTGGGTGCATGCGGTTCAATTGGTGATGAGAGAAATAAAAATCTAGATCAACTCAGGGGTGAGTTTGTTGCTCAAAATGTATCACAGGAGCGAATTTCTGAATTCTTTGATAGTGAAGATGGATCATTCTTCCCAATGGGAGAGTGGTTGCTTGACTTTGATTACAGAAAGCAAAGTGGTAAATTGTATCTTACATTGCTTGGAGTTCAGGAGAAAAATGCAGGTCATCAGAAGTATTCTGTTACTGTATCGAATGATTCCATTTTTATTCAAGAGGAGTCTCTAGTTAAAAAATTCAACAACTCTATTGTGAATGTTGATTTCAAGTATGAGATTGAGAATGTAAAAGCTCAAAAGTATCAACTTATTTACAATGGTTTAAGTCTTGAATTGGATCTTACAGACATTGACGAAAAAAGTCGTTATTCTTTGTTGAATGATGGTTCTTACGTTATCGTATCTGATGAGGATGGTACAGTAGACGACGATACAATGTCAATTTGATGTTTTTAGAAAAAGAATCCTATTGTGCTTGTGTGTTCAATGCTTGTGTGCTGACTTGTTTTATAGTCAATCTGATTCGTCCCTTTTATCTGATAATTCATTTGAATGATAAGAATTGAGAATTATATTATAATTGTCATAAATGATAATATTTTTCGTTTTCTTTTGTTATTCATTTTTAATATGCTTTAATTTTTGTTACATTTGCGATGTTGTATTATCTTAAAGCTTTGTGGATATGGCAAAGAAACAAGAAAACGAATTTAAAAGCATAGAAGAAATTTCTGATATGTGGAAGATGTTGACTCCCGAGCAGATGGATTATCTGAAAGGCAATTACGAGATTCAAAAATACAAGAAGAACCAAATTGTCTATTGCGAAGGCGACACTGCGACTCACTTACTTTGTATAGTCAAGGGTAAGGTGAAGGTTTTCAAGAGTGGAGTTGGAGGCAGAGCTCAGATTGTACGAATGTTGAAGCCATACGAGACTTTTGCTTATCGTGCAATGTTTGCAGACGAGAATTTTGTAACAGGTGCTTCCGCTTTTGAACCAACGGTTATCTATGCCATTCCAAAGGCAGTGATCAAAAATTTGATTTCTCAAAATAGCCAACTAGCTTGGTATTTCATCCATGCACTTTCTGTTGACCTTGGAATAGCTGATTCGAGAGCAGTGAGTCTAACGCAGAAACATATCCGTGGTCGATTGGCAGAATCTCTTTTGTTCTTAAAAGAGAGCTACGGTGTGGAGGAGGATGGCGCTACATTAAGTATTTATCTTTCTAGGGAAGATCTCGCAAATCTGTCTAACATGACAACATCCAACGCAATCCGTACTTTATCGAACTTTGTTTCTGAAAAGATCATAACCATGGATGGACGAAAGATAAAACTAATTGACGAGGAACAGTTGAAGAAGATCAGTAAGATCGGTTGATTCGAATTGAAATAACATAAAAAAGAGGGGTGGAGTTTCCATCCCTCTTTTTCGTTAAGTATTTGTCTGTCAATTTCAAGATGCGCTTCGACGCTTATCAAAGTGGACGGAACGTCTGCTACGCAATCCGTGTAAAATAGATGTCAGAACCAAACTTTTAGTCCAAACGAGACTGCATTCCTGATTATTGTTGACAAAAAAATAAAGAATTCCTGATAATTCGTGTTAGAGATTTTCTGACAGCATCTTTATCTCCTCTGGCCAGCGAGACTCGTCGGGAGTTTCAAGTATAAGCGGAATGTTATCGAAACGAGGATCCTTCATAATCCATTTGAAGGAGTCGAGGCCAATGGCACCAAGGCCAATGCTTTCGTGTCTGTCCACATGCGAGCCAATGCCTTTCTTGGTGTCGTTTAGGTGCATTCCGCGGAGGTAGTTGAATCCGATGACATTGTCGAATGTGTTGAATGTTTGCTCCAAAGCCTCATTGCCAACCAAGTCGTAACCTGCGGCGAAGGCGTGGCAGGTATCGATGCAGATGCCCACGCGACTTTTGTCTTCAACCAAATCGATGATGTATTTCAACTCTTCGAACTTGTTACCTACGTTACTGCCTTGCCCGGCTGTGTTTTCAATCACAGCGCATACGCCGTGAGTTTTGTCCAATGTCATGTTAATGGATTCAGCAATCTTTGTTAGGCACTCTTCTGTGCTGATTTCTTTAAGAGAACTTCCCGGGTGGAAGTTGAGCAGCTTTAGACCCAACTGCTCGCAACGCATCATCTCGTCGAGAAATGCCGTTCTTGATTTGGTGATGGCTTCGTTTTCTGGATGCCCAAGGTTGATGAGGTAACTGTCGTGCGGCAGAATATGCTCAGCAGAGATGCCAACTTTGGCACAGTTTTCCTTGAATTTTGCAATGCTCTTGTCTGTTAGCGGGGCTGATACCCACTGACGTTGGTTCTTTGTGAATAGAGCAAAGGCTTTGGCTCCGATGGCAGCTGCGTTGATAGGGGCGTTTTCTACGCCACCTGATGCACTTACGTGCGCTCCGATGTATTTCATAAATCTGTTTTTTCTGTTGTACGGATAGGTGATTGAGATTATTTCGGCACCTATATAGGAGCAAAATTATTCAAAAAACGCAAAGAATCAAAAGCATTTTTTGCTCAGACTCTTTGCGTCTCAAAATATGAAGTTCGTTTTTGGCTGTAGATTCAGAATGAATCTGACAATTTTATTTTTTGAAATATCTGTTGTATAAACCTTGGAAGCCTTGTCCGTGACGAGCCTCGTCTTTGGCCATCTCATGAACAGTATCATGAATAGCATCCAAATTGAGTTCTTTTGCACGTTTTGCAATACGCATCTTATCAGCGCAAGCACCAGCTTCGGCGTTCATTCTTTTCTCCAAGTTTGTCTTTGTATCCCATACTACATCGCCTAGCAACTCAGCAAATCTTGAAGCATGTTCAGCCTCTTCGATAGCGTAGCGTTTGAAAGCCTCTGCAATTTCAGGATAACCTTCACGGTCTGCTTGACGGCTCATGGCCAAATACATTCCAACCTCCGAACATTCTCCTGTGAAGTGAGCGTTCAAGTCTTTTTTCATCTCGTCGTCACAATCCTTTGCAATTCCGATTACGTGTTCTGTAACGAATGACAATGATTCGCTTTCTTCTATCTCTTTTACGATAAACTTGCTTCCTGGAACTTTACAGATTGGGCATCTTTCAGGAGCTTCTTCTCCTTCATGTTCGTAACCGCATACAGGGCAAATGAATTTCTTCTTCATGACTTTTAGTTTTAAAATGTTTATAATAAATAGTTTAATTAATCTCTTTTTGTTTTTTCAGTTTCTCTTCGAGGCATTTTTTGCAATATCCTTTATAATAGATATGGGTCTCTGTAATGGTGAGATCGTCAATCTCTGTTTTCAGAACATTGCTGATGTCTGCAATCGGAATGTCATAAATGCATCCACAACCGAGACAGAAAAAATGCGCATGAAAGGAGGTGTCTCCGTCGAAATGTGCCGTTTTGTCGTCGATGGTCAGACATAGGGCGGCATTGTGTTCTACGAAAAGCTTGAGCGTATTGTACACCGTCGTTTTTGAGAGCGTGGGTATAGACGGATAAAGAGCATTAAAAATTTCATCGGCCGTAGGATGAGTCTTATGGCTTTGAAGATATTCCATAATAGCAATCCTTTGTAGGGAAGGCTTGATGTCATGCTCTCTTAAATATTTGTCTATTTGTTCCATCTGAAAAACCTATTTTGTTTTGACTTTAAATTTGTAATCATTACAAATTTGTTATCAATGCAAATATAGGATAAGATTTTAGAATAACAATATGATTTGAAGATTTTTTTCAAAAAAGAATTGGATATTCGCTATGATATTGATATGTAATGAATTAAAGTAAATGCGTAAATCTAATGATAATTGGTGAATATTTTTTGAACCAAATGATTAACCACTTCCCTTTATCTTGAAAAAAACTAGGAAAGAAGATATCTCAAGACAGATGGCACATTTGCTGATTCCTTATTATTGTCCAAAGTATTTTTCTTCGGAATCTTCTACCTTAATTGTATGGCTAAAGACTTCTTTTTACTAATAAACACTCATCATCATATAGTCATCGGCTAATTTCAGATAATCATAAATTATCAATATGTTCTACTCGGAAGATGAGAAACAGATTTTTTCAATACATTCAATCTAGTACAATAAAAATCTATAGTCATCTTTTTGTTCTAAAACAATACAATAATCACCTAAAATATTTAATAAAATCTGAAATATTATATAAATTTGCAAATCAAAATAATTTAATAGCAAAGTGTTTTTAGTTTACATGAAATGAGGGGTTTAATAATTGAAAATGATGGGGTTGATTTCCATCAAGATATGTATGTGTTTTTTCAAAAATGCTTCTTAAACATATTTTTATTTTTGTTATCTGAAATTAAAAAAGGTATATTCACAAATGTGTATGTGAAAAGAACTTTCAATTATTTATGTATTAATAAAACGAAACGAATATGAAAACGAGACTTACTATTATTCTGGTGCTTCTGGCTTTAGTGTCGATGGCAGGAGCTCAAACTAGGTTACCATACGTGTTTGGTAATGGTTTGAATGGTGATGGATGCGATACTATTTATACTTTACCCAATAAGAAAGCTGAATTTCCGGGTGGTATGAATGCTATGTATGAGTTTTTTACTGATAATTTGAAAGAGAATGTGAATTTTATTTCTTCCATGTCAGCACACCGAATGCTTCTTAAAATTAGAGTAGGTGCTAACGGTGAGGTGTTGGAGAGTAAGATAATGATGCCTTCAGCTACGGCGTTGGATGAGGATGTGTTGAGAGTTGTTTCAATGTTTCCAGATATGATTCCAGCCAAATTTGAAGGTCGTGATGTATGTTCTTATCTGATTATCCCATTAGGATATGAATAAGTAAGTTGAAGTTGACTAAAGAATCTTCCTTCCTTTGTCTGCAATTTTGGATTGTCTATTCCTATTTCGTGATAAATACGTTACTTTTGTGTCATTGAACGCATTAATGTTACAAGAATGTTAGATTACTCAAAAGTACCGTCTCCATGTTATGTGGTCGACGAGGAACGTCTCCGTTCCAATCTGAAGTTGATTCGCTCTGTGAAAGAGCAGGCAGGAGTGGAAATTATACTTGCTTTCAAGGCTTTTGCTTTGTGGAAAGTTTTTCCTATTGTGCGCGAATATATTCCATATTCAACAGCAAGTTCGTTGTCTGAAGCTCGCTTGGCTTTCGAGGAGATGGGCAATTATGCTCATACATACGCTCCTGTCTATACCGACGAGGAGTTTCCCGAAATCGCAGCTTGCAGCAGTCATGTTACATTCAACTCGCTGAGCCAGTATGAACATCATAAACACTATGTGGAGAGTTTAGACCGTCATATCTCTTGTGGATTGAGGGTTAACCCTGAATTCTCTGACGTGGAGACTGATCTGTACAATCCTTGTGCTCCAGGTTCCCGTCTGGGTGTGGTTGCCGATTTGTTGGGCGACCAACTTCCTCAAGGAATCGAGGGCTTGCACTTCCATACTTTGTGCGAGTCTGACTCTTCTGATCTGCAAAAGACATTGGCTGTTGTTGAGGCTAAATTCGGAAAATATTTCAATCAGATAAAATGGATTAATTTTGGTGGCGGACATCTTATGACCCGCAAGGGCTATAATGTGGAGCTGCTTGTCTCCCTATTGAAAGATTTCAAGGCCAGATACCCATGGTTGAATGTCATCTTGGAACCGGGTAGTGCGTTTGCTTGGCAGACGGGCGAGTTGGTTGCATCTGTTGTGGATATCGTGGAGAATCACGGCATAAAAACGGCTATTCTGAACGTCTCTTTTGCCTGCCACATGCCCGACTGTTTGGAGATGCCATACAAACCAGCTATACTTGGTGCTACCGATGAGGTAGAGGGCAAACCAACCTATCGTATGGGTGGTAATAGTTGTCTATCTGGCGATTATATTGGCAGTTGGTCGTTCGATAAGGAGCAGAAGATTGGCGATCGCATCGTTTTCATGGATATGATCCACTATACAACGGTCAAAACTACTATGTTCAACGGAATCTCTCATCCATCCATCGCCTTATGGACCAAAGACGGCGAACTCAAAATGTTGAGAAAATATGGTTATGAGGATTATAAGAGTAGGATGAGTTAAAGAGTAGATAAGGTATAATAAAAAGCACAAGATTTTCTTGTGCTTTTTTTATGATTGAATTTTCTAATACTTGAGTTTATCTTCTTCCATTTTCCTAATGTTGGAGATCGAATTTTCATCACGGAAGGCCGCCATTTCGGGCTGAAGGCCCAGCACAACGTCAGCCCAAGGCAACGCCTTGGGTTCGCGATAATTGTCACATCCATAAGGTTGCGCCTTGTAAAGGCAACACAGAAAGGATGTGATTATTTGGGATTAAGTACAAAAGCCTGAGGAGATGTTAAAAATAGGATCAATCTCAAAAACAAGTGGACGTGCTCAGGTATATATATGTTTCGGACAGAAATGAAATGCATATAGGGTGGTCAACCAGCGGACGGAATGTCCGCTAAGAAATTCAAAATTTTGTCTGCCCATGAATAAAAATAATTTCTGTTAATTCGTGGTTAAACAAAAAAAGAGGCCACGGATTCCGTAGCCTCTTTCTTTCTCTCTTTATTTTTTTAGCTTCACTAACATGTTTGTCTTGGTGTCGGGGAATATGACGGCTGGTTTGAAATTCTTTGCCTCTTCAAATTCCATAAGGGCGTAAGACATAATGATGACGATGTCGCCTTTCTGTACTTTTCTGGCAGCAGCTCCGTTTAGACAGATTACGCCAGAACCTCTTTCTCCCTTTATCACGTAGGTCTCAAAGCGTTCTCCGTTATTATTGTCAACAATGGAGACCTTCTCGTTGGCTATGATGTTAGCCGCGTCCATTAGGTCCTCGTCTATTGTGATGCTGCCAATGTAATCAAGATTGGCCTCAGTGACAGTAACTCGGTGAATTTTTGATTTTACTACTTCAATAAACATAATTTAATTTATTTGTTTGGCATCATGAGTTGGAGATACCGGACATTTGTTTTGCAACTTATCGAGCTGGTTGCTTTATTTCTTAAGGAATTTGACATTGTCAATCAATCTTACCTCTTCGCCGCAGTAAACGGTGATACAACCTACTGGATAATCTGTGTCGTCCCAGCTATTGATGGACTGCATTGTGTTTCCGTCAACAATATCGAAGTACTCAACTTCCAATATTGGTTCGCTGTTGATCTGGTCAATTACCCATTGTTTCAACTCAGATACGCTCTTTTCTGGCACAAAATTACAACTTTTTAGCAAAGTCTGGGAGATAAGCACTGCTTTTCCTCTCTCATTAGCAGAAAGTCGCATGTTTCTACTGCTTAGAGCCATGCCGTCTGCCTCTCTAACGATGGGGCATCCGACGATCTCTACAGGGATGTTATATTTTTTCACCATCTCTCTGATGATGGCCAATTGTTGAAAGTCTTTTTCTCCAAAATAGGCTCTGTTTGGCTTTGCGATGTCGAACAGACGGCTAACTACCTGAGCAACTCCGTTGAAGTGCCCTGGTCTGAACTTTCCTTCCATTACCTTGTCCAACTGTCCGAAATCGAATACTCTAGTATCAGGTTCGGGATATATCTGGTCTACTGTTGGTGCAAATACGATAGAACAATTGACGCTCTCAAGCAACTTAACGTCGTTATCCAATGTACGAGGATATTTCTCCAAATCATTCTGGTTGTTGAACTGAGTAGGGTTCACAAATACGCTGACAACGCAGATGTCATTCTCGGCAACGCATTTATTTACAAGAGAAAGGTGTCCGGAATGTAAAGCTCCCATCGTAGGAACCAAACCGATTGTTTTACCCTCTTTTTTTAATAGTTGCAGTTCCTTCTGCAGGTCTGCCGTTTTCTTATAAATTTTCATTTTTTATGTAAATTATAAGTTGTTTTTGACTTTGTCTGCCGACATTAAAAAGAAGAAGAGGCGATCGCCAATGACTTTTTGAGAAACCTCCAGATCTCGTATTTTTTTGTCAAATAGATAGTTGTAAGTATTCTGAATCCTCAGAAAATACTATTTGTTTGACACTGCAAATTTAAAGAAATAAATATAAGATGGGAAAGAAAACGAGGCTAAATTCTGAATCTGATTCTATTCAACACGAAAGAGTTAAAAATACTTGTTTAAGGCTTACTGCAATGGTTTAAAAAGCCTTTTTTTGAGATAAAGTTTGTTCGTGTTGGGTTATTATGTTATCTTTGCATATGTTATGTATAGACTAAATAGAGATAATGGAAGCAACTAAAATATTGTACATTGCGCAAGAAATCACACCGTATTTACCGGAGAGTGAAGTTGCCAATGAGTGTAGGCAATTACCACAAGCTATTCAGGAGAAAGGAAGAGAAATCAGAACTTTCATGCCTAAATTTGGCTGTGTGAATGAACGTAGAAATCAATTACATGAAGTCATCCGTCTTTCTGGTATGAACTTGATTATTGATGATTCCGATCATCCATTGATTATTAAGGTAGCTTCTATTCAGGCTGCAAGAATGCAGGTCTATTTTATCGACAATGATGATTTCTTCCAAAGAAAGAGTACCGTCTCTGACGATAACGGAGAGTTTATGGATAATGAGGACCGTTCCATTTTTTTTGTAAGAGGTGTACTTGAGACTGTGAAAAAATTAAGATGGACACCTGATATCATCCACTGTCATGGATGGATGACCGCTTTAGCTCCATTGTATGTAAAAAAAGCTTTCAATACAGATCCATTCTTTAAAAATTCAAAATTAGTATACTCTGTATACAATGATGAGTTTAAAAATCCGTTCTCAAATCGATTCGGAGAAAAACTGAAGATTGATGGAGTGGAAAATTCCGATATTTCATCCATATTAGGAAAGGATGTCTCTTTTGCTGAACTGTCTAAGTTTGCGATAGACTATTCTGATGCTGTTGTTCAAGGTAGTGAAATTGTGGATGAGGAAATTTTGAAATATGCTAACAGCAAGGGCAAGTTGTTATTACCATACTATTCTTGCGAAAATGGATATGAAGAGGTCAATGGTTTATATGATAAGGTTTTAGCTAAATAATCAGTCAGAGCCGAAGTCTCTTTTTTGAATGATAAATTTTATTCTAAAAATACCGATGAAGTTGAAAATTGTGTTTTTAATGTGCCTGTCGGCATTGTTGTTAGCTAGTTGCAAGGATGACGGACAAGTGGGTTCTTTGATTCAACCGGAAGAAGATTTACTTCACGTCTATTCTAATATGGTGAACGTTTCGTCCTCTTCGGTGTTGGTCGATTCTACCTTAAGTAAATCATCCTATTTCTTCTTAGGAGAATATACAGATCCTGTCTTTGGAAGTACAAAGATGGAGTTCATTTCCCAAATAGACTCTCGTGTTGACGGACTTAAACTTCCTACAACTACCATTGTAGGCTCCAGTTCTTTATATACAGGTATTTCTGAAACATTGTTGCAGGATTTGGATTCTAAATTCGGAAAGATAACAGCAATTGAATCTCCTACAGATATGAAGGTCGATTCTGCATTCTTTCACATGCAATATGCTGATGATTTCTTTGGCGATTCTACAACTTTGCAGGCTGTAAAAGTATATGCTTTAAATAAAACTTTGGATGATTCTAAAAAGTATTATACCACTGCCAAGGTTTCTGATTTTTGTAACAAAGATACTTTGTTGGGATCTCTTTCTTATCAGATCCAAAAATCAAGAACTTTAGACATTCCTGTCTCTTTGAGTTATATTAACCGCTTGGTTAACATATATAAATCAGGTTCTAAGATTCAAACGCAAGCACAATTCAATGATGTATTTAAAGGTGTTTAC
>ERZ795056.4554-NODE-4554-length-14276-cov-41.623374_pt1 | contig 14276 bp, 11 predicted proteins | sample MGYA00375140_ERZ795056 | MGnify/ENA primary metagenome ERZ795056 (study PRJEB30185, sample SAMN05720227) | activated sludge metagenome | isolation source: Anaerobic digester | place: USA | collected 2015-03-09 ...
GTGCAGACCTCGTCCCCGATCCCGGCAAATTCTTCGCCAGTCCCGAGCTCTGGATAGGCCTTTTGATCGCTGCTGCACTGCTCATCGCGACGATCCGTATGCGGCGTCTGCGCGACCCGATTTGATTTAACCGCGCGCCGTTTCGGGCGTATTTCGTGCGGAATGCCGCACGCGAACGACCAGCGCTTCCACTGCTATTTACGAACGTAGGCAATAACTAGGAGCCTTATGAACACTCACGCCCGTACCTCTCCGCGCGACTGGAGCGCGACAGCAAAATCCGCGCTCAACAACGCTGGCAGATTTTGGTTTTTAGTTGCTGCAATTGGGCAGTTACTTTTCTTCGCGTACATCGTAGTTTTTTACGGTGGCTCAACCGTGCGTGGTGATTTTGATGCGTGGCGCAAAGTGCTGCCGCGCGGCATGATTGCCGGCGATACGACGGGTAATTTTTTGCTTGCGACGCACTTACTCATGGCGGCGATCATTACCTTCGGCGGGCTGCTGCAGCTCTTGCCCGCTGTGCGCGCTCGTGTGCCGGTCCTGCATCGTTGGAACGGGCGGCTCTACGTGGTGATCGCGGTCACGATCAGCTTAGGCAGTCTGTATCTCGTGTGGGTGCGCGGAACCGTGGGTGACACGTCGCAACACCTCGGCAGCACGCTTAATGCGTTCCTCATTTTGCTCTGCGCAGCGCTTGCGTGGCGTTTCGCGAAGGCGCGTGATTTTGCGTCACATCGACGGTGGGCGTTGCGCCTATTCTTGGTGGTCAGCGGCGTCTGGTTCTTTCGCGTCGGGCTGATGTTGTGGCTGTTGATTCACCAAGCGCCGGTGGGTTTTGACCCGAAGGCTTTTACCGGGCCGTTTCTGACGTTTCTCGCCTTTGCGCAGACGCTCGTTCCGCTCGCGGTGTTGGAGCTTTATCTGCGCACACAGCAGCGCGCGAGCACCGCGCTTCGCTTCGCATTAGCGGTCGGAATTTCGTTGTTGACGGTTGCAACCGCTGGCGGAATTTTCGGCGCGGCGATGATGATGTGGCTGCCTAGGATTTGATGAGCGCGGCGATTTCGATTCGGTCGACGTTGTGAAATTCACTGCACGATTGGCTTTAAGGCGCAACCGACTGCCAGACGGTCGTTACAAGCGGTTTATTGTACAAGTCGACATTACCAAAAATATGGGCAAAAGCTCCACTCGCCAGTCGTTCGGCGGGAAAAGCTGCTGCCCTAGCGCCGAGGGAGAATTACTCGAGCCCCAGCTCCCGAAGCAGCGCGCCAAACCCAATCTCGAACATGCGATCAAAGTGCTCCGGCGTAAAGCGCAGCTGCGACTGCGCGACCCGGGGGAAGTCGCGCGCCAACACCTCGGGCGGCACCGGATTGAGCGACGACGGGCCCATGGCGTATCCGATGCTTTCGTCGATTGTCACGCCCTGTACGTAATAACCCAGCACGCGGAAACCGTACGCGGCCATTTCCGGCGACAGTCCGGCATCGTAGAAGCAGTCCAACATCTCGTTCATGTAACGCGTGCCGATCAGCGAATTCCATTGGTACACGGAGAGCCACACGTGAAAGCGGGGGTGTTGCAGCGAAAACGCCCGCCAGCTTTGCGCAAACCCGCGCAGGCGTTGCGCCGGCGTCAACGATTTGTCGGGAATCGGCATCCCGCCCAACGCGCGATCCACGAGTGCATCGAGGATGTGCGCCTTGCTCGGAAAGTGGTGATAGATGCTCATCGCTTCGCAGCCCAATCGCGCGCCCAATTTGCGCGTGCTGAAGGCATCGATTCCGTCGGCATCAATCAATGCGAGCGCCTCGATTTCTATGCGTTCGCGCGTCAGCGCCACGCGCTTGGTCCGAGCCACCTCGGGAAAGCGTTTCGCGGGTTTTTTATCGCTCATAAAGACAGTAAATTTTCAAAATTAACTTACGCCGTAAGAAACTGCACTAAACTTACGATGTAAGTATTCCGAGAGATTGAAGATGTGACGCTACCGCGCTGCGCCTTGCCGACTCGAAATCGGCGGACGCAGCGCCATGGTCGATGCTACCCGCCGAACAACCCATTTCAAACTCCACTGGTCGAAGTTGATACACATGTCATCCATTCTGCGTGCTTTTCCCTTTCTTACGCTCGCCCACGCGATCGTAGTGTTGCGCGTAGTTACCGCGATCTTATTCTTGGCTCACGCTGTCGTGCGCATCTACAACGGCACCATTCCCGGATTTGCAGAATTTCTCGCGGCGCGCGGCTGGCCAATGGCGCTGCTCATCGTGTGGAGCATCACGGTGGCAGAGATCGCTTCCGGGGTGCTGCTGATCGCTGGTCGTTGCGTGCGTTGGGGCGTGGCGGCGCTTCTGTTCATTGATGTGATGGGCATCGTCATCATTCACGCCAAGCTCGGTTGGTTTGTCGGTGAACACGGCACCGGCGGCGTCGAGTACAGCCTCGCGCTCGCGGTTTCGCTCCTGACCATCGCGGCAGCAGATCGCGAAAAAAATTCAACTTATTCTCACTGATTTAGAGAGACGAACGCGTGAACATCATCGAAATTTCCACCGACACGTCGCGCTTGGACGTGCCCGCCATTCACGCGTTTCTCACGCAAAGCTACTGGTCGCTCGGCATTCCCCGCGCTACCGTCGAGCGAGCGGTAGGCAACTCAGTGTGCGTTGGCGCGTACTTGGACGGCGCACAAATTGGCTTCGCGCGCGTGATTACGGACACGGCAACGTTTGCGTACGTGGCGGACGTCTACGTGCTCGAGGCGCATCGCGGGAAGGGGATTTCGTTTCGCATGATGAGCGCGCTCACTGTCCTCCCAGAACTTCAAGGTCTACGTCGAATGATGTTGGCCACGCGTGATGCGCATGGCCTCTACGCCAAGTTTGGCTTCAAGCCGCTCGCCGCACCGGATCGCTTTATGGAGTGCCACGCTCCTAACGTTTATCAGCCTGCTGTGCGCAGCGAAGGATAGCGGGATGACGTTTGCTGCAATTGAAAAACGCGCTTTCCGCGTATGGCGCTACAAGCGCATGCTGGCACTTTTGAGTTCGTCGGTAACTGCTGGCCTCACCGTTGCGACGCTGCTGCTGCCCAGCCTAAGCTTCGCTGCGTTCTCGGCTGGCACTGGCATTGCACGCGTGCCCAACCTGACCAGCAGTGACCAAGGCTATGGCATTGCATTGCAGAGCGACGGCAAGATCGTGGTGGCCGGGCGGTGTGGTGAGAGCGGCGCGAAGCTTTGCGTAGCGCGCCTCAATGCAGATGGCACGATGGACGCCACGTTCAACGCGAACGGCGCCGTGCCGGGAAAGCTCGTCATCGATGGGTTGTCTATGCACACGTCGAGCTTCTTACGCGCGGTTAAGGTGGCGATTGCCGTCGACGGAAAAATCGTCGTCGTGACCACCTGTGATGTGTCGAACGTTGACAATTTTTGCCTCGCTCGCCTCAATCCCGATGGCAGCTACGACGAGGCGTTCGACGGGCCAGACGTGGCCAATCCGGGCAATGGCCGCTTTGGCTTACGTATCACCACAAGCCTTGGCGAGGCGCTGTCGGATTTCGCACTGCAACGCATTGATGGCCGAATTATCTTGGTCGGGCAATGCGCAAACTACGCCTGCGTGGCGCGACTCAGATCCAGCGACGGTAGCTTCGATACCGATGCGGGCGACTTCGGTCTTGTTGGCCCTGCTGTGGCCGATAGACCCCCAAGCGATCCGGCGGTCAACGGCAGATTTTTGTTTCGCTTCCCGAGCAAATTCAACGGGGCCGGTGTCAGCGATGCTGTCGCGGTCGAAACGACGAACGAAGGCAAGATCGTGGTCGCTGGAACCTGCGGCACGAGCGCGCTCGAACTGTGCCTCACCAAGTTCAATCGTGACGGAAGCTTCGACACCGACTTTCGCGGCGATTCGCTACCCGTCGGACAAGGAGGTCGCGTGCGCATCGTCACCGTCGACGAGTCGGGCAATGACGTGAAGCAACGCGCTGCCGACATCAAAATCCAGAGCGACGGGCGATTTTTGGTGCAGTGCGGCTACTTTCGCACGTCAAGCTGGAGCCAGTGCATGTATCGCATCAACACCGGCGGCGACGTGGCGACGAGCTTTAGCAGCGGTCTTTCCTTTCCTAGCGAACCCGGCCGTGTGGTCTACAACGCCATCGGCGACGCGCTCGCCTTCGCGATTACGCCCGGCACCGGCGCAAACGCCAATCGTATCGTCACTCTTGGAAACTGTGACGGCGTAGGCGGTTACACGGGTGGCACCAGTTGCGTGACTGCGATACGCAACGGCACTGGTGCAGCAAATGCTGACGGCGTGATCGACGCATCACTGATCGGCCCGAACGGCGATCAAGCGGGGACGTTTTATTTCCGCACGCGCGGCCTCACAGTTCGCAACAACAACACTCGCGAAATCGTCGCGAACGCTGATGGCGAAATCTTCATCGTTGGCGAATGTGACAGCCAGATCTGCGTGTACAAATTCCGTCCAGACGGCGCACTCGATACCGGGCTGTGCCTCGACGACGTGGACGGCGACGGAAGAGTGTCAGCCGCCTCCGACGGCCTCGCAATCATGCGCAGCATGCTGGGCGCGCCGACCAACGCCAACGTGCCCGCAGGGCATGGTTATGACATCGATGGTGATGGCGTACTGAATGCATCACGGGACGGACTGCTGCTGGTGCGACGCATGCTGGGGTTCACCGATGCAGCTGTCCTTGGCGGAATCACGTTCGCGCCCCATGCGCGTCGTGCGACGTGGACCGACATTGAGGCGTACTTGCGCAAGCGCTGCCGTATTCCTCGTTCTCAAGTGACTGCGCCTTAGCGCGTGTTGTTTGGGAAGTTAACAAAAGTGTCCATTGAAATCGCAGCGAATGCACACCACGACGCGCACGCGGCCTCACTTCAAGTTGCGTCACCCGCAATTCGTCGCTCGCTACTCGCCTAACGGCCGTCGAATCTTCAACATTGAGCTTTCTATTGTTTGAGGTGCCCATGATTGACCGCGCACACGATTCACTCACTAAACCAAACCTGCTCGTCGCTGAACAGATAATTGAGGCACGCCGCGTGATCGCAGCAACACTTGCAGCGATCATGCTGGTTTTCGCTCCGACTAGCTTCGCCGCGTTTGCCAACGGCACGGGCGTCGCACGCATTCCCAACGTCGCGACCAACGACGAAGGCTTGGCCATCGCGCTGCAGGACGACGGGCGCATCGTCGTTGCAGGGCGCTGTATTGGCGGAAATCCAGAATACCGTCTTTGCGTCGCGCGGCTCAATGCCGACGGCAGCGCAGACGCTTCGTTTGATGGCGGTGGCGCAGCGCAGACGGTTGTTGGAAAAATCATCGTCCCCACGCTGAAAGTGTCGCTGGGCGTAAGTAGTCGCGCGGTAAAACTTGCCATTGATGACCTCGGGCGCGTTCTTGTTGCCAGCACATGTGATGAACCTGTAACAGGGCTTCGACGTTTTTGTGTGGCGAGACTACTCGCCAATGGCGCGCTTGATGCGAGCTTCGACGGGTCGAACGCCGCGAGTCCCGGCAATGGCGCGTTCATCGTGCCAATTTCGATGGGCGGCAACAGTAGCAATGAGCGCTTGTTTGATTTGACGCTGCAACGCATTGATGGGCGCATCGTGTTGGTCGGTGAATGCGGAAACTACAGTTGCATTGCGCGTTTGCGCGCGACCGACGGCAGCTTCGATGACAACAGCACCGACTTTGGTTTTCTGAAGCCACCAACGCATGCCCGCGCGAGTATTGACCCGGACACCAATGGTCGCGGCATCTTTCGTGTGCCGAGTTACTTCAATAGTGACGGGCAAGGCCACGCGGCGAGCGTCGAGACGACGGCTGAGGGTAAGACGCTGTTGGTCGGAACGTGCGGCTTCTTGAGCGTCGGCGGTCCGTCGCAGATTTGCATGACGAAATTCAATCGTGACGGGACCTTCGATGACGACTTTCGCGGTGAGTCTTTGCCGATCGGCAGCGGCGGGCGGTTGGTCATCAACACGGTCAACGAGAACAACCTTCACGTCAACGAAGTGGGCAGGACTGTGCGCATGCAGGCCGACGGCCGTTTTCTCATGCAATGCGAGTACTTCCGCAATTCAAGCGCGAGTCAGTGCATGTACCGCATCAACAGCGGCGGCACGATTGCCACGAGTTTCAGCAGCGGACTGCCGTTTCCGAGCGAGCCTGGCCGCGTCGTCTATAACAACGTCGGCAGTGCAGTGAGCTTCGCGATCACTCCCGCAGGCGCCTTCGCTAATCGCATTCTCACGCTTGGCAATTGCAGCGGCGTTGGCGGTTACAGCGGCACGATGCGCATTTGCGTGACCGCGATCCGCAACGGGACAGGCACACCGCCGAACGTCGACGGCAGCATAGATTCGTCGTTCACCGGCCCCAATGGGGATGCCGCGGGGACGTTTGTGATGAGCACTGCATTCAGCTCAAACACGCTTGGCAACGAGGTGCGCGAGATTGCCGCTAGTCGCGATGGCAGCGGCGAATTTTTCATCGTTGGCGAATGTGACAACCAGATGTGTGTCTACAAGTTCCGCGCTGATGGAGCGCTTGATACCGGGCTGTGCACGCTCGATGTGGATGGCGATGGCAAAGTCACGGCGACCGGCGATGGGCTTGCGATCGTTCGCCGCATGCTGGGGGTGACAACGCATGTCAATGTACCCGCCGGGTACGGTTACGACATTGATGGTGACGGCGCTTTGAACGCGTCAAGGGATGGATTGATACTTCTCCGACGTATGCTCGGCTTCAATGATCCGTCGGTCATGCATGACATTACATTTGCGTCACATGCTCGACGCGCAACGTGGCCGCATATTGCCGCGTATCTAAGCAACCGCTGCGCTCTACCTTCGACGCCTTAGCGCGTGTTGATGTCGACAAAAGCTACTCGGGGGAGTCACTTTGTTCTGTGTACTCGTGAAAGGGAAACTAGTATGGAAAAGCTCAGAAACATATCTACGCGAATGCTCGCGCAATCTCGGCGCGCGGCAGGCGCGTGGGTAATTGCCAGCACGGCCTTGGTGGCCGCATACACCGGTGTTGCCGTTGCACAAGGTAGCAGCAACGGCAGCGTGACCGTAACGCCTGCGATTGCGGTCGTTGACACTTCGCGTCGCATTGTGTTTCGCGGCAACTGGGCCAACGCTTGTCCACCGTCGACGGCGGAGATCGTCGCCGACGCGAGCCCGACGCCCGCGCAATTGACAATTCGACTCAATGAAATTTTTACTTTCGCAGCGTGTGCGCAGGTCATCACGCCGTTCACGTACGAGGTGAACTACACGCCGCGTGTGCCGGGTGTATTGCCGGTTGTGGCGGTCACCAGTGGCGGCCAAAAGGTCGCGGAGGGGCGCATGACGACGGTGAGCAAGGACGATGCGCTGGCGGCAGTAAACCTCACCGGCGCGTGGTTCGAGTCTCCAACGGCGAAGTCCTTGCTGATGGTGAGTCACAGCCAAACGAATCCTGATGCGCTGGTGGGGACCTGGACCTTGTTTGATTATTCCGGAAGAGCGGTTCCGATGCTTTTCCACAGCAGTCGCCGCGCTGACAATCCAAAAGTCTACGTCGCAACTTTTGCGGAGATGGTTTCGCTACCCCCGGAGAGGGCGCCGGTGTGTGGTTTGAACGCGCCACCTCTCATCGTAAGCGCCTGTCCCAGTGAGACTGGACTGAAGACGGGTTATGCGTTTTCACTTCGAATCGAAGTTTTGTCTGACCGTGAAATCAAGGTTCAAGCATTCAGCCAACACGCGTCTCTTGAGCGGCCGGCGGCTATTAGTAGCGTCATGTCGCGATACGATTTCTAAGCGTTCGCGCAATCGAAAACAACGATCACCATGACCAAAACGATCATGCTTTCGCTGGCAGCGGTTTTGCTGTGTGCGTCTGCCGCGTACTATTTTTCGCCACAATCCTCTGCGCGAGCGCTCATCGCACTCAATCGGAAAGTTTCGGGCCTTTCAATGGGGATCGTGACGATGGGTCCGCACAATGTGCGCTATTTGAGCGGCGGGCGAGGGGCGCCCGTGCTGCTGCTGCACGGTATCTTCGCAGAGAAGGATCACTGGGTGGATTTTGTGCGTGCGTTGGACGGTCCGTACGCGGTTTACGCCCCCGATCTTCCGGGCTTTGGTGAGAGCGGACGCTTCGATGACCAGCGTTACGACTACGATGCGCAGATCGAACGTGTGAAGTCTTTTCTCGACGCGATGGGTATCGAGCGCGCGCATGTCGCCGGAAGTTCGATGGGCGGAACGCTCGCTGCGCTCTTCGCCATTCGCCATCCGGAGCGTGTGCTGAGCGTGGCTTTCATAGGCGCGCCGCACGGTATCAAAACCACGACGCGCAGCGATATGGATTTTTCGATTGACGCGGGCAAACCGAGCCCGCTGATTGCGAACTCCGAGGCGGAGTTTGAAGCGATGCTGGACTTCTTGTTTCATCGGCGACCATGGCTGCCGTATCCGGTCGCGCGGGTGGCGCGCGACGACGCGCTCCGAAATGCTTCGTCGAACGTGCGCCTTTGGAACGAACAGCTCTCCGATCGCTATTTGTTGGACGCGCAGATAGATGCGTTGCGAACGCCAACGCTGGTGCTGTGGGGCGAGCAGGATCGAGTCTTTGACGTATCGGGGGCCGAGGTGTTGCGACAGCGCTTGCGCGGTGCCGAAGTGCTCGTCATGCCGCAGGTGGGGCACCTGCCGATGCTTGAAGCGGCGAGAGCGAGCGCATCGATGTACGCGAAGTTTCTCGCTCGCCCACGGGTTTAACGACGCTTACAGCTTTTTGCCGCTAACGACTGCCGGCTAATGGCTGCAGGTCGAATACTAGAAATCTCGACTATAAGCAAAAAATCGCGCTAACGACCGCTGGGCAGTCGCTCCGGCACAAAAGCTGTTAAGGTTTCACGCTTTCCGAAATCGCGAGTTTTAGCTCGGAGGCAGGAAGTTTCGCGTTGATGCGCGCACTTTGCCAATCACCTGCCGCGGCCATCGGTTGTCCTGCGAGCGAAAGACGCGCTTGGATCGTGACGTCAGCCCCTGGTTTAAGGCCTGCGCCGCCGATCATGCCGTCGTTGGCGGTCAGGGTGACCGGTTTATCCAAATCACCCGCAGTGAGCTTTTTGGCCGCGAGCGGCGGGCCGCGTTCGGCTCCCGCTGCGCGCACGATGAGAAACACTGCTGCTGCGGTGTTGCCTTCGGCGGCTTTCCGGGCTTCGGGGCTCAGGGTGAGGGTGAGCGTTGCCAACGGCGCGCCTGAGCTGCTGGCGGCTGCGTTCGTCGGCGCGGCGGGGGCCGCGGGCGCGGCTGCGCCCGCACCACTCGTTCGCGAGCGAATGTCTTGCAAGGCGTTGTCGGCGATTTGCGTGAAGCCGGAGTTTGGCTCAGACACCGATTTTGCGAGCGCGAAAGTTTTCTCAGCTGCGGCGAGTTCGCCGGATTGAATTTCGTACGTTCCGCGAAGTAGTAGAGCCTTCGGATTTTTCGGGTCTAGCGCGAGAGATTTGTTGATGAGTTCCAGCGGTTTGCCTTTCATGTCGCCTTGCGACAAACCTGCCGCAGCGTCTGCGTAGTCGGCCCACACATCAGCCTCGTTCGGCAAAAGCGCAGCGGCCTTTTCGTAGGCCTTGAGTGCGTCGGCGAAACGCCCGACAGACGACTTCGCGCGCGCGAGCAACAGCCAGCCCTTAGCGTCGTTGGGCTCTTTGTTGAGGCGCCCTTCAGCCATGCGGAACAATTGATCCATTTGCTCGTCGGCGCTGGCGGCGTTGGCTGTACCACCGGTTGCCGTAGCGCTAGCTTGCGCGGGCAGCGCCGGATGTGACGAGTCGACGATCACGCCCGCAGGCGAGCCCACCGCCGCATAGCCCACGATTGCGAAAATTGGCAGCAGCACGCCGAGCGCGATTGCCGTCCCTTTGTAGCGCGGCGTTTGCACGACCGCCTCACCTTCGGCTTCGTGCAACACACGCGCTTCCAACTCGCGCTCCGCTTCCGGCAGCGCCGCATCGGAGAGCAAACCCATCGCATGGTCACGCCGCGCTTCCGCAAGCTCAATCCGAAGTGCCTGAACGTTGGTGTTGATGGTGCTGTTGGTTGAATCGACAGCGCGACGCTTAAGTAGCGGCCGCAGCAGCGTCCACACAACAAGCGCGGTGAGAATTGCCGCGATGACGATAAATGCAATGGCGGGATTCATTATTTCTTAGTCTCGTTAGGGTTGGCATCGTCTTGCAGCAGGGCGCGGGCGCGGGCGCGATCAACGTCCGTCAGCACAGCGGCCTGATGAGCGGCGGAAGTCTTGCGCAGACGGCGCACGAGCAGCGCGCCGGCAAAGGCCAGCGCAATGAATGGGCCGGCCCAGAGGGCGAAGGTGGTCGCTTTGAATCGCGGTTTGTAGAGCACAAAATCACCGAAGCGGTCGGTCATGTAATTCTTCACTTCATCTTCGCTCTTACCGGCGGCCAGCTGTGTGCGCACTTGATCGCGCAGGTCGTTTGCGACGGGAGAGGTGCTGTCGGCAACGGTTTGGTTTTGACAAACGAGGCAGCGCAGTTCGCTGGTCAATGCTTTGACGCGCGCCTCAAGGGCCGCGTCCGTTGGCGCTGGTGCTGGCGTTTGCGCAAACACGAGAGTCGCTGTGAAAAGTGCAGCGGCAAGCGACAGCGCTCGCGCAAGAGGGTCAAGACCCATCGCATTTGACGTGTTCATCAGTCGGCCCCCACAACGTTGTTGGCCTTCAGCGCGGCGGTTTGCCGCGCGCGGCGATAGCGGGGATCAAGCGCGCCGAGCAGACCGCCCAGCGCCATGATGACGCAGCCCAACCAAATCCAATTCACCAATGGCTTGTAGTGCACACGCACCGTCCACGAACCGCCGCCGAGATCGTCGCCCAGCGAGACGTAGATGTCGCGACGGAGTCCGCGATCAATCGCGGCTTCGGTCATCGGCATCGCGCGATTCGATGCGTAGAAGCGGCGCTCAGGTTTGAGCGTGCGCAGCTCAACGCCTTCCTTGCTCACCGAGAATTTGCCCACTTTCGCGTTGTAGTTCGGGCCGGGTACGTCACTCACGCCGAGAAACTTAATGTCAACTCCAGCCACCGATTTCGATTGACCTACGCTGAGTGCGATGTCGTATTCTTGTTCGAAGGATTTAACAGCGGTCACGCCCAAAATAAACGCGACCACACCCAGATGCGCGATCTGCATGCCGTGATACGCGATGGGAATTTGTTTCCACTTTGCCGCCGTGCTGGTAAGGCCAGACGCGTGGCGAAGGCGGTCGCGATAACCGTCCACAATCCCACATAGAAGCCACGCTGCAAACGCGAAACTCACGCACGCCATCGCCGAGAAGCGTGGCGCGAGCGTGGCGCACAACACAAACGCGAGCACTGCAGCAACGCCCGGAACGAGCATGCGCCGGAGCACCGATTGGCTCTCGTCTTCTTTCCAACGCGCCAGCGGGCCAATGCCCATCAGTGCCACCAACGGCAGCATGATCACGGAAAAAACCAGGTCAAAGTAGGGCGGCCCGATGCTGATTTTTTTGCCGAACGCATCGGTGAATAGTGGGTAGAGCGTGCCCAGCGCCACGGTGCCCGCGGCGACGACCAACAGTACGTTGTTGCCCAGCAAAAAGCTCTCGCGTGACAGCAAACCGAAGCGCCCACCGCTGTTGACTTTGGGGGCACGAAACGCATACAACGTCAACGAACCGCCGATGATCACGACGAGAAACGCCAGAATAAATACGCCTCGTCGTGGGTCCGTCGCGAATGCGTGCACGCTCGTGATGACCCCCGAGCGAACCAAAAATGTGCCGAGCAACGAGAACGAAAACGCGGTGATTGCGAGCAGCACCGTCCACGCCTTAAAGGCACCCCGCTTTTCGGTTACTGCGAGCGAATGGATCAATGCCGTCGCCACGAGCCACGGCATGAAGGACGCATTTTCCACCGGATCCCAGAACCACCAACCACCCCAGCCAAGTTCGTAGTACGCCCAGAAGCTGCCGAGCGCGATGCCGACCGTGAGAAAAATCCATGCTGCAATCGTCCACGGGCGGCTCCAGCGCGCCCACGTCGAATCAAGCTTGCCGCCCCAGAGCGCAGCAATCGCAAACGCGAATACGACCGACATCCCAACGTAGCCCATGTACAGCAGCGGGGGATGAAAAATCATGCCGGGATCCTGTAGCAGCGGGTTCAAGTCGCGCCCTTCTTGGGCCGCAGGAATCAACCGCTCGAACGGGTTCGACGTGAGCAATGTGAACGCGAGAAACACCGAAGTAATAACCGCGAGCACCACTAACACGCGGGTGACCATCACGTCGGGCAATTGTTTGGAGAAGAGCGCCACCGCTGCGCTCCAGCCACTCATCATCAAAACCCACAGCAACATCGAGCCTTCATGCGAACCCCACGTCGCAGAGATTCGGTACTGCACCGGAAGCAGCGAGTTGGAATTTGTGGCCACGTTCAACACGCTGAAATCACCTTTGATGAACGCAATCATCAAACAGACGAACGCGAAAAGCACTAGGCCGAAAAGCGCGACAGTCGCATTTCGCGTGAATTCCACCATCGCCACCCCGCGCCGTAGATTGGCGACGCCTGCAATACCTGCGCTGGCTAGGCACACGAAAAAGGCAAGAACGAGCGCGAAGTGACCGAGTTCTGGAATCATGAGGAATACGACGCGTTGCCTTGTGCGGCTGCGTTTATATGATGCTGCGGAAACGCTGATTTTAGGCTTCACGCCTTGATGGAGGCTTAAGTCACTACCCACTCGCGTTAAATGGTTGTCTACCGAACGAACGCTGTCGCGCGCTCCCGATAAACTCGCGCACATGGATAACGACAGTTCATTGGCCGGTTTGCAAGCGCGTTACGGCGCGCGCCATCGCTGGTACCTGTTGTTAGCTGTGATGGTCGGCACGATGGCCTCGGTCATGTCGTCGACGATCGTCAACGTCGCTATTCCCGATATGAGTCGCCATTTCACGCTCGGGCAGGAGCGCGCGCAGTGGGTGAGTTCGAGCTTTATGGTGGCGATGACGGTGTCGATGCTCACCACGCCTTGGCTGCTGGGGCGGTTTGGCTATCGGCGCACGTATCTGATGTGTGTCTGGATGTTGATGATCGGGGGCATCGCTGGCGGCATTTCGAGTGAGTACTACCTCGTGTTGGCCGCGCGCGTGTTTGAAGGCCTTGCGGCGGGTGTGGTGCAGCCCATTCCGGCGATCATTATTTTGCGTGCGTTCGACCCATCGGAGCAGGGGCGCGCCAGCGGTGTGTTCGGAACTGGCGTTGTGCTGGCCCCCGCGATCGGGCCGAGCATTGGTGGGCTTCTGGTGGATTTGTTTGGCTGGCGCTCCATCTTTTTCATGGTAGTTCCGTTTTGCTTAGCGTCGATGTGGCTGGCGCATAAATTTGTGCCGACGACCGCGCCCGGAGGACTGCCGGCTGATCCGCATAGCGCGCCACTTGATTGGGTGGGACTGGGTTTGGCGAGCGTGGGCACGCTATGTCTCCTCAACGGTTTGGTGCAAATGCACGGCGGTAGTGGCCTTGTGCCGACGGTGTTGTTGCTAATAGCGTTGGCCGCGCTGTTCGCGTTCGTGGCGTGGGAGCGGCGCGTGGCGCGGCGCATTGGTACTTTGCCGATTGAGCAAGTTCCGCTCACCGCTGCACCGCTCATGAGTTTTGATTTGTTTCGTTATCGGCAGTTTGCGATGGGCAGCATCGTTGCATTTATTTACGGAACGGCGCTGTTTGGCTCGACCTACTTGCTGCCGGTATTCATGCAGCAAGGGCTCGCCTTGTCGCCGTCTTATGTTGGCACGATTCTGTTGCCCGCCGGGCTCGTTCTCGCGGCTACGATATCCATTGTCGGGCGCCTGGCCGATAAGTATCCGACGTACTGGCTGGTGAGCATCGGGCTGGTGCTGCTCTCCGCGTCGTTTGCGTTGATGGTCGCGGTGAATTTGGAGACGCGATTGCTGTGGCTTGTTGTGTGGGCCATCGTCGGGCGAATCGGTCTCGGATTTATTCTGCCATCGCTCAACCTCGGGTCGATGCGCGGCGTCGAGAAAGGGCTGATTTCTCAGGGATCGAGCGTGATCAACTTTATGCGCATGTTGGGCGGTGCTGCCGGGGTGAGCTTGTGCGGAATCGCGCTCGAATGGCGCATCGCGGCGCATGGCGATT
>ERZ795056.4558-NODE-4558-length-14270-cov-7.725431_pt1 | contig 14270 bp, 10 predicted proteins | sample MGYA00375140_ERZ795056 | MGnify/ENA primary metagenome ERZ795056 (study PRJEB30185, sample SAMN05720227) | activated sludge metagenome | isolation source: Anaerobic digester | place: USA | collected 2015-03-09 ...
GGGAAGTTGAGATATTCATCTATCTTATCAATTAAAAAATCGGATGTTTTATGCTCAAGTAATTCTGCTTCGTCATGAACTTCAGTCCAGCTTAAACCGAGAGCTTCAACAAGAAAAAGCTCCCACAACCTGTGCCTGCGAATAACTTTTAATGCTGTCTTTTTACCGTCGGGTGTCAGCTCCATCCCTTTGTACCGTGAATAATGGATTAGTCCCAAACTGTCAAGTTTTTTCGACATGTCGCTTATTGCAGCGTTTGATACTTCAAGTTTACGGGCAAGTTCCGTAGTGGTTACTGCATCTTCTTTTGTCTCTTTGAAAACGTAAACCGCTTTTAAGTAATCTTCTTGTGATATTGTTGACATATTTCTTTATTTTTTGTTACAAAGTTAAGCTAACTTAACTTTATTGTCAAGGAGAATTTAATCGTAGTGGCGAGAAAACAGGTTTTTAACTGTTTATTAATTACATCTATGATTTCTTTGTGATTTTTACTAAACACAGTAAATTAACAGTAGTGTTAATTATCTGTGTTTAGAGATTGAATCCTTTTTCCCTCCTTTTCGCCTTGCTTTTACAATTATACTCCATAAATTTGAGTACTGAATTTTTAATCACCATAGGAGATTTATGACTACTAAAGAATATATCCAGATAGAAGAAAAATACGGCGCCCATAATTACCATCCTCTCGATGTTGTAATCGAAAAAGCTGAAGGTGTATGGGTTTGGGACGTTGAAGGGAATAAATATCTCGACTGTCTTGCTGCGTATTCGGCAGTAAATCAAGGGCATTGCCATCCGAGAATTATAAAAGTATTGAAAGAACAAGCAGAAAAAGTTACTTTGACTTCAAGAGCATTCCGTAACGACCAGCTTCCTTATCTCTGCAAAGAATTATGCGAACTGACCGGTTACGAAATGGTTCTCCCGATGAACTCCGGTGCAGAAGCAGTTGAAACAGCATTGAAAGCCGCACGCAAATGGGGTTACAAAGTGAAAAACGTTCCGGCTGAATCAGCAGAAATTATTGCATGCAGAAATAACTTTGCCGGAAGAACAATCACTATCGTAAGTTTTTCAACCGAAGAGCAGTATAAAGATGGTTACGCTCCGTTTACACCGGGATTCAAAATTGTTGAATACGGTGATGCAGCAGACCTTGAAAAAGCAATCACCCCGAATACTGTTGCTTTTATAGTTGAACCGATTCAAGGAGAAGGCGGCGTTGTGGTTCCACCGGAAGGTTATCTAAAAGCCGCTTACGAAATTTGTAAAAAGAATAACGTCCTTTTTGTAACCGATGAAATTCAATCCGGCCTGGGAAGAAGCGGAAAACTATTTGCATTCCAATATGAAGACGTTAAACCCGATATGGTAATAATTGGAAAAGCTTTGTCCGGCGGATGTTACCCTGTGTCAGCGGTATTGGCAAGCAAAGAAGTTCTCGGTGTTTTTAATCCGGGAGATCATGGCTCTACATTCGGCGGAAATCCGTTAGGAGCTGCAATTGCAAGAGAAAGTCTTAAAGTGCTCCTCGAAGAGGGATTGATAGAAAATTCATTCAACCTCGGGAAATATTTCCGTGAGCAATTAACGGCAATAAATTCACCTCATGTAAAAGAGATTCGCGGTAAAGGATTGTTTACAGGTGTTGAATTAAAACCTGAAGCAGGCGGTGCAAGAAGGTTCTGCGAAGCTTTGATGAAGAGAGGAATCCTTTGCAAAGAAACTCACACTCACGTTATCCGTTTCGCTCCTCCGCTTGTAATTACAAAAGAAGATATTGATTGGGCATTGAATCATATAAAAGAAGTTCTGCTCGGAGATTAAAAAATCAAAAGGCTGAAACCAAAAGGTTTCAGCCTTTTTTATTTTAAACAAACTTAGGAAGAGATGGTTCTTACAGACGAACAAAAAATAATAATTGAAAGCAAAGGAGATATAAAGATTAATGCAGTTGCCGGTTCTGGTAAAACGGCGACCGTTATTGAATATGCTAAAGCCCGTCCTTCAGAAAGTAAAATCCTTTATCTTGCTTTCAATAGGTCTGTAAAGCTGGAAGCCGAGAAAAAGTTTTCCGATAAAGGTTTGAACAATGTACGCGTAGAAACTGCTCATTCATTAGCCTTTGATCACATTATAAGACGGGGAAGAAACAATTACAAACAACTCGGTTCATATAAGACTTATCAAATAAAAGAATTACTCAACTTAAAAACAGACAAACAACACCATACCGATCTTATCATTGCAAATCATATAAACAAATTTTCGAGTTACTTCTGCAACAGCAACAGCAAAAAAGTCTCGGAACTTGATTATACTGCAGTAGTTTCAGATCCGGCTGCAAAAGAGTTTGTATCTAAACACTATGAAGAGATATTGCAAAACACACGACAGTTCCTTGCTAAAATGGAAAACGGGGAAATTGATATTACGCATGACTTTTACCTAAAAAAGTTTCAACTTGCTTCCCCATCCTTGGGTTACGATTACATCCTTTTTGATGAAGGGCAGGATGCTTCACCCGCAATGCTTGATGTTTTTGTAAAGCAAAAAGCAACAAAGGTTATTGTTGGGGATACGCACCAACAAATCTACGGCTGGCGGTATGCGGTTAACTCACTTGAGAAAGTTGATTATTCATCATTCTTTCTTACAAGAAGTTTCCGTTTTGATGAAGAAATTGCTTTCGTTGCAAAAAGAATTTTGAACTGGAAAAAAGTACTCCACCCGGAATTGAACTTTAATATTACCGGGGCAGGCAACTCTAACAAATTGAACACAAGAGCATTTATAGCAAGAACCAATCTGTCGCTTCTTGTAAAAGCAATCGAATTACTTTTCGACAAAAAAGAAATCTCTTCCATATACTTTGAAGGGAATATAAACTCATATACATATGCAGATGAAGGGGCATCAATTTATGATGTTTACAATTTATATTTTGAGAACTATGAATACATTAAAGATAGTCTTATCAAATCAATGAAAAACATCGCGGTGCTGGAAGAGTACATAGAAAAAACAAACGATAAAGAACTGAAAATAGTATTGGACGTTGTCAAAAAATACGGACGGGAACTCCCGGCTTTGTTAAAGCGATTGAAATCGGCTCACGTAGCAGATGAAGACAAAAATAAAGCAGACATGATTTTCTCAACCGTTCACAGGTGTAAGGGGATGGAGTATGATGAAGTAACTCTTGCGAACGATTTTATAAATGAACATTCACTGAATAAGATAATACGTGAAGAGGGAACTGAAAATGTTAACTCCGGCGGATTGTCCGAAGAAGTCAATCTTCTTTATGTCGCTGTTACAAGAACATTAAACTACTTGAATATCCCGCGTGATTTGATGCCGCAATCAAAAATCAATATCCTTGAGCCGGAACCGGAGATGAAACAGAAGAAACGGCACTCCGTAAAAAGTTTTTGGAATGAATATGAAAAAACTAAAACCGAAACTGAAAAATCTTATAAACTTCAAAGCTGGGGAGCTTATCAGTCGTGGAACGAACAGCTTGACGATGAGTTGGAAATACTCTTCTGTAAAGGAAAAAGCTTGAATGAACTTGCCGAGCACTTCGGCAGGACGAAAAATGCAATCAAAAAACGGATTAATAAACTTGAGCTATACGATAAGTATAGATGAAGTTAATTATACTCATCCCAGCTTTTTATTCTCAAAGTATCAACAGAATACTGCCTCAGAGATTTCACAAATCTTTTCGCAAACTGGATATTTGTAATTAAAGGAATATTCATATCTACGGCTTTTCTTCTGATTATGTAATCGCTGTCAAGTTCTTCTTTGTCCGTTGTTTTGGGAATGTTTATTACAAGGTCAATTTTACCTTCGCTTAAGTAAGTCAGAATTGACGGCTCACTTTTATCAAACGGTCTGTTAAGCGGCTCTATTTCAACACCGTTTTTTGAGTAAAACTCGGCTGTTTTCGGAGTGCCGTAAAATTTCAAACCCATATTTGCCAATATTTTTACATGTTCTAAAAACTCAGCTTTTTCGCGTAAGCTTCCGGTAGAAAGAAGAACCCCCTTTTTCGGAATATGAAACCCTGTCGAAAGCAGACTTTTCAAAAAAGCTTCATTGAAATCATCACCCAAACATGCTACTTCTCCCGTGGAGGACATTTCAACGCCAAGAACGGGGTCAGAGCCTTTCAACCTTGTAAAAGAAAACTGTGATGCTTTGACACCTACAAAATCAAGGTCGAATGAAGATTTGTCAATCTTGGCGACTTTTTCTTCAAGCATCAATCTTGTTGCAATATCGATAAAATTTATTTTCAATACTTTCGATACAAAAGGAAAACTTCTTGATGCCCGCAGGTTGCATTCAATTACTTTTACGGCGTTATCTTTAGCAATAAACTGTATGTTAAATGGTCCTGTAATTTCAAGTTTTTCTGCAATCTCTCTTGTAATTATTTTAACACGCCGCATTGTTTCAAGGTACGTCCTTTGCGGCGGTAAAACAATCGTAGCATCACCCGAATGAACGCCTGCGTTTTCAACGTGTTCCGAGATTGCGTAACAAAAGAGTTTTCCTTTATCTGCTACTGCATCTACTTCAATCTCTCTTGCATTTGTAATAAACTTACTGATAACAACCGGGTGCTCGGAGCTAATATCCGATGCTTTTTTAAGATACTCTTCAAGTTCATTTTCCGAGAGGACGATACTCATAGCAGCCCCGCTCAATACATAGCTGGGACGTATTAATACAGGGTAGCCGGCAGAGGACGCAAATTGCTTTGCCGATTCAAGATCGGTTAATTCCTTCCAATCCGGTTGATCAATTAACAACTCATCAAGTATCCGGGAAAACTTGTGCCGATTTTCCGCATTATCGATTTGTTCTGGTGAAGTTCCGATTATTTTAACTCCCTTTTTGTGCAATGGAATTGCGAGGTTGTTCGGAATTTGCCCCCCCATTGAAACTATAACTCCGACCGGGTTTTCTTTTTCATAAATATCAAGGACACGCTCAAACGTCATTTCTTCAAAATAAAGTTTGTGGCAAATGTCGTGGTCGGTACTAACTGTTTCCGGGTTATAGTTTATCATTATGGTTTTGTAATTCAGTTTGTTAAGAGTTAAAACTGAATTAACACAGCACCAATCAAATTCAACAGAAGAACCGATTCTGTAAGCACCGCCTCCAAGGACAACAACCTGGTTCGACTCTTTTAATTCTAGATCATCCTCGGTACCGTTATATGTTAAGTAAAGATAATTTGTTTTTGCAGGGAATTCCGCCGCAAGCGTATCAATCTGTTTGACAACAGGAATGATGTTTTCTTTTTTTCTTTTTGTTTGAACGACGGCTTCATCAGTACCGCATAATATAGCAATCTGTTTATCGGAAAACCCTTTCTGTTTTGCTCGCATTAAGATATCTGCGGGAACACTATCAATTGCATATTTGGACAGTTCCTTCTTTACATCAACAATGTTTTTCATTTTATAAAGGAACCATCTATCTATTGAGGAAAGATTATTGATTTCATCAACAGAATATCCTTCAACTAATGCTTTGGCAAGAGAGAAAATTCTTCTATCTGTGGGGATGGAGATTTCGTTTCTCAGGTCATTAATTTTCAGTTCGTTGCATACAAATCCGTTCATTCCGATATCGAGCATCCGTATAGCTTTTTGAAGAGCTTCTTCAAAATTTCGTCCAATTGCCATCACTTCTCCGACTGATTTCATTTCGGAGCCGAGCTGTGTGCTTACAAGTTTGAACTTTTGTAAATCCCATCTTGGAAACTTTACTACGACATAATCGAGAGCCGGTTCAAAGCATGAAGAGGTTTCTTTTGTTATTATATTTTCGATTTCATTCAAATTATAACCGAGTGCAAGTTTTGTTGCAACGAAAGCGAGCGGGTAACCGGTAGCTTTTGAAGCAAGTGCGGAACTGCGGCTTAATCTTGCATTAACTTCTATTATCCTATAATCAAACGAATGCGGATTCAATGCAAACTGGATGTTGCATTCGCCGATTATCCCGAGATGCCGGATTAGTTTTATTCCTATAGAGCGTAAATTAAAATTCTCTTCTGCAGAAAGAGTTTGAACCGGTGCAACAACAACACTATCGCCGGTATGAATTCCCATTGGATCTACATTTTCCATTGAACAAACAGTAATGCAGTTGTTGTATTTATCTCGAACTATTTCATACTCAAGTTCTTTCCAGCCGTAAAGTGATTCTTCAATTAATATTTGGTTTGTAAATGCGAATGCACGTTTTGCTTTCTCAATCAATTCTTTTTCATTATTAACAATCCCGGAACCCAATCCGCCGAGGGCGTATGCAATTCTTACCATTACGGGATACCCGATTTTAGCAGCTGATTCAACCGCTTCATCAACCGAAGCGACTGTTTTGCTAATCGCAATTTTCAATCCGCATTCTTTAACTTTTTTATTAAACAGAAAGCGGTCTTCGGTTTCTTTGATTGTGTTTACCGGTGTGCCGAGTACTTTAACATTGTACTTATCAAGAATTCCTTTATCGAATAATTCAACACCGATATTCAAGCCGGTTTGCCCCCCGAATCCCAACAGAATTCCGTCCGGTTTTTCTTTTTCAATTACCTTTTCTACAAATTCTTTTTTTAAAGGAAGGAAATAGACTTTATCTGCGAACTCCTCCGATGTTTGTATAGTTGCAATATTCGGGTTTATAAGAACTGTTTCTATCCCGTCTTCTTTTAATGCTTTGATTGCCTGGCTGCCGGAATAATCAAATTCACCGGCTTGCCCGATTTGCAACGCCCCGGAACCGGGGATTAATACTTTTTTTGGTTTTCCTTTTTTAATCATGAATTTCCTTCGTAATACAAATTTTAGTAGATAACAAAAAGTAGTTTGTTTAATGACATAGAATTATTTATTTTTATCCCAAATAATTACGAGCAACTGATGACCCGAATCATTTTAGAATCGTCCGATAAAAACGATTTAATTTTAATAAAAGAACTTGCCAAACGGCTCAAAATAAATTACCGGTTGGAAAAACTGAAAGATAAACAGCGAACCTCCGCATCAAAAAAGAACCGTAAAAAAGAACTGTCTTCAATTGACATTTCCAATTTCGGTAATCCTACCGAATGGCAGAGAAACGTTAGAGCCGATAGAAATATCGGATTCGGTACATGATATTACTTGATAGTAATATTATTATATACTCTGCTCTACCGAATATGACTACCTGCATGAATTTTATGGAAAAAAGAACTCTTTCGCCTCTGAAATCAGCTTGCTGGAGGTACTCGGCTTTTCCAGGATAACGAAAGAACAAGAAGCATTTTTTAGTACTATTTTCTCATTTATTCAAGTTTTGCCGATCAGTTCAGAAATAATTGAGCAAGCAATCTCTTTTAGAAAACGATATAATCTTTCTATCGGTGATGCCATAATTGCTTCCACTGCATTTGTTAATGACCTTACTTTATTAACAAACAATGTGGCTGATTACAAAAAGATTAAAGAGATAACGCTCAAGAATCCTACCAAAGAACATTAAAATTTATCCTATCGCTCTAACAAACATATCGAAAATGAATTCGGTATCATCCGGTCCCGGTGATGCTTCCGGGTGAAACTGTGCACCGAAAAACGGTTTCGCTATATGAATAATTCCTTCGTTTGTTCCATCATTATCGTTCACAAACCATTCCCGCCAATCTTCAGATAAGGTGTTTGAATCGATTGCATACCCGTGGTTCTGTGAAGTAATATAACACCTTCTTGTTCCCGATTCATTCACGGGTTGATTGTGGCTTCGATGTCCGTATCTTAATTTGTAAGTATCCGCCCCTGAAGCCAATCCGAGTATCTGGCAGCCGAGACAAATACCGAGAATCGGGATATTTTTCTGCATTGCTGTTCGTGTTTTTTCGATGGTTGAATTAACTATTTTCGGGTCGCCCGGTCCGTTTGATATTAATATTCCATCGGATTCAATTGATAGAAAATCGAAATCGTAAGGAACCTCGAGTACCGAGATATTCCTTCTCAAAAAAGCCTGTATTATGTTATTCTTCACGCCACAGTCAACGAGAACAATCTTCTTCTCACCTTTAGAATGCAGCACCGGTTCTTTAATTGAAACATCGGCAACAAGATTTCGAATGTTGGGATTGTCGAATTCAACATCTTCATCAAAAACAATTTTCCCGGGCATTGTTCCTTTTTCTCTCAATTTTCTCGTGAGCATTCTCGTATCGATTCCATACAGGGCTGGAACCTTTTCTTCTTTTAACCAATCGCCCAAAGATTGAACTGCATTCCAGTGTGAATACTCATTGGAGTAATCAGAGATAATCAATCCCTGCAGGCTAATTTTATTCGACTCGAAATTTTTAAGTAATCCGTTTTCAATTTCTCTACCCGGTACACCGTAATTCCCGATGAGTGGGTAGGTTAATACTAAAATTTGTCCGCAATAAGAAGGGTCAGTTAAAGTTTCCGGGTATCCGACCATGCCTGTATTAAAAACAACTTCACCGTTTTTGCTTTCTTCATGTCCGAATGAAATACCGGTTAGTGTTGTCCCGTCTTCCAAAACCAATTTTGCTTTTTTATTCATTTACTTCCTGTGGGTTTAAATAAAAAAATAGCCACTCATAGGAGTGGCTATTCCTTAAAAAATCTTCTGTTATTTCCGGTTTGATATTTTTTCTTTCCAAAATCTATTTCATTTTGGGGATACAAGTTAAAAGATAATGCCGAGTTATGCAAATGTATGCTCGGTTTTTCGTCCTCCTCTTTTTATATTTGTACGAAAAAATGGATATAAAAATGATAATAGAAATAAAAGAGATTGAATATGATTCACCGGAATACAAAGATGAAGTTGAACTCAGGGACAAAATATTACGCGAACCTCTCGGATTGAACTTTACCGCAGAACAGTTGAAATCGGAAGAAAATGAATACCATATTGGGGCTTATCTTTCCGGTAAATTAGTTGGCTGCCTACTTCTGAAACCGGTTGATAGTAAAACGATTAAGATGAGACAGGTCGCAGTTGACGGCACATATCAGGCGAAAGGAATCGGTAAAAAGTTAGTTGAGTATTCCGAAAGGTTGGCTTTAGAAAAAAACTTTGATAAAATAATTCTAAACGCGAGAGATACTGCTGTGAAATTCTACCTTAAACTCGGTTACCGGATAGAAGGGGAGATGTTTATAGAAGTTGAAATACCGCATTACCGGATGAGTAAAAAACTTTTCTGAAAAAGAGATGACACCGTGAGAGATGTCATCTCTCTTAAATTCTACTTTAATGCTTTTTTGATTTTTGCTATATCGGCTTTTGAATAATAATTACAAACACCTTTTTTAGCCGCCGGTGTTAGTCCAAGCTCGGTTATTGCTTTTTTAACTTTTGCATCTGATACGCCTAATTCTTTGGCGATATTGCCGGCAGTAAACAAATTGCTTTTTTCGTCTTTCATTTTTATTCTCCTTAAAGGGTTATGTTCTCACTTTGTTATTAAATGGATACTGAAGTAAAAGTTTCACCAATATCACTTATTCCCAATTTAATATCATATGCGTTTACCGATTCACGAAGCCATGTTAAAGGCTCGTCATCGGGCTCCATTCCCTGTCTGAATGTTTTTGTATGAATTGGAATAAAAACTTTAGCATTCAAATCTTTTGCCATTTGAAGAGCTTCTTCGGGATTACAGTGATTCCTTCTCCACGGTTGATAAGCGCCTATCGGCATTATTGCTATGTCAACCGATTCACCGCTTTGCTTAAAATGATCCGTCATTGCTGTGTCACCACCGAAAAGAATTTTTGTCCCTTTATATTCTAAAACGTAAGCATTGAAACTTCTTCCGTTTTTCATATAGCCTTTAGAGCGGTCTCTTTCCCATGGGAATCGCCATCCGAAATGCTTTACTTCAATTGCTTTAATTTTAATTCCTTGAATTTCAGTCTCTTCTCCCCAGTCAAGTTCCTGTAGAGATTTCCAATCGAAATGCCTGATTACATCTTTAGTGTTGTAAGCGGTTAAACAATCAATTTCATCCGGGTACTTACTCGAGAAAGAATCAAGAGAAGGATAATCCATATGGTCCATGTGGGCGTGAGAAAGAAGAATTAAATCGGGTTTCGGCATTTCATCAAAAGCCAAAGCCGGTTTTGTAATTCTTGACGGACCTATTGTAATACCGAGAAGATAAACTCCAACTCTGCTGAACATAACCGGGTCTGTTAAAATCACTTTACCGTAAAAATTTATCAATACGGTTGAATGCCCGATCCACGCAATATTTATTTCGTCTTCACGCCATTCTGCTGGTTGCGGTTTGAACCTTGCAGTTGCAGCTTTTAACTCTCCTTCTTTTAAGAAAGGAGAAAGCATCAATGCTCCCATTGAGTACTTGGCGCCGTTAATTAAAAATTTTCTTCTTTTCATAATAGTCATAAACAGACATAACCATCAAAGAGTTCTACAAACTAAATAAGTGTCGAATCTTTTAATTAATCCGAAATCTTTCCATTCTTTAACTCTGCTGCAAGTCTTTCAGCATTATAAAGATGCTTAATCGCTTCCATCATACCAGCCGAGTGAACACTAACAGTACGGTTGGCTTCGGTTGTATAGATAAAGTTGCTTGGAAGGCTTTCGATATTCCCGTCGAATGCAAGTCCTACAATCTCGGCATTTTTATTAATTACCGGGCTGCCGGAGTTCCCGCCGACAATATCATTTGTTGAGATGAAATTCAACGGTTTACTTAAATCAAAATCTTCCGGCAAATCTTCCCATCTGTCAGGCAAATTGAAAGGGAATTTTTTGTCAAAAGAATAATATCTGTCCAATACTCCGTGAAATGTAGTTTTGGTCGGAGCGACGGTTCCGTTATAATTATAACCTTTAACAATACCATCCGCCAAACGGAGAGTGAATGTTGCATCCGGCGGAATGAGGTCTCCGTAGACTTCAAACAATGCTTTACCGAGAAGTTGGTTTAATAGCGATTCTTTATCAGCTCTTTCATGCGCCTCTTTCCGTAAGTTCGAAATCTTAGTTTTAGTTTTTACAATAAAGTAAATAAACGGATCCTCCGAGTTTAGTATTTCTGCCGGTGCATTTTTGAACAAAGCAACAAGGTCGTCTTTAGAAGTTATTACCGATTTATTGAGGATATAATCGACAGCTTCTTTCCCTCTTTTTCCTTTTAATAGCTTTTTAACGATCTCATGTTCATCTCCGAGAACCCGGTTGAGCATATTCACATTGATTTCCAGGATAGATTTTTGAAGCTCTGCGTCAAAATTATCCGGGAAAATTTTGGCTATTTCGGAATCAAGTTTTTCACCCTTTAAATCATCTGTTATTTTTTCTTCCGGTTGATTAAGTTTTTCCGCAAGCGAAACTATTTTTCTTGCAATCGTAAAATACTCCGATGTGTAAAATGGATTCAGATTAAATGCAAAAAGTTCATTTGCAAAAGTTGCAGCTTCTTCCCTTGACTTGCTGATTTCATTCCAGATATGTGCATATTGTTCTTTTAGTTCGCTATTTGCTTCAACTGACTTGCGGAAACTGTTTTCGAAATCTTTTTTTCTTGCCATTAATACAGGGTCGTTTAATCCTTTTAGAGTTCCATCATAAACTTTCAGCGAGTTACCGATTGAATAAAGTCTGCTTACAAGAATGAAATCTTCCGCATTGTTTTTCATTACCATTTTATAGTAAACATCATAAAGTTCTTTCAGCACGCCTACAAGCATCGGGTATTGAACGTCGCGCAAATATTCAATTTGAGAGATTGTATTCAAGCGGTTTGTTCTGCCGGGATTACCAACAACAAAAATTGCTTCATCTTCAATAGCACCTTTTTCGCTCCATTTAAAATAGTAATCGGTTTTCAACGGTTTCCCGTCTGAGTAAACACGGAAGAACATGCAATCAAGTCCATAGCGGGGATAAGTAAAATTATCATAATCGCCGCCGAGTTTCGCCGTTCTTAAATCGGGAGCAAAAACAAGACGGACATCATTGTATCTCTTGTAACCGTAAAGAGAATACTTTCCACCGTTATAAAGCGATGTTACGGAAAAGATCAGTTCCTCATGTTTTTCTTTGAACCGTTTTTCAATTTCGGCGATCTTTTCATCTCTTTTTATAATTTTCTCTTCGGAAGTATTGACCGAGTTCATTACCTTTTGAATTTCATCCGTTACATCTTCAATTATCAATAACTGGTCAACATGAATTCCAGGCATAATTCGTTCATCTTCAAGTGAAGGTGCAAAAAAACCGTCTCGCAACAGATTCTCTCCCTCTTTTTGAACGGTTGCCAGGTTTTCTCTTCCGCAATGATGATTCGTCATTACAAGTCCATCTTCCGAAACAAAAGAGGCAGAACACCAAGTGGCAAATTTCAACGCTGATTTTCTAACTTTATTTAACCACTCTTCTGTTGGGACAAAACCGTATTCTTTCTCGAAGTATTTCAATGGGGGATTTTCAAAAGTCCACATCTTTCCCATGTCGAATTCTTGAGCTTTTACAGTATCAAGATCAACCCCGAAAAATGTTTGTTTCTGCTCCTTATTTTGTGCCGTTAAAACTACTGTGGCAAATAGTATAGTGAGGAATAGTTGTTTCAATACAGGTGATGTTCTTCTCTTCATTTCACTTCCGTTTTTTTTTAATATTAATTACATCTAAAATTAAAGCATACGAAGTTTTTTTGCAATGTTAAATGAATAGAATTAATTACGGTTTATAGTTGTTTTTGGGGGATAAAGCGGAAGGGGATAAGATAAAATTACGGAGACAGTGAACTTATTGTCTCCGTAATTTCAATTTTGGGAGTATTATTTCTTTGGACGATACATATGAGTACTCTGTCCGAAGAAGACTTCCGCAGCCTCCATTACTGTTTCGGACAATGTAGGATGCGGGTGAATCGTCATTTTTAAATCGGTTGCATTTGCTCCCATTTCAATTGCAAGTGCTCCTTCTGCAATTAACTCGCCTGCACCTGGTCCGCAAATGCCGATACCGAGAATTCTCTCCGTCTCTGGTTCGATTATTAGTTTTGTAACGCCATCGCTTCGGTCAAGTGTAGTCGCTCTGCCTGATGCCGCCCATGGAAATTTTGCCACTTCAAACGTAATTCCTTTTTCTTTCGCCTGGTTTTCTGTTAAACCCGCCCATGCGATTTCGGGGTCTGTAAAAACAACTGCGGGAATTGCAAGCGGTTCAAATGCGGCTTTGTGACCCGCTATTACTTCAACCGCTACTCTGGCTTCGTGAGCAGCTTTGTGCGCAAGCATCGGCTCGCCTACAATATCACCAATTGCATAAATATTAGAATCATCAGTTTGCATTTGTTTGTTTACAACAATCCACCCGCGCGGATTTGTTTTTACTTTTGTGTTTTCAAGTCCCAACCCGGCTGTTTCGGGTCTTCTTCCAATCGACATTAAAACGTAATCGTAAACATGTTCGGTGGTTTTGCCGGATTTATCCTGAATCTTCACACTCAAACCGTCTTCGATTTCTTTTATTTCGACTACTTTCGATTCGAGCATTATTTTATCAAAACTTGATTGAAGTCTTTTTGATAAAAATGAAACAAGGTCTCTATCTGCACCCGGTAGTAGTCCGTCCATCATTTCAACAACGGAGACTTTTGTACCGAGAGCATTATAAACCGATCCGAGTTCAAGCCCGATATATCCTCCACCAATAACAAGAAGCGATTTCGGAATTGCAGGCAGATCAAGCGCGGAAGTAGAGTTTAACAATCTTTTGCTATTTATTTGCAGTGCCGGAATTGAAGAAATAACCGAGCCTGTAGCAATGATAACCTTGTCGAATTCTTTTTCTTCGACTGTTCCGTCATTTTTATCAATTTTCAATTTGGAAGAAGTTAAAAATGAAGCGCGACCCTGAACAAAGTTGATTTTTCTCTGTTTGGTCAATACTCCCAACCCACCCGTGAGTTTTGCAACGACTTTATTTTTAAACGCTCTTAACTTATCAATGTCAATTTTCGGCTCTCCGAACTCAATACCCCAATGAGAAGCTTCTTTTGTTTCGGTAATTAATTTTGCAACGTGAAGCAATGCTTTTGAAGGAATGCATCCTCTAAAAAGGCAAACACCTCCCGGATTCTTTTCCGGGTCAATTAAAGTTACATTCATTCCTAAATCTGCGGCGGCAAATGCTGCGGCATATCCGCCGGGTCCCGCACC
>ERZ795056.4563-NODE-4563-length-14256-cov-4.758749_pt1 | contig 14256 bp, 8 predicted proteins | sample MGYA00375140_ERZ795056 | MGnify/ENA primary metagenome ERZ795056 (study PRJEB30185, sample SAMN05720227) | activated sludge metagenome | isolation source: Anaerobic digester | place: USA | collected 2015-03-09 ...
ATCTCAGCCCGTCTCAGCCAGGAGGGAGCAACGCTTCTGTTTGAGACCCTCAAACGCCCAACTTCCGATGTGTCGATTGCCCTTTCTGGCTATTACGAGGCGGTAGTCAAAGCATACAATGCCGAAGTGATCGCCGAAAGTAAAATGGTATACACTCACTTTAGTCGTGTTTTTAACAAACAGGAAGGCTATACCAAAGACGAGATCCGCAATGTTACTGATAAGTTGATCCGCGATCAGGTGATCAAAGTCCAGTCCTTTGACCGAGGGGCCTCCCTCAACGTCAGCACCAAAGACATGGACAACATCCTCAACATGGTCACCGACAAGCTGATCGACGTGATGTTTGACCCCACCAAAGGTTGGGCCAAAGACCCAGAACGGGTGGCTTCAGTAGGTCAAAACCAGATCCCCATGCGGCAGGAGCGGGGCTTTTTCGGGCAGTTATTTGCCGGAACGGGCAACCAGGAATACGTCAGCGACAATCAATTTGTGGTCAAAGACATCAAGGACGAGCGCCTCAATCGCTTTTACCTCAACCTCAGCAAATCCACTACCATCAAAGTGCCCGTGTACACTTCCGGCAACATCGCTTTTTTGATGAACAACTTGGAAGGCAAGGAGCGGGACAAATATTTTGGCACCGTAAACCTGGATGACCCCGATTTTCAAATGCGCGACATCAATGTGCAGGTGGATGGGGCTTTTTCCGAGGCATTTGGTGAAATTTTCAATTTTGTCTCCCTCAATTTCCGCAAGGCATATAACAACGGGCAAAGTGATGTAACCAAAGACGTAGTATTTGACCGCAAAGCTGTAGAAGCAGGCAATGTTTTACAACACGTCCTGTATCCACGTTTGGGCTTGCAAAAATTCGACTGGCTCAACTATGAATACCGCATTTCCTGGTCTTTAAAAGGCAAAAACAAATCCATCGATGGGCAATGGATGAAAGCCAATGGAAATGCCATCGCACTGGTACCACCTTTCGTCAAAAAAACCATTGAGGTAGACGCAGATCGAGGTTTTTTTAAGGAAAAAAATGTGATGTCTGCCTCTGTCCGTTTTTTGGCCATTGTGCAAGGTGAAGCAGTCGTGCAAAAAACCCTCGTCCTGCGCGCAAGTGATACCGAAGTAACCTCCAAGGTTGCCCTGTTTTGTGACCCGGGAGAAACCCTGGGCTACCAGGTTACCTGGCACACCAAAGAAGGCGACAAAAAAGAGGACATCAAAGTGTTGGATCAGGACTATCTGATTTTGGTACCAAGAATATAGAAGTTCCATTAAGCAGTACACCTAATTTTTCTAAAGCACCCATACATGAACCCGCTGATCACCTTCAAGCTGATTGTATTGTGTCTATTGGCAGCGCTGCGTTTGCAAGCACAAATGCCCATGATTGATCGAGGTGAGTACATCGAGGGTCTATGGTGTTTCCCCCTGCATACCGATTCCCTTACGTATGTTTATCTGCCCAATTCCGCCCGTTTTGCTTTTAATGAAGAAAAAGGGCCCAGGTTCTCCTATTTGCGCTATTCCATCCTCAAACCCAAAGAAGGCAATACCACCAATTCTATTTCCGAAGCCGATGGGGGCGGGATTTTGCATATGCTGGTCTTGTACGAAACCACCCCGGAAACCGTCCTGAAAGCTGAAGATGCCCTGCGCAAGAAATACGGCAACAATCCCAAACTAAAGCTGCGCGGCCCCATGGCATTCGAAAAAGGAACCTATGCCCTGATCTCTTCCATCATCACCGAAGGCAGTCAAAAAAAAGAAACCAAACTCATCGCCACCGGTGAAGCCCCGGTTTTGGAAAACACCAGTCTGGCGCTCTCCTTTAGCCTAAATCCCGTACAGTCAAAGCTGCTCCTGGAAAGTTTCAAAATGAAAACCCCGGACGTATCCATCGTTTTTGACCTTTCCTTTACTGGGCTCACCGAATCTTATGATGCCGAGTTGGACATTGATTGGAGTGAAGCCAAAAAAAGCCAGGCTTTTAATGCGGGCGTCTCGGTCTATTTTGTCAATGCCGATGTGGAGTTGGGCTTTGAAAAAATGCGCCGCGACAACGCCATCAAACTAAAGGTGAATGGTAGCGGCGGCATGCTCGAAGGTTTGCTCAATACGGTTTACGATAAATTACTCAACCTGATGTTTCGCCCGGTACACGCAGAAAAAGTAGATCAGCAAAATGGGATGAGTGCCATCGATGCCCTCTTGGGACCAAATGGGCCCCTGAGTAGCCGCAAAACCACGGGTTTTGGCCTCAATGTTGGGTATCAACTGAAAGAGATGCAAAGCGAGGGACACAGTCATCTATTTTTCAAAGGTCGCAGCACGGTACAACGCCACCACTACGTCGTTTTTAATGTGAGCAGTATGTACCAACGCTACGGCAGCAATCCCGACTACTTCAAGGATGTTCCGCTCTGGGATCCCACCTTCCAACAGCGGGAATTATTCATTGGCGTGGATGGCGATTTGGAAAAAGAATTCCAAAAAATGCTCAACAGCGTAACGGTCAACGTCCGCAAAAAACACCAGAGTGGGCAAACTACCTTGGACAGCAAATTGATCAATAAAGATTTGTTTAAAGCGGGCTTTAAACCCCTTTCCATGCTCTACGGTTGGGATGCCGACTCCAACCGCACCCAGTGGATGGAATACGAATACATGAACATTTGGCAATTTCAGGGCGGAGGCAGCTACCAGACTCCCTGGGAAAAATCTTCCGCAGCCATGGTCAACGTGTTCACCCCTTTTACCCGCAAAACCATCCTCTTCGATGGGGATTTAGCAGGTTTGCAAAGCAAGGGGGTACGCATGGTGTCCATCACCTTGAACTACCCATTTTTTGGACGCATCAACCGCCCCAGACTTACGCTCCGACCCGGCGACAACATAAGTGAAAAAACACTGGAAGTTACACTACCCAATGATGTAGAAGAAATTGACTACGAAATTACCTGGCAAAAATCCGACGGCACGATACTTACCAAAAAAGGCAAAGACAAGTTTGGACTGATCTTTATCGACGAGTTACCCACGCAGAATTGAACCGGCATAAAATATAAGATCATGAATTACAGGGTTCTTTTAAGTGGAATGGCCATACTAAATCTGGTATTTGGCTTGACTGTACCTGCATTCTCCCAAGCAGTGAGCTTGAGTGGAAAGCTGACTTGTGTGTTGATCAATAAAGAGGAAATCCAGTTGTTTCCCGCCCAAGACAACCCCATGGGCTTTTATTATCTGCCCAATAATTTGCGCCTTTCTACCACGGAAACGCTACAGCCCGAATTTCTATTTATGTCCTGGAAATCCGAAGCTTCCGCCGAAACCGACAACGGAGTCATGCATTGGCTACTGACCTGGGGTTTGTCCAAAGAACAGGAAAAAGAAGTACAAAACTGCCTGATTGCCAAGGTTGACAGCAATGCCATCGTCATGGGTGCCCTGACTGTGGAAGCTCCTGAAAAATTTCTGTTGTCTGGAAAAAACAAGGACTTGATTGCTTTGCTGCAAGGCTCTTTGTCCTCAGGAGCGGGGATACCCACCCAACCCGGAGGCAAATCGGCCAGTTCTTTTCGCTTTTTGGGCGAGGATGCCCGAAAGGTGGAACAAACTTTAAACAGCCTGGACAAATGGGACGGCATTTTTATCGAAATGCCCTTTTATTGGACGGATGGCCATCCTGCGCACACCCTGCGGTTGGCGGCTAAAACCATCATGCAGAGCGGAACCAAATGCAGTGAATGCGTAATCATACCTAAATAACCCGATTCTTTCCATTTTCAAATTCTCAGCGATGATGCGAATACTCTTTCCATTTTGCTTTTTACTTTTCACCTTGCCCTCCCTCACGATCCAGGCGCAAATCTTGGATAGTGAAAACAAATTGACCATTACCCTCAAAGACCAAACCAAGGTAACTTTGTACGGTCAGGCCGCAACCCTGTCCGACGAAAAAAGCAAAAACTATTACTACTTGCCCTGTGCCCTGCGTTTGTCCAAAAAAAGAGACGGCACCCCGGAGTTTCTGTTCATGAAATTCACCTCTGATGAAAAATCTGCCACGGGAGTTACCCAGGGAGCCCTGCTGCACCTCCTCATGGAATATGGCCTCAGCAAGGAACAAGAGGTGGAGTTGGCGGGCGTGTTAAAAAGCCGCTACAATGGTGCCCTACTCAAGGGAGCCGCCGATGTTGAACCCGATGGGGACAACTCGGTGCGGATCATTTCTGCCACCCTGGGTTCCAAAGACCTCACCCGGTCTCTGGTTTTTAACGGCAAAGCCCCTACCCTGCCTGGCAGCAAAATTGCCATCGCGGCCATGCTGGATAAACAAGGTGCACAAATCTTTGCAGCTACCCTCGAAAAAACCAAGTCTATCGCCGATTTGAGCTTGAATCTCTCCTTCAACTACACCGTGCGGGTACCTGCGGCCCGAGGCTACATCAAACAAGACTGGAGTAAAATGGACAGTTTGGTGCAGAAGGACTCCGCCGTTTTTAAAGAAACCGACGATAAAAATTATGGCGAAAAAGTGGCCAATACTGTAGCGGGGGTCCTTTTTGGTGGTGCAATTGGTGGTGCACTTGGCTGGTTTGGCTCAGGTGATGAAGACCATTATTCCTATGACGAGTTGCGCCAGTTTTACCGCAAACTGGAGGAACAAAAAGTCATCACCCTGCGCTTTGAAGAAAACGTAGCCAGTGAAAAAGTGGACAAAATCCGGGAAGCGTTTTTTGATCACTTTCTCAACAGTTTTACCGATAAAGATGGCAAAGGCGCCCGAGAACCCAGCACCAATGAAAAAGAGGCCATGCCCGACATCAAACACGGGGACTCCTACACCTTCAAACGAGAGATCCGGGAAATTGTCAAACAGAAAAAAATCCAAATTTTTGACTTGAGCTACGCCATGGCCGTCAAACGCAGCCACCAGCTTACCGAAAACCTGGCTTCCTGGTACAACCAAACCAAAGACAACCCCAAATGTGTGGGCATTGTCAATTTGAGTGACCCCTTCTTTTTGTACCGCGACATCAACGTCATTCTCGACATTGAGGCGGAAGAAATGATGGGCAAAGAGGTCAATTACGTCACCGTCAACATCCGCAAAAAACGCAGTGGTGAGGGCAGTTTTGATTTCCAACAGGATGTCACGTTCGATCGCAAAACCCTTGAAAAAGAAGGCAACCGCGTCACCGTGACCTACTCCAAAGCCCAGGATGCCTCACCAGAACTGTATGAATACAAAGTTCAATGGAGTTTGCGGGGCGGTTTGGTATTCCCCCCCAACGATACCACCTGGAAACGTGGTTCCTGGCAAGGTTTAAGCCTGGCACCGCCGATCATGCCGCGTACCATTCGTTTCGAAGCCGATTTGGCCGACATGAAAGAAAATGGCATCCGCAACGTGACCTTACAACTGCGCTACAAAAAATTCGGCAATGAGGTAGAAACCAACATTGGGGTCAACGCGAGTGGTACCGATGCTTTTGCCGAAAAAATGATCTTCATGGATCGCAACACCCAGGGCTATGCCTATCGACTGGTTTTTCACGACAAAGACCTTGGGCCAATTGCCACCCAATGGGATGCCAAAATCAATACCGATTACATGTACGCCAGCATTCCCAAAGAGATCCGCAACAAGGATCAAAACTGGATCAAAATGGGTCTGGATGCGGCCAAAGTACTGGTCGCGGTTGATGAAAACGGCAATGTGTCCAAAGAACAAAAGGTCCTGGACAAGTTTCGGAAGATCATCGACATTGCCGAGAAGAAAAATTAAGCCCGATTCCAATACTTTTTTTAACAACAAGCCAACGTAGTGCCATGAAAAAACTGGTTTTCACATCGATTGTCTTCGTCTTGCTCTGCTGCAACCTCAGTTACGCCCAATTGCTCAACTACGATAACAAAGTTGACTTGGTTTTGAGTGATGGCACCAATTTGGTGCTTTATGGCGCCGAAGGCAAGCCCAATGAATATTATTACCTCCCGGTCAACCTCCGTTTGTCCCAAAGGCCCGATGGGGTACCCGAATTCCTATTTATGAAATACACCACCGAACAGCGCGCCGATGCGGGGGGGGTGCAAGGAGCCATCATGCATTTTTTAATGGAATGGGGTCTTACGCCTGCACAATTGGCCGATGCACAAAGCAAATTGGAGGCATTGTTTGGTAAAAGCAGCCGTCGGGTGTATTATGGAAAAAACACCAAAGGATTGGCCATTTATAAAGACATTGCCAATACCAAAGACCGCCCCATCATCAAAGGTGCGGTGGAACTGCAAATTGACAAAGACAATTCCTTCAAAATAGTATCGGCGGTCATGGAAGACAAAACCCTGACCAAAAGTATCGTCAGCAGTGGAAAAGCGCCGCTAATTCCCGGCGGGAAAGTAGCTGCCGCTGCCAGTTTTGACAAAAACGGCGCTCAATTGATGGCCGCAACCTTTGAAAAATCGCGCTCCATCGCCGACTTGTCCATCGCCCTCAATTACAAATACAAATTAATGGCACCCGCCATTGATGGCAGCATCACGATTGATTGGAGTAAATTTTATAAATTTTTGGAAAAAAAAGGCCACGATTACAGCTACTACTACTACCACTGTGGCGATTGCGAAGTTGATGGCACCGAATACGATTCCTACACCTCTGAATCTGAAAAATACGTGGGCTGGGACGAAATTACTGAAGAGTTAAAGAAGGAAAAAATTGTACAGGTTGTAATCAATCAGCAGGACATCGACAACCCCATTGCCAAAGACGTAGTCGATTATTTCATGCAAAGCTTCATGGAATCCATCAGCGACGACAAAGAGGAAAGAGCAGTAAATGAAGATGCGGGCAAAGCAGGCGATTCAACCCCCACCAAGTTTGCCAGCGCGCATAGTTTCAACATGACCAAACTCAAGCAGAGAACAGAGTCAGGCCATACCTTCATTAGTTTGAAATTCCGGGCCGCCGTCATGCGCGAAGTACAACTAGTAGGCAATATGGCATCCTGGTACAATGCGGTGAAAAACAATCCCCAATGCGTGGCTTCTATCAACCTCAACGACCCCTTTTTCCAGCACCGTGACATCAACATGATTGTGGATCTCGACAGTGAGGACATTTTCAGCAAAGAAGTCAATTATGCTACGGTCAACATTCAGAAAAAACGCAGCAGCGGCAATCCATTTGTCGAGCAGGTAACCATCGACCGGGACTACATCAAGCAAAAAGGGGTTAAAGCGACCGTTACTTATGCTCGAGGCGAGGACAAAAATTCCGATGTTTATGAGTACAAAGTGCAGTGGAGTACCCGTGGAGGCAATGTCTTCCCTGCCAATCCTACCTGGCAAAAGGGCGATTGGCAAGGCATCACTTTAGCCGCGCCCATTACCCAGCGCAACATCCAGTTTGAAGGCAATCTGGATGAACTAAAAGCCGCCGGTTTTACCCGGGCTACCTTACAGGTGCGCTATTACAAGTTTGGCAGGGAAGTGGAAACCAACATTCCACTCACCGTTTCCAAAAACGAGTCCCTGGTGGAACAAGCCATTTTCACAGACAAAGACACCCGTGGATATGCCTACCGCATCATCCTGAACCACAAGGAAAAAGGCAAAATCGCTTTTGATTTTGACCCCAAGATCAACGATGATTACGTGTACATCACCATCCCCAAAGAGATCAAAGATGGCAATCTGGATTTTTGGGACAAAGTGCGTAAAGCCGCCGATGCCATCATTCCGCCCAATACGGATGGTTCTATCCGACCCGAACATCAAATTTTGGACAAGTTTCTCGATGTGATCAAAATTTTCACCCCTGAAAAACGGGGTTAAACACGACACCAATGAAAAAGCTTATTTATCTTTTTTTGGTTTATGCTGGCTGTGCTCATTTTGCAAATGCTCAGAACATTTACATCGACAAACCAGTGTTGGCGGGCAAATTGACTTGCTTCCCCGACATTGCCAATCCCAACAATTATTACTTCCTGCCCAATAAATTGCGCCTGGGGGTGGGAGCCGATGGCAGCCCGCAGTTTTCGTTCCTCATGTTCGTGCGCAATACCCGTCCTGAAGACGGAGCGACAACCGCCCGAGAAGGAGAAGGTGGCGGCGTGGTTCACGCGGTAGTGGAATTGTACATCAGCGACGAGGAGAAAAAAGACGCGGAACGTGAACTCAAACGGCTGGTTAAAAACGATCAGGCGGTACTCCTTGGCCCAGTCATTTACAAAAGTGGTACCATGTCGCTTGTCTCCTCCATTGCCAGCAAAGAAGGGGGATACAGCAAAGTCGTATTAGGGCTCGGGCCAGCTCCGGTGTTGGCCGGCAACAAAGCCGCTGTCTCGATTTTGTTGAACAAAGAGGGATCAAAAATTTTATGGGAAACCTTTAAAACCCCTACGCCCGACATGAGCTTTTCCTTCGTAATGGACATTGGAGGGTATCGTTCCCCGATCGCAGCCTGGATTGATGTCAATTTCGATAAACTGTACGAATCAAAAACCATTGAAGCAGGGTTAAAATATCGTTCTTCCACTGGTGGTGGCGGCGGCACCAATGGATCCAAGAGCAGCAGCGGTGGCACGCCGATTATGCTGGACGCAGAGGTCAAACTCATGTTTGAAGAAATGCGACAAACGGGAGCCATCAAAGTAGGCGGTCCACAGGGTGACGAAAAATTTGAGGAGATCATCAAAATCTGTTACACCAAGATGCTGGATATGTTGTTTGATTCGGCCAATCCCAATCAACAACCTCAGCCCGACTTCAACTCCATGCTGAGTTCGGCCAATCAAATCAACAACAGCACCAATAAAAAAGACACCACGGCGAATAAAGGGGGAATCGGTATTTCGGTCGCATACAAATTCAAACAGGTGCGACGCACCGGAAATTTCCGCATGGACCTCAACCGCAGCATGTCCGAACAACTGAAAGTTCGTTTTGACGAAAACCTGGGCAAAATCAATTGCCCGTCCTGTTTCCGCCAAATCAATCTGGACGACCCCATGTTCCGCCAACGTGGACTCATGGTTTCGGTAGACGGTATGGATGCTGACCAATTCAAAAAGTACGTCAACTTCGTGGGGGTGAGCATGAAAAAAACCCACGGCAACGGTGACATCACCTCCGATGAGGTACGTATCGGCGTACCCGAAATGGAAAAAACGGGCAACTTGTTCCAACTACAATATGGCTGGAAAGATGAAAAAGACGCCCAACGCGACAAATGGCTACAATACCAGTACAAAACCTCCTGGAGTTTCTTTGGCAACCAGGTGATTGAAAGTGAGTGGGTCAATACTGACAATTTCACCATCAACGTCTCGCCGCCCATCCGCCCAGTTGCGGTAGACATTGAAGCTTCTCCAGAGTTGTTGAAACAGCAGGAAGTGCGCTCCGTCAATGTCAAATTTTATTACAATCCCGGCAATGGAGAACGGATGGAACAAATCAATGTCCGCGCTGATGTCGCCAATTCCAATACCGCCTCTCGGGTAGAGTTCGTCTTGCCCGACGGCAAGTACGATTACGAATACGAAATAACCTGGCGCCTGAGCGGTAACCGCGAAGTGAAAAGTGGACGCCTCAAAGGCAGCAGTTCTTTGCTTTATGTGGACGAATTGCCCAAGTAAACTTATTCCGATTGACCTATTTCAAACCTATTGATACCAAAAACCCAAAGCATGAAAATAAGTTGTTTTTTCACTATGCTGCTCCTGGCTTGTACCATCGCATCCGGTCAGGATATTTTACTGGATAAAACCGTTCGGGCTGGTGAGCTGACCTTGTTCCAAAGCGTCAGCAACCCCAACGACTATTACTATTTGTCGGACAAACCCAAACTAGCCGTCGATCCGGCTACGGGTAAGCCTCAGTTCTCCTTTTTGCGCTACGTAGAAAACCAAAAAGGGACTGGTGATCAAGCCACCAAGGATGAAGGTGAAGGGGGTGGCATCATCCACTGCGTCATCGAAATGGGTGTAACGCAGGCACAACTTGCCGCAGCCCGCCAGGATCTATTGCGCGTCAATTCCAGTGGCGCCATCAAAGGTCCAGCCATCTATTCGGGAGGTACCTTTGCACTGATTTCAACGGTAAACGATCCTCAATCGGGCTTTGCTCGCAAAGTATTGGGCTTGGGTAAGGCACCTATTCTGGATGGACAAAAGGCGGCTGTTTCCATTAGCCTCACCAAGTTGGGAGCCAAGGTATTGTGGGAAAGTTTTCAAACGCCCACACCCGATATGAGTTTTTCCTTTGAAATGGACTTAAAGGGCTACAAATCACCGCGCAGGGCCATCATCGAAGCCAATTTTGACCAAATCTATCAGCACCAGTCTTTTTCAGCAGCGGCCATCACCCGGCAAGGCAATGTCATGCTCGCGGGTGAAATCAACATTGCCATGGAGGACTTGTATAAGTCAGGGGCCATCAAAGTAACCACTTACAATCCCGACGAAAACATGGAAAAAGCGGTGGAAGACGCTTACAGTAAACTCACCCGCATGATGTTTGACCCGGCCGGAGCTGGAGGCGCTCCTGCCACCCCTGCCCTACCCGGCCAGACCCAAACCAGCATGCTCGATCGGGCACAAGCCCTGTTGAACCAGGGGCGCAAAGATGCTCTGGAAGATTTTTTACTTTCTGAAGACATCGAACGTGTTGAGCTAGCCAGGGAAAAAGCGGCGGTTACCACCACCGAGGCGAATCCCACTACACCGCCCCCCACGGGCAACCAACCAACCAGCATTCATCCACCGGGAACTGGCCCAAGCCAGACCAAGGGTTACACCGCGCCTAAGGAAAAATATGGGTACACCCGCCCAACACCTACTCTACCCACAACTGCTATTGTCGCTGCTTACAGCATGCGTACGGTTCGTCAAAGGGGAGTATTTCGGATTGACCTCAACAAATATACCATCGACAATTTGTCTTTGCGTTTTGACCAAAACGTTGGTGCCATCAATTGCCCGGATTGTTTCAAACAAATCAACCTGGATGATCCATTGTACAAACAACGGGAGGTATCCGCAACCGTAGATGGATACAACGCCGAAGACTTTCAAAAGTACATCAACTTTGTATCGATATCCTTCCGCAAAAAACACGAAGATGGCCAATACACCAATGCTGACCTCACCATTGACCGGGCCAAATTCAACCAGCAAGGCAATTTCTTTCCTTTTTTATACGGCTGGAAAGGTGACAACAACCGCTTGAAGTGGCGGGAATACGAATACAAAACGGTATGGAATTTCTTTGGTGGAGCCACCAAGGAAAGTGTTTGGGCAAAATCTGATTTGCCTACTGTTCCCCTCAGCCCACCCTATCTGCGCAAAGTCATCGATATTGAAATGGATCAGGAAGCGGTTACCCGCGAAGGCATTCGTTCTGCCGAAGTAAAAATCACCTACAAAGTCGAAGGAAAAGACATGGTCAAACAAGTACGCCTCAATCCCAAAGGCGGTCTGTTGACTACCCAAATTGAAGTGTTGTTGCCCGCACCTTCCATCAATCCTTCTCCGACGTATGACTACGAAATCACCTGGATGCTGAACAATGGAACCACCAAAGTTTCACCCAAAAAAAGCAGCTCTAACCTGGTGATTTTTGCTGACCAAATGTGATTCCTGTTTCTTTTAACCCAAAATCTACAACCATGAAAAAAAAGCTTTTTATCATAGCCACATTGTTTTTGTTGACTTCCAGCGTTTTTGCACAAAGCCTCGAAGAAAAAACCCGGCAGTACTTGCGTGAAAAACTGGTTTTTTACTACATCGATAACCCGGCGACGGCCAAGCCTGCTGATTTTTCGAGCTTTGAAATCAACAAAGGGGACATCGCCGACAACAAGGATATCACCAGTCCACTCTGGACCAATGCCAACAACATTGGCCTTAAAAACCTCCTTATCAAGATGTTGCGCGCTTCCGCAAATGGGGGAGATGCCAAGATGCAACGGGTGATCCGCAACGTGCTGTGTATTTCCGATAAAAAAGTGTACGTCTTCCTCTACAATGATGTTCCCAACACTGCTCCCCATAGCTCCTGGATTTATTGTAAAAACAGCAGCGGCTATGGTGCCGCACACAACAATGCTTCCTGGCCTTGTGCGCAACAATTCACCGATCGAACCCTGGAAGCTTCCGGGCACATCGGGATTGGTGCCTATTTCTTCAGCCCAACCCGACCAGCTGCTTCGGGCGGATGGAGCGCTGAAGCCGAAAAGGGGCATGTGTTCATCCATGAATTGGTGCATACTCAGGTGCCATTGGTCCTGGAGTCTTCCTTGGGTTCGGTAGACATGTACGGCAATGATGGCGGACACAATTTCCATGAATTGCTCCCCAGCCGCAACAGTGCTTTTAATGAAGGGGTAGCAACCTCTTTTGCTTTGCGTTACCACCTCCCCGCATGGATGTCGATGACCACATGGTACAACAACAACGAGGTCATGAACATCGATAATTTAACGGGTTGTGGCGCATTACCCCCCCCACTGCATTGCCTGCAAACCCGTTTGACCAGCGCTTCGGTGGCTGCGGAAGCAGCCTGTACCGCTACTGCAGCTTGTTACAAATTGAGGAGTATACCCGCTCCGATCGTGATGCACAATGAGACGGTTTCTGCCAATATCCTTTTCCAGTACATGCAGCAATTTGGCAGTGAGCTCATGCTGGTACGCGACGTCAAAAATGCCTTGACGGAGATGAACAAAGCTTCCAATTACACTTTTGCGCCGCTCTTCAAAGAAATGGTCAAATCGGGTATGAATTACCGCAACCCCAAGGCTGCCGCCGGTACAACGACCCATGGTCAGTTTTTGCCCCTGGCCATTCTGGATTATTACACCGGGTACAAGGTAAACGACAAGGCTACCCTAGCATCGGTGCTCAGTGTCACCTGGGACGCTACCTATACCAACGTCGACGATTATTTCAGCTCAAAAAGAACTACACTCCTAGGTTTTAGAACCAATGCCACGACCTGGAATGTAGGCCAGCAGCTGGATAAATTTGCCGAACACGTCAATGTAAAAATCAGTGCCACTCCAGCGCCTGCCGCTACCGCAACAGGCACAGGAAACAACTGATTTGAAGCATTCAAAATAGATCAGCACCATGAAGTCAACCGGATTTATCTGCTTTTTTTTAATGGTTTTGGGCGGGCTACTCACGGCCCAGCCCAAAACCCTAACCAAAGAGGAATCTTTTTCCTTTGATGCCGAAAACGATGTCACCAAGGCACTCGTGCAGGCAGAAACGGAAAAAACCCTCAGTCTGCAAATTGAATTCAAGGGTTTCAATAAAAAAGACAAGGAGTATAAAATCACTGCCCGTGTGCTAAATGCCATCAAAAGCCCGATGAAGGAATTTGAGCCCGTGACCGTGGATTTGGATCCTCGCTCTGGCGTGGCGGATTTTTTGTTCACCTTCATCCAAAGACCTGGCGTCAAATACAGCCCTGAAGGTATTGAATCCCGGTTCATCGAGTTTTTGGTGATCGACAAAGCGGGGGCAGGCAGTATTCCTGGCCTGGAATCAATTGGGTTGAATTCCCGCAAGTTTGTCTTCCGTTTTCAGAAAAAATGGAGGGTAAAAATAGTCGGGCAAGAGGTGGTGGTAAAACTTACACCTTATAAGTCTGCGGCATCAATTATGCAGAATTAGTTCACTTTTTAACGGGAAACCATGCGCATCACTTTGTTCATTTTTTTCATCATCGGGGCTTTGCCAGCGTTGTACAGTCAAGAGCGCATCAAATCGGCTGCGGAGACCAGTGGAGACCGCGAACGACAAGGCCCGGCTGCCAATAAAACGTATTCCATCCTGGATCAGCTGGAAAGCGATTATGACTTCAAAGACTTTTTTGACGTACTCAACATCAACCGCCAGGTTTTTGAAGACATCAATGCACTTTCGGGCTACTACTATTATTACCCCAAGGAATACCAGATTTCCTGGACCCCCAGTGGAAACGAGCGCATGTTGGGCTACAATTTCAAATTGGTATACCTCCAAGCCGATCCCTCGGGCAAAAACAAGGTGATGCTTACCCTCCGTTTGGAACCCAACGTTACCACTGCCGATCTAGACATTGCCACCGCACTGGTGAAAAATACCCTGCGGAAGGAGTCTGGCAAAAAATTCGTCGCACTCCAGGCCATTCCATTGAGCGAGGCTTCCAAAATTTCCTTCAAGGGCCTGGAAGGGATTCTTGACCCCA
>ERZ795056.4566-NODE-4566-length-14248-cov-5.817516_pt1 | contig 14248 bp, 11 predicted proteins | sample MGYA00375140_ERZ795056 | MGnify/ENA primary metagenome ERZ795056 (study PRJEB30185, sample SAMN05720227) | activated sludge metagenome | isolation source: Anaerobic digester | place: USA | collected 2015-03-09 ...
CCCTGCCGGGCTTCAGGGAATTCAGGCCCATGGTCTTCACGGGGCTGTATCCCGTGGACGGCGACGACTATGAGAAGCTGAAGGCCAGCATCGACAAGCTTGCCCTCAACGATAGTTCGTTTGTTTACCAGGCAGAGAGTTCCATCGCTCTCGGATTCGGATTCCGCTGCGGATTCCTCGGTTTGCTGCACATGGAAATCATGCAGGAGCGGCTCCGTCGCGAATACGGGCTGAACATCATCGCGACGTACCCGGGCGTCATCTACCGAGTATACCAGCGGGATGGGACCATGATAGAAGTCGACAATCCCATGCGGCTGCCTGATCCGACAAAGATCGAACGCATCGAAGAACCGCTGGTCAAATCGTTCATCATCTGCCACAACGAAAACATCGGGGATATTCTGCAGCTGGTCATGGATCGGCGCGGCGACGTGGAGAAGACGGACTCGCTCGATACGCGACGCGTCATGCTGACCTGTATTCTGCCGCTGAACGAGATCCTCATCGATTTCCACGACCGCCTGAAGAGCCTCAGCCACGGCTACGCCTCCATGGACTACGAACTCGCAGGCTACCGTCCATCAGAACTCGTGAAGATGGACATCATGGTACACTCCGAGGTGGTCGAAGCGTTCTCGTGTATCATTCACCAGGACAAGGCGGTCTTCCGCGGCCGGCAGATGTGCAAGACTCTCAGGGATCTGATACCTCCTCACATGTTTGCCATTGCGGTCCAGGCAGCGATCAACAAGAAGATCATTGCGCGCGAAACTGTCCGCGCCCTCCGCAAGGATGTGACCGCGAAATGCTACGGCGGTGACGTGTCCCGAAAGCGCAAACTGCTGGAGAAGCAGAAAGAGGGCAAGAGAAAGCTCAAGCAGTTTGGTCGGGTAAGCATTCCGCAGGAGGCTTTCATCTCCGTCCTCAGGACGGGAGAGTAGGGATATGAACTTCTTCCGGCGACGCCAGTATCGCAAGGTCATCCAGCAGGTGCTCCACGAATCAAAGCACGCCTGGAATATGCGCGCAGACATCGCCGCGCCCGAGGATCTCCAGGCTCTTGTCAATGCAGACACCGAGCTACGGATGAAACAGAAGTCTCACGACGAGTCCGAACTGGATCAAGCCCTCCACAAGGTGGCACAATTCGCCGCCAAGGTTTACCCGCCAAGACCGTTCCCGCGCATCCGCGAAAACGTGGAAATCTTCGCCGTGGCTTTTGCCGTAGCGATGGCTTTTCGGACGTATTTCATCCAGCCGTTCAAGATACCCACCGGCTCGATGCAACCCACGCTCTACGGCATCACCGTACAGCAGCAGAGCGCGCCTCAACCCATGGACAAGTTTCCTCTCAACCTGCTTGCGCTCGCGCTCAGGGGCGAGGCCTACACCGAAGTCACAGCCAAGCTGTCCGGTCAGATCGACACACATTTCGCCGTCGATGAGGAATTCTTTGTTTTCTATGTCGGTGGCGTCCCACACAAGATACGGAAAGGGTTGGCCGTCTATTTTTCCCCCGGCGACTACGTGGCCAAGGGTCAACTGATGGCATCCGGCCGGGTGAGTTACGGGGACCATATATTCGTTGACAAAGTCCGATACAATTTCATGCGTCCGAAGCGGGGCGATGTGATCGTCTTCAGCACGGACTTCATCAACGATCCTAGAATCAAGACCAACACGTTCTACATCAAGCGTCTGGCCGTCTTGCCCGGGGAGCAGGTGGAAATCGACCCACCATATCTGGTCATTGACGGCAACAGGATCACGGAGCCTTATCCATTCAAACGGCTGCTCAACGATAGCGGCTATAACGGCTACACCTTGGCCAGAACTCAGCCTGGCCAGACAACCTTCCTGGCCGAGGCTGGCGAGACCCGGCAACTCGCTCAGGACGAATTCCTTCCGCTCGGTGACAACACGTCCTTTAGCCTCGATGGGCGCTACTTTGGACCCGTTAAGCAGAAGAGCCTGGTCGGGCCTGCGTTCATGGTCTACTGGCCATTCTCAAAGCGCTGGGGAACCGTTCACTGACCTGACGCAGTCCGATGTCCGCGACGGATCCGCCTTGCAGAAACGTTCGAGGCCTGCCGGGCCGAATCGCGTCCGATTTCAGCCATAGCGATGCTTCAGAGACCCGGCGGCGAAGTCACAATTCAGGAAACCCAGTGCCAGAAAGCCCCCCTGTAGCTACGTCGTATAATATATCTTATGTCTACTATTGGTTGCCCGCGGCACGCTAGGTATTGCGGTTAATCCAACTTTCGGCCCCATCACCACCACCACGATAAACCAGCCTCCGCCCAAGTCCATCCGCCACAAACCAATACCGGCGTGCCCCGCATGCTCCACCAAGCTCACGCCAAGTCCGTCCACCGCGCTGTGCTCCTCTTTAGTCCGGACATCACCTAATCGCCAGCATATGTGTGCGCCCTGATCAGCAGAGGTACAGGCGCTGAGGCGGGGTCTCAAACTGGAGTGAATGGCGGGCGCAATGAACGGGCGACAAGGACTAGGATATGGCCAAGGATGCTGCGGGCAGGACTTTGATTCTCTTGATCCCCCACCGCCCGTGAGCCTGCAGCGCCTTGTTAGGCCAGAAGGCGGCGGTATAGGAGCAGGTACTCGTCTGCAGCCCGCTCCCACGAGAAATCTTCCTTCATGGCGCGGCGGACGACCAAATCCCATGCCTGTTTGTTGCCAAACATGTCCAAGGACCGCTTCACAGCACCAACCAGGGCATCGCTCGTATAGGTCTTGAACTTAAAGCCCGTTCCAGTCGTCCCGTCGGCGGCAATGTCCTCGATGGTGTCTTCCAATCCGCCGGTCGAGTGCACCACGGGCAGCGTCCCGTATCGAAGGCTGTATAGCTGATTCAAGCCGCAAGGCTCAAATCGCGACGGCATGAGATAGATATCCGAACCTGCTTCAATCTTGTGGGCAAGGGGGTTGTCATATCCAATGCTGACGGCAAACTTGCCGGGCCATTGCTCCGCCCACTGTCGGCACAGGGCGTGGTACTTGTCCTGCCCTGCCCCAAGCAAAACGAAACCAATGTCCAGTTTCATCAGTGCGGGCATCGCGTCGGCCAGGATGTCCAACCCTTTCTGATCCACCAGGCGGCTGACCATGCCAAGCAAGGGAGTCTCGACCCCAATCTTCAAATTCATCATCCGGATAAGCTCTTCCTTGCACGCTTTCTTACCAGCCGGGTCGTCAGCGTTATACCCTTGGACCAGGAAGACATCGCTCGCCGGATCCCACGATGCATAGTCAGCACCATGAACAATTCCTGTCAGACGATCTCCCATACGGGTCAACACGCCCTGCAGGCCGCAACCGAACTCCTCCGTCTGAATTTCCTGCGCATACGTCTTGCTGACGGTTGTCACCACGTCCGCACCGGTGATGCCACCCTTGATGCAGTTGATGTTGCCGTAGAACTCCAGGCAGTCCACGTTGAACGCCGGGAACGGAAGGTTCGTCAGCGAGTATTGCGAACCAGGAAAAATACCTTGGTATGCCAGGTTGTGGATCGTGAAAACGACCTTCTCCCGGCGCTCGCGTCCCATCCCATGTACACCGTGACGCAGGAACAGAGGAATCAGCCCCGTCTGCCAGTCGCTGCAATGGACCACATCCGGACGCCATCCCAATGCGTCTATCAACGCAACAACGGCCTTCTGAAAGAACACGAACCGCTCAAAATTATCGTCATAGTCGCGGTCCGGAAGACTGTACAGCTGGCTGCGATCAAAGAACTCGTCGCGGCGTATGAAATAGGTCGCCGGCGGCGGATCATCGGTCATCCAGACTTCCGCTTTGTACATGCGAAATCCAACCGGAATGTCGAGTCGAAGCCCGGTGTCCTTGAGCAGGAACGGACCTTCTGCGACGTGGCGATAAAGCGGCATAACGCGCCATACCTGCGCGTCGCGCTTCATCATGGCCTTGGGCAAGGCCGCCGCAACGTCCGCAAGCCCGCCGGTGGACGCGAACGGCACCATTTCACTTGCTGCAAAGACGATTTTCACCTCTGATCCCCCAAAAGAACCCTGAAAGAGCGCTGTCCGCGCTCGCCATTTGACCGGCTGAGGATATATTTAATTCCCATGCTGGAGTCCATAAAAACCGTAGAGAATCGAATCTTTGAACTGCTCTCCAGCCCCCAATATCAGCCTCTGAAGCAACACGAACTCGCCAAGTCGCTCAAACTCAGGGGCACCGAGAGGGCCGCTCTGCGACACAAGCTTTACGCCATGGAACGCGAAGGACGGGTGGTCTGCCTCAGGAAGAACCGATGGGCGCTTCCCGATGCCAACCGTCATGTAAAAGGCCGACTCCGAACCCATATCCAGGGATTTGGATTCGTCATCCCCGAACAACCCGGTACACCCGACGTCTTCATCCCTGAGGCCAACATGGGCACGGCCTTGGATGGTGACACTGTTATCGTTGCCGTTACCCGATCAAGCGCCAAGGCGCCGCCAAAAGGCAGCTACGAACCGACGGCCGACCGAAACGAGGGCCGCATTCTCCAAGTGGTCGAAAGACTCCACACCACGCTGGTTGGCTTGCTGCGCCACTCTCCTTACTACTGGTACGTCATTCCCGACAACCCGAGAATTCCCCACAACATCCGCGTAATGGAATTCGGGCCACGCGTACCCGACCCCCAGGAACGTCACAAGGTCGTCGTGCGTCTCGCCCCATGGGAAAGCACGTCGAAACCGCTCACAGGCGCGGTCGAGGAAGATCTAGGCGCGGCAGACGATCCTGGTGTCGATGTACTCTCCGTGGCCCGGGACCACCGTATCGATCCAACGTTCGACGCCGGCGTCGTTCACGAAGCCCGGCAGCATGATGGCAACATCCCCTCCTCTGCCTTGCACGGGCGCGAGGATCTGCGGGACGTCCTGACCTTCACCATCGACCCCGAGGATGCCAAGGACTTCGATGATGCCGTCTCACTCCAACGCACCGAGGACGGCCAGTGGCTTCTTGGCGTTCACATTGCGGATGTCCCCTTCTTCGTCGCCCCGGGCTCGGCCATCGATAAGGATGCCTTCCAACGCGGCAATAGCGTGTACATGGTCGACAGGACCATCACCATGCTGCCCCCCTACCTCACCACCGAGGTTTGTAGTCTGCAACCCCGGCGTGATCGACTTACGCACAGCGCATTCATCACCTTGGACGAGGACGGTAAGAGACTGGCGGAGCGCACAACACTATCCGTCATTCGCTCCGCAGCACGGCTAACCTACGACCAAGTGCAGGCCCTCTTCGACGGTCGCGACGACCACGGCATACCCTCTGCCGTTCAAGAGGCGCTCGGCGACATGCGGCGTCTCGCCCGCATCCTCCGCCGGAACAGGTCACAAGCAGGCGCCATTGATTTGACCATCCCCGAGATTCGCTGCGTGCTCGACCAGAACGGCCATCCACTGGAATTAAAGAAACGTATGTCCAGCGAGGCCTACCAGCTCATTGAGGAGTTGATGCTCTCCGCCAATTGCGTGGTCGCTTCAACGTTGCGACGGCATATGGTGCCCGCCATCTACCGCATTCATGAACCACCCGATGAGGAGCAATGGGGCCGGATGAACGCCGACTTGCAGGCCTTGGGGCTTCGCGAGAGCGTCTCTTCACGCGACGATCTCAATCGCGTGGCCCGCGCTGCAGAGGGCTCCCCTCTCGCATACTCGATCCATCTCGCGCTCCTTCGCAACCTCAAGCGCGCTGTCTATTCGTCCACCCTGAATGAACACTTTGGACTGGCGTTCGACTGCTACACGCACTTCACCTCACCCATCCGCCGCTATCCCGATCTTGTGGTACATCGTCTCCTCTGCGCAATTGAGGCCGATCGTCCACCGCCCTATTCACAGGAGGAAGTGTCGAGCATTGCGCATCATTGCTCGGAGACGGAACGAAACGCGGATGAGGCAGAGGATGAAAGCGTCACCATCAAGCGCGTTGAGTATTACGAGGGATTGCTCCACTCGCGAAAGACCGGCCCATTCGAAGGGCTCATCGTGTCCGTGACCCCCAAAGGCCTCATCGTCGAATTGATCGATACCCTGCAGCGGGGACTCCTGCCGTTTTCCAGTCTGATCGACGACTACTACGTCGCCCATCCGGACCGAACACATGCCGTGGGCCGCCGCCACAGGAAGAAATGGACGATCGGGCAGCGCCTCAACGTGCTACTGGCCAAGGTGGACGCGACACGAAGGCTGGTGGATTTTCATATGCCGGCCGAAACGAGCGGCAGCCCTGGCGTGCGGGAACGTTCCGGAAAGAAAAAGAAAAAGCGCTGACGGCCTCAGCGTATCAGGTAGATGAGCTTGCGGTTCTGACCACCTCGTTCAACATCGAGCACAACCGCATTCAGGCGATTCTTCGCAAACTCGCCGATGAAATATTCCGCCCGCTTCTGGCTGCTCATCTGCAACGAGTTCACCTTCCGCACGATGTCCCCATTCTGCAGACCGGCGGCCTCAAAGAACTCCTTCTCGCCCTGCATATCCAACACGTAGCCGGCGATGCTCCCACCCTCTGCATATTCCGGCTTCATGGACACGTACAGCGCCGCGATACGCTCGGGATCATCCATCAGCTCGCTGTAGTAATTCATCAACGCTTCACGGCTGAGAACCCATCGCGCCTCCCCCACCCGCTTGCCGAAACGATTCTCTTCGATCGCCGGCGCAGCCGTGAGGGAAGTGAGAACCTGTGGGCCGGATCCGGGCCCTCCCGGGCCGCCACCGGCATTGAAGCTCAGCCACAATTCCTCTTCCTGCCCTCCTCGTCGAAGCAGGATGCGATCCCGGTAGATGCGGACAATCTGCACCGCATCCGCCACGTTATCCCCCTCCTTAACCAAGTACTGCTCTTTGCGTTGGAGATCGTCGAGAATCGCCTTGCAGAAATTCTCATCACCACCACCCGCTTCGCTGAAAGAGAAGAATGTGCCGGCCAACCGAAATCTCTTGCCCAATTCACCGGCCACCCCGCGGGCAACCGATGCAGATCTCCGAAAGACCTCCCAATCGACGGACGATGGGACCACAGTGGATGGCCACGACACGGTGGCCGGAGAGCGGGCGTCCATCGGCGCGGAGGGAACGCTTTGCAGCGCCTTTGCATACACAGCCATCACGGCAACGCAGAGGGCAAGAACACCCCAGCGAAAGAAGGGTCTACGGAGTAAGCTTTGTGCAACATTGTTCACGGCATGCAGCCTGTTCGCGTGCACCACCCGATGAAGTTCTCCACTGGCTCGTCACCCCTCCGGGGCAACCCTGACGCTGGAGTATCGATGGAACGGGGCATAAGCCGGATTATGTTGCTTCCGAAGAAGCTGCAGTCATTTATCTCCCTTCCGAAGAAGGGTCGTTGCGATCTACCCGAGGCCGCTCGCGCGTCTTGCAACGCGCGATGAGCGGGCCACTCGCTGGCCTCCTATTCGATCTTGCTCCGGATGGGGCTTGCCATGCGCGCCTGCTTGCACAGACACCGGTGGTCTCTTACACCACCTTTTCACCCTTGCCCCAAAGCGATGCAGCAAAGCATCTGCTTCGAGGCGGTTTGTTTTCTGTGGCGCTTTCCGTACCCTTGGATATGGCCAAGGGCCCCCGCCGTCCTTTCAGCCCGGCAGGCATCCCGCCCTGTGGAGTCCGGACTTTCCTCCCCCGCCAAGCCGAAGCAAAGCGGGAGCGACCGCAACCCCGTCCATCGATAGCCAAAGAACTTCGGAAGGAATAATACCCGGTCAGGGCTGCCAGTACAATATGCGACTGCAGTAGTTGCACTGTGTGAGGGTCAGACCTTTGCGCGTGTCGTGAACCAGTTGAGGCGTGAGCTTCATATGACAGCCCCCGCAGGCACCATTCTCAACGCGGACCACGGCATAGTCCGCCGTCTTCTGCATGATCCGGTCGTAAAGTTTGAGCCCGGACGACTCGCAATCCTTGGCCAAAGCATCACGGTCCACCTGTAAGTCATGGATCTCCGCCTCAATCTGCTCAAGGCGCTTCTTGAGAACCTGCTGATCCTCGGTTACGCGTTTCTGCTCCTGCTTGAGATCGCCCTCGCGGTCCCCAATCATGCTCTTGATCTTGTCACTGCCCTCCATCAGGGCCAATTCATCGTCCTCAAGCCTTCGAATGTCCTTTTCCACCACGGCAATTTCGTGTTCCAACGCCTTGTACTCGACATTGCTCTTTATCTGAAACTGCTGTTCGCGAAATTTCGCGATCTTCTGCTTGCGCGCCTCAATTTCGCCTTCAATGAGCTTCATGCCGGCGGTGTTCTTCTTCACTTCCTCCTGCGCGCCATGGAGCGATTCCTGGTGGGCGGAAAGGCGGGCTTCAATATGCTGAATCCGCGCCGGTATGTCGGCCTTCTCGCGAAGCAATTGCGCAAGCTTGCGATCGCGGTCTTGAACAATGAGTAGTCTCTCTATGGTGGTGGACACGATCCCCGCTCCCTTTGGTCATTGCAGTTCGAAGCATTCTAGATGCCGCGTGCAGGCAAGTCAACAGGTACGGTCAGCAGGGATCCACCTTCCCGCAGACGCATGGAGAAAACAACGTCAGCCGTTGTGACGTGGCGTCGAGCTGCGCACCCTCAACGATAGATCGATCAGGCTGTTCTGCACGGGCAACTTCTCGCCGCGATGTTCAATGCGTTTGAACAGCAGGCGCGTCGTCTCACGTCCGAGCTCCACCATGGGCATGTGCAACGTCGTGAGCCCAACGTAGGTGGATGACTGCTCATCATCGCAACCCGCAACAGCAACCGGGCTCGGAACAGCAATGCCGTGGTCCCTCAAAGCCTCCAGAACACCCAGCGCCGTATCGTCGTTGAAGGCAACGAAGGCATCGGGCCATCCCGTGTGCCGACTCAAATAGTCATGCACCGCGGCCCGGCCGCCTTCCCGCGTCAATGTGGCTTGGATGATGTCGCCCTTCAGGGCGTTGTTGCTCTCGATGAATTTCTCGAACACGCGCCGGCGGTCGACACCGTCGAAGATGTCCGTGGGGCCGGCCACATGCACGAAGTAGCGGCACCCCTGCGCCACCAGGTGTGTCATGATCTCGTCAAAGCCCTTCTGGTTGTTCAACACCACGCTGTCCACACCGCCCCATCCCTTGCGATTCCGTAGTGCGCGGCACGCGCACAGTACGGACGGAACGAAATGCGGCTCGACCTCCTCCGAGAAAACGCTCATCGGAGGGGCTATCAGAATGATGCCGTCCACCCGCCCACCCTCGGACATCTCCCGCCACAGACGGATGAAGTCCTTGTCGCCATGGGCGAAAGACGTCAACAGATGGCCATCGTGCTGGCCGGCAATCTCGTCGATGCCCTTGATAACCTCGGCGTAAAATCCGCTGTTAATCTCGGCTGCGATCACCGCGACCAATCCGGTCTTGCCGCCCGCCAGCCCACGCGCAAACAGATTTGGCCGGAAGCCCTGCTTGAGAATCACCGCTTCGATCCGGCTTCGGGTGCGAGGCGAAACACTTGGATGCTTGGTCAGCACGCGACTGACCGTGCTCTTCGATGTGTGGGCCAGGGTAGCAATCTGCCGTAGTGTCAGATGTTTGCCTTCTTTTTTCATGCTGCAGGATCCCGTTCGCGGGCCGCCTCGTGGGTCCGGTACCGCCTGCTCCTATTCTATGGCTTTCCCCTTGACCCACAAGGACTTTGTACTATAGTCGCTGAACGATATGGGACCGGTCCCTACTTCGGGGGTGGAACGATTCCATCACAGGACAATCGATCTATAACGCGAACACGTCCAACGGTATGTTAACAACGGTTACCATGCGTGCTCCAAGGAAACATGCCTCCGCGCGTCCCTGGGGAGAGGGCCTCCTCCAGGCGCTCCTGCTGCTTGTTGCAGCCACCTTCGCTTCGCCCGCCCACTCACAAACAGCCGCTCCGTCGCTCCTGACCAACGGCGGCTTCGAGAACGGCGTGGCTGGATGGACCCAGTTTGGCCACGTCGAAATCGCACAGTGGGCCAAGGAGACCGGCACTGCCGGCGCCACCATGCAGGGCTGGGTCCTGAATGCGGAGGGAGGATTCTTTCAGGATGTCTCAGGCGCCCCGGGGATGACCTACACGTTTTCCGCCCGCGCCAAGAAGGAAGCCCTCTTCCAAGCCGCCAAGGTCTACGTCACTCTTGAGTTCTACACCGCCGACAAAGTCACCAAGGCAGGCCACAATCAGGGCACTCTCAACGTCTCAACGCTCCTGACGACCAACTGGCAAACCTTCACCATCTCCGGTACAGCGCCGCTGGGCACTGTCTATGTCCGCCCCGTCATCCGTTTCGAGGGAGCAACATCCGGCGATCTCGGCACTGGGAAGCAAGCCTGCTTCTGGGACAATGCAGAGCTCATCGCTTCCGGCCCCTGACGTCAGGGACCCGCGGGTTCCCCTCGTCGCGCCAGCGTCACCGATCTCAAGTTACCTGCCCCGCCGGCGTCCGCACCATCCCATGTCACAACGATGCGATGATGACCCGGGGTAAGCGTTGCAATCCCCAGGCCGACGCGCTTGAACACATGCCATCCATCCGTCGACGCAAGGTCTCCATTCAACACGTCGCCATCCTCGTCCACAGCCACCTTCAACCTGCTCTCCTGCGGACTGCCATACTCCACGGCGACGTCAAAAGATCCCCCGCGTTCCAGATCAATTTCCCAAGTTACGGGCTCACCCGACTGCCAGAACCCGAAGTTCGGCGGATCATTCATCCACTCGACCCGGATCGGGCTGCGTTCGTGCCAACGCGGTCCGTTGAATGGCCCCAGGACAATGCGCCCCTCATCGGGGACCACACGCTCGCCGGAACCCGCCCGCATCCACGCATGCTGCATGTTGATGAATTCGTCACCGGCATTTCCCTGTCCGACCTCAAGCCAGTGTCGGCCCTGCGCCATGTGATACACGCCCAAAGACCGGTCCTGATAATCCTGCCAACCGCCCGTCTGGGCAACGGGCACATTGCTCATGAGGATTCCATCAAGTTGTACGCGGACCGCGCACCCATTGCTGTTATTGGCCATCCTCAACCCAAGTTCGTAGTCGCCTTCAGCCGGAACATCGACATACCAACCGACCGCGTCATCTTTTCCCCAGTAACCGACATTGGGCGGCATCCAGCCCCACTCCATCTGAATGCTCCCCCCCTCGCCCCTGATCACGGCGGCGTCTCGTAAGGGCAATTCGACAGCATCCTTCCGCGTCTCGCTGCGGAGCGGCCTCTTCACTCCCTGCAACGAACAGAGCATCAATGACTGAACCTGACTCTGCGACGTCTCCATGGACGCAAAGGCACCGCGGATCGATTCCCATGTTCCGTTGTTCAAATCGGCCTTGGGCCGGATTGCATAGTACCCGTAGAGGCCCCATATAATGTCGGCATTGTCCTCGACTTTCTTGTACGTCCAGAACGTCCACGGCCACCCAAAGTAATCAAACACCTCCCCGTACCGCTGAAGACTCTGAACTCCACCTCTCTCGTACGCTATCGTGTTGAACTCGCCCACCAACACCGGCACGCCGTAGTGCAGCACGGCGCGGTTGAACCGGGGAATGACGGTCTTGTCTGCCTCCAGTGCTTCCGCGCCGGACTGGGGGTAATAGTGGAAGCTGTACATGACGTTGCTCCAGCCGTAATCGGCCGGGCGCGGCAGGCGATGAAATCCATGCAACCCGTCTTCGACGATGATAATGTGCCGGGAGTCGATCGCACGTACCGCCCGGTATATTTCGTCGTAGAGATCCAGAAGGTCATTGAAGGGCGCCGAGAAAGCCTCGTTGATCAGGTCATAGCCCGCAACCGCCGGCACATCCTTGAATCGCTCGGCTACATCCGTCCACCAGGCAACGGTCTGTTTCTTGAACTCCTCATCTTTCCAAAGGTCACCTTCACTGCTCTCACCAATAATGACAGCCTGCGTGCTCTGTCCACCCGGCGCTCCGTGCAGATCGATGATGGCATACACCCCATGGCGTCCACACCATTCCACCACCGCGCCCAAATACTTCATGTCCCCGCCATAGGCCGGGTCGCTGACAGCCCGCCACCAGATCGGGATTCGGAGGCAGTTCATTCCTGCAACGGCGATTCGTTCGACATCGGCCTCCTGGAAAAACGTCTCGCGGTGAAGGCGGATCAGTTCCTGCTTGCGGTCCTCACCGAAACGCCGGCCGATCAGATCCCACAGATCCTTCTCGCTGTTAACCCCGGTCTGCCCGTCCATACCGATGATCCACGGTTCAATCAGTAACCACGCGCCGGCATTGCACCCGCGCAACTGAACCGCCTCGCCCCGGTCATTAACCACCTGTCGCCCTTCGGTCCGTAAGAACTCCATGTGAACCGTCTTCGCCTGCTCTCCGACAGGGACCTCAGGTGTCGGCGGACACGCCGCATCCTTGGCCGGACCACATCCGGAAAGAACCGGCAACATCGATACGAGAACACAAAGCACCTTGCGCATGATGTGTACCTTCCCTCTCGAATGAGCCGCGCCAAGCCTATGGCGTGCTGGTCATGACTTCGACACGATCAATCAGTATTCGGCTCTCAATGGTCTGGTGCGGATTCGAAATCTGCAGCCCAATGTCCTTGATGTCCGAGGCGTCGGTAATCGCCTCCGCCGGCATCTCGATTCGATTCCATCCCGGCTGAAGGCTCTTCATCATGGGGCCTTCATTCCATGTCCATTTCTCGCCGCAGTGCACAAACATCCGCGCCTCCCACACCGGCTTGCCGTTCGGTATGAAGACCCAGGCGGACAACCCACGAAAACCATCGATCGCCGCCATGTTGGACTGGAATCCGCTGGCCACGCGACAGTGAAGCACCCTCGAAGCCGCTCCAAATTGGTGGGTAAACGCCAACGCCCCGCGTCCGGACCTCGCCCGATCCGTTGCGTGTTCCGCTTTGTCCGGAGTGGGTGATTCATGCTCCCACCCGGCAATGCCGTCCTCGAAATCGAAGAGTACCATGCCGCCGCCCAGGCACGGGGATACAACCCAGAGCCAACTCAACAGGACCACCATCCAAGATGCCCTCATGCCCCACCCTCCCTCTACATGAATCCAGCCTGCCTCAGGAGGTCTTCTGTCACACGGCTTGTGGTGCCTCCTGCATCCATCTGCTTCCGTACGTACTTCCCAATGACATCCGTTTCAAGATTGATCCGGTCGCCTTTCCGCAGATCCGATAGTGACGTGTTCGCCCATGTGTGTGGAATGATGTGCACCGACACGGAATCCTGCTTCACATCCACGATCGTCAGGCTGATCCCATCACACGCAATCGATCCTTTCGGCACCATCCCCTTGAGCAATTCGTCTCCGCATTTCACCTCAATGGCCCAATCGCGTCCAACACGCGTAATGGTCTTTACCACGCCCGTCCCATCCACGTGGCCCGTCACCATATGCCCACCCATCGGATCACCGACACGAAGCGACCGTTCGAGATTAAGACGGGCGCCCGCGACCTTGCCGCCCAAACATGTTCGATCAAGCGTCTCTTTCAAGACGTCAAAACGCAGCTCTCCACCCCGAGCCTCCGTCAGCGTCAAACACACGCCCTGCACCGCGATGCTCTCGCCGAGCACAAAGGGCTCGGGCCACGGTTCTACACGCAATTCAAGCCGCCCGGCATCGCCGGCTACATCGAGGCGAAGCAGCTCACCTGTCTTCTGTATCAGCCCTGTAAACATCGGCCTACCTGCCCCCTCTTTCAGGAACCGCCCTGATCATCACGTCAGGCCCCACTCGCTCCACGGAAATGAAGCGCAACCGCGGCGCGTTCTTCAACTGCCATCCCTCGCCTGATATGGCCGGAATACCGGCTCCCATCACCAGCGGCGCCATGATAAACAGAAATTCATCCACCAACTCTTGCCTGATCAGGCGCCCCGCCAAACCGCCGCCCCCTTCGCACAATAGGTGCATGCACCCTTCCCCTGCAAGCATACCGAGCAATCTGGCCAACGAGACCTGCTGTCGCGAGCCCGGCACGCGCCACACCTTCACGCCCACCCGCTCCAAGGCCGACAGGCTACGCCCATGAGCACCCGCAGGAACCGCAAGAATCGTCCTCGTCCTGTGTTCATCCGTAAACAACCGCGCGTTCACCGGAACCTGCCCTCTACCACTGGCCCAACCGGGAAACCAGCTCCTGGTCAATCCCGCGGCACAA
>ERZ795056.4570-NODE-4570-length-14240-cov-19.048713_pt1 | contig 14240 bp, 19 predicted proteins | sample MGYA00375140_ERZ795056 | MGnify/ENA primary metagenome ERZ795056 (study PRJEB30185, sample SAMN05720227) | activated sludge metagenome | isolation source: Anaerobic digester | place: USA | collected 2015-03-09 ...
GAGGGTACGCCCTGCCCGGCCCGGAACTCCATTGGCTCAGCAAGTTGTGCGTTTGGAGGCCGGACTTCGTGAGCGCCAGCGAAAAGGCCCGGCGATTGCGCACCGGGCCTTTGTTTTGAACGGGATTTAGCCCCGGACCGCCGATTCTAGGCGAGAGGGACGTTCGCGATGTCGAGGTAGATCGCCGCGAAGTGGCAGGAAGCGGCGGCGATGACGAAGCCGTGCCAGATGGCCGAGTTGAAGGGCAGCTTCTTGTTGACGTGAAAGATGACGCCGATCGTGTAGAGCACGCCGCCAGCCGCCAGCAGGCCGAGGCCCAGCGGGGACAGGGTATGCATCAGCTTGTCGATGATCGACAGCACGGCCCAGCCCAGCATCAGGTACATGCCGATATAGACGCGCGGGGCGTTCCAGCGCGCCAGCAGGTTCATGGCGACGCCTGACAGGGCGACCACCCAGACGGCGGCGAGGACGGTCCACGCCATCGGGCCATCGAGCTTGGCCAACATGAACGGCGTGTAAGACGCGGCGATCATCACGAAGATGCCCGAGAGGTCGAACCGCTCCAGCAGCTTCGACAGCTTCTCGTTTGTGTTCGAATTGTAGAGGGCCGAGCAGCCGAGCATGGCGAGGAGGCCGGCCGAATAGACGATCAGGGCGGCTGTGAGCTTCACCGAGCCCGAGTTGGCGGCGGTGGCGACGAGCACAACGCAGCCGATGACCGCCAAGACGATGCCCACCGCGTGGACGATGACGTCGGCAAGCCATTCTTCGCGGCGCGACTGGGGGTACCAGTAAGCGTCGACCGCTTCGGCCTTCGAGAGAGAAACGTGTGTGCTCATATCAAACCGCCCATATTGGCTGGGGCTTCGAGTTGAATGTCCGGACCACGTGTGGGTTCCGATGCGAGCATCAGGCCATTCAACGCAGGCGGCAGTTGGTCCCGATTGCGGCGAACCGCGCACGGCTTTGAGACATGTAGGAACGCTTTCGCCATCAGGATGAACCCGCATTCACACCCGATGCGGATCGACGGCTCAGTGTTGTATTTCCGCAGCGGTTCCTGAACTTCGCGACAGGATTCCATCTGCCCGTCCGATGTGGCGCGACCCACTCTTCGAACTCGATTCGGATGATACCGGATGATGGTTGAAACCGGCTGTCGGAGATCGATGAAATTTGCCGGATCGGCACAGACTCGTGCGCCGGGCGATGCTGCAAATGCACTGTCCCGAACGCGCGCGAAAACTGTTCCGCATGCGGACGCGGCCTATGTCCCGGGCCATGGACGAGACCTCGACCTTCGTCATGTCGCTGCGCAGCTGGACGCCGGAATGGGTGATCGCCATCCGGCTGGGGCTGGCGTGCCTGCTGGGCGGGCTGATCGGGCTGGAGCGGGAGATCGGCAATCACGACGCCGGGCTGCGGACCCATATCCTGGTGTCGCTGGCGAGCTGCGTGTTCGCGCTGGTGGCGTGGGAGCTTTACCAGCACATCCGGTCAATCGAGCAGCCGGCGACGGGCGATCCGGTGCGGATCATCGAGGCGGTAACGGCGGGGGCGGGTTTCCTGGCGGCGGGGATCATCTTCCAGTCTGGGTCCAAGGTGCATGGGCTGACGACCGGGGCCGGCGTCTGGACGGCGGCGGCGATCGGCGTGGCGTGCGGGACCGGGGCCTATGCGATTGCCGGGATCACCACGGTTCTGGTGCTGGCGGTGCTGTTCGGGCTGGGGGCGATCAAGAAGAAGATGGGCTTGGAAACGGAGGGCGTTCCCGAGGACCGCAAGGCTGATCCGGCCGGCCCGGCCACACAGGTCGTACCGGGGGAACGGGACGACACGCCCCGGCTGGCGCATCATGGAGATGAGCGGGCCTAGTTTTCTGCTTCGATGATCGAGCATCGGATTCCCCTTCCCTGTTGTGGAGGGGAGCCTTGGGCGACATCACGCCCGGCCAAGCGGCCGCTTCTTGCCTGTCGCGAGGGCTCGCCCTACTCCCGGCTCATGAGCGATCTTTCCAACTGGACCCCACGCCCGGCGCCGGGGCTTGCCGCCCTGGAGGGTGCGCGCGTGCGGCTGGAGCCGCTGGACTGGGCGCGGCATGGCGACGGGCTGTTCGCGGCGGTCGGCGGCGCGGCCAATGCGGGGATCTGGGAGTGGATGCCGGTCGGGCCGTTTCTGGGACCGGAGGAGCTGGGCGACTTTCTTGAGCAGATGCACGGCGCCGAACGGTGGCGGACGATGGTGATCCGCGCGCGGGGGTCGGGCGAGATTCTGGGCATGGCGACCTACATGCGCATCCGCGAAGGACATGGCAGCGCGGAGATCGGGTGCGTGTCGTTCGGGCCGAAGCTGAAGCGCTCGACCGAGGCGACAGAGGCGCTGGCGTTGATGGCGGGCCACGTGTTCGACCTTGGCTATCGCCGGTATGAGTGGAAGTGCAACAGCCGGAACGCCGCCTCGATGCGCGCAGCGGAGCGATTCGGATTTACGCTCGAGGGCGTGTTCCGGAACGACATGGTGATGAAGGGAATGTCCCGGGATACTGTGTGGTATTCCATCATCGACAGTGAATGGGCTGGCCTGAAGGTGGCGCTTGATCGCTGGCTTGCGCATGACAATTTTGCGGCGGATGGTGCGCAGGTCGGGACGCTTGAGTCCTTTCGGCGGGGCGCATGATCACAGGCCTGGACCACGTTCTTATTGTCTGTCCGTCGATCGACGACGCCGAGAACGCATATTCGGCCCTGCTCGGGCGCGAGCCTGACTGGCGGTCGACCGACAGTGGCGGTTCGGCGACGGTGATCTACCAGCTGGAGAACACGGCGCTTGAGATCATGTCGCCACAGGGCGGCGGGCCCCTGGCGCGGCGGCTGCACGCGATGATCGACGTGGATGGCGCGGGGCTGAAGTCGCTGATCTTCGCGAGCGACGATCTCACCGATGACCGCTCTGTCTTCGATCGCCGTGCGCTGAAGCCGGACGAGATTATCACCGGAGAAAGCACCGATCCCTATTCCGGCAAGGCGCGGTACTGGACGCGGATGCGGCTGGACGAACAGGCGACGCATGGCGTGCGGATCTTCGCGTTGCAGCGCAAGCCGTCTGATCCGATGGTGTACAAGCCTGCGAAGCCGGATGCGGTGTCGGGGCTGGATCATGTGGTGATCAACACGGCGAACCCGGAGCGGGCGGCGGCGCTGTATGGCGCGCGGCTGGGACTGAGGCTGGCGCTGGATCGTTCCAATCCGGACTGGGACATGCGGCTGATGTTCTTCCGCGCGGGGCAGCTGACGATCGAGCTGGCGCACAAGATATCCGGCGGGGCGGGCAACCAGCCGGACAAGCTGTGGGGCCTGAGCTGGCGCGTGCCGGATATCGATGCGGCGCATGCGCGGCTGGCTGACGCCAATTTCGCGGTGACGTCGATCCGGGCGGGACGGAGGGCGGGCACGAAGGTGTTCACCGTGCGCGACGGGACGGTAGGGGTGCCGACGCTGGTGCTGTCGGCGGAACCGGCCTGAACGGTTGGATGATCCGGCCCCTCCCCATCCGGGCCAAGCCGTTCTATACCGCCCCCATGAAACCGTTCACGACACTTACCGGAACCGCCGCGCCGTTGCCGCTCGCCAACGTCGATACGGACATGATCATTCCCAAGCAGTTCCTGAAGACCGTCTCGCGCGAGGGACTGGCCAAGGGGCTGTTCTATGAACTCAAGACCAATCCTGACGGATCGTCGAACCCGAATTTCGTGCTGAACAAGCCGGCCTATGCGAAGGCTTCGATCCTGATCGCCAAGGAGAACTTCGGCTGCGGATCGTCGCGCGAGCATGCGCCGTGGGCGTTGCTGGACCAGGGCCTGAGCTGCGTGATCGCGCCGAGCTTTGCCGACATCTTCTACAACAACTGTTTCAAGAACGGCCTGCTGCCGATCGTGCTGCCACGCGAAGTGGTGGAGCAGTTGATGGGACAGGCGGGCGGGCCGAACCACATGTTCAACATCGACCTCGCCGCGCAGACCGTGACGGCGCCGGACGGCAAGGTGCATCGCTTCGATATCGACGATGGCCGCAAGGCGAGCCTGCTGGCGGGTCTCGATGAGATCGGCGAGTCGCTGCAGCACGCGGGCGAGATCACGGCGTTCGAGCAACAGCGGAAGCTGTCACAGCCGTGGCTGGCGTGATGCGCGCGCCACTCCTGCTTGCTGTCGCGCTGCTGCTGTCGGCGTGCGGCGGAGCTAAGACCGATGAGGCGAAGCCGGAAGCGGCAGTCGTGAAGGTCGACCCCAAGGTTGCGGCGGAGGAAGCGAAGGCCAAGACGCTGGCCGACGCGCTGGCGGCGCAGAAGCCGGAGTTCGATGCGGCGCTGGCCGCGAACGATGAACTGAAGATCGACGATCTGGCTGACGCCGGGAATGGCTGGGCGCTGCTGCATCGCGGGCAGACACGGCTTTCGTCGCAGGATTTCTCACAGCAGCAGGGCGGCTTCGAGGATATGGAAGCAGCGGCCGAAAAGGGCCTGGCGGAGGCTCAGTTCTGGCTGGGCACGAAGATGGCCTATGGCCAGGATGGCTATCCGCTGAAGCCCAATTCCGGCCTGATGATGATGGAGCGCGCGGCGCGGCAGGGCAACACGCAGGCGATCATGGCGGTCGGCCTGATGTACGAGCAGGACTCGTTCATGTCCGACAAGAAGAAGGCCCGCGAATGGTATGAACGCGGCGCGGCGCTGGGGTCGGATGACGCCAAGAAAGCGCTGGAACGCCTTGATGGCGGCGGCGCGCCGGAAGCTGATCAAGCGCCCGGCGACAGCGGAGACGAGCCGCTCTAGCCCTTTTCATCGTCATCCACGTGAAGCGCGTGGAGGACGCGGTGGAGCACCGGCGCGAGGACGACGCCTGAGGCGAGCACCAATACGAGCCCGCAGCCGATGGCGTAGAAGCCGGCGAAGAGCTTGCCCGCTTCGGTGTGGAGTTCGGGGCCGACAGGGCCCATGCCACCGAGCAGCATCGCGGAATTGAGGAAAGCGTCGATGGGCTGCATGCCTTCGGTTGCCTGATAGCCGTACATGCCGACAGCCATCGCAACAGCGACGATCACAAGCGCGACCAGCACGTTGATGAAAAGCCTGCCGGCGAATTTCGCGGGCGAGGCCATGGGTTTGTCTTTGTAATCGAAATTGAACAGCGCCATTGGCGTCTTCTCCCTCCGGTCCCCGCAGGCGGGACTATCCGCCTGCGGAGGGGGAGGTTCAAGGCTACGGCGTTGCAGTTCTGGCAGGGGTTTGGCCCCTGCTCTCTTTTGTCTTGGCGGGAGCGGCGGCGCGGAAGGCTTTCACCGTGAGGGGGATGCCGACCTCGAAGGGCGTGGCATCCGACCAGAAGCGGCGGGAGAACTTCGTCGCGTCGACGATGTAGGGGCGGTTCCAGGTGAAGCGCATTTCGATGCATTCGCGCAGGAAGGGCGAGAAGACGCCCATCATGCGGAGCATCAGCGTGGAGATCGGCATGAACTTCAGTTTCGCGCCGATGGCGTCGGCTCCCATCTGCAGGATCTGGCGCGATGTGCGGGTGGGCGCACAGGGAACATGCCAGACCTGATTGAAGACATCGTCTGGCGCATCCAGCAGGCTGACAGCGGCGCGGGCGATATCCGGCACATAGGCGTAGTCATGCGGCTGGTCGGGCTGCGGGATCAGGAGGGCCATCTTGCCCTGCGCGACGAGGCCGAGGCCGGTTTCGCCGATGTGCGAGCGATCGACGCCGGGGCCGTAGAAATCGGGGGCGCGGAGCGCGGCCCATTTCACGCGGCCTTCGCGGCCGGCCTTCATCCACATGCGTGTCGCTTCGGCGCGGACGGCGGGCTTCTGGCCATAAGACGTGAGCGGCGCGTCTTCGTTGATCGGCTCGGCGCTGTGCGGGCCGTACATGTACATGTTGTCGATGTGAACGATGCGGGCACTGGTCGCTTCGGCGGCGGCGAGGAAGTTCGCCATCGCCTTGGGCCAGACTTCTTTCCAGACCTTGCCGCTGTATTCGACGCCGATCGAGATGACTACCTGTTCGGCGCCCGTCATGGCGCGCAGGACGCTTTGTGCATCCATCACATCGCACGGCATGAACTCGATGCCGGCGGGGAGATTGGCGGGGCGTTTGCGCTGGACGACGCGGACGGCCTGACCGCGCGCGCGGAGGGCATCTGCCGTCGCGATGCCAGTGGGGCCGTAGCCGAAGATGGTGATCAGTCCCTGCCGGTTGGTCATCGCCGTTTTCCTTCTCTGTTGACAGGAAGGTAGGCCCGGACTGATCATACCAGAAATGCATAGTTGGTATTTTTGATATGCGCGAAGTGAATTTATCTGGCCTCGACCTGAACCTGCTGCCGGCGCTGGAGGCGCTGCTGAAGCGGCGCAATGTCAGCCATGCGGCGGAGGATGTGGGGCTGAGCCAGCCGGCTATGAGCCGCGCCCTGGCGCGGCTGCGCGAAGTGCTGGGCGATGTGTTGCTGGTGCGCGTGCCGGGCGGCGGATACGCTCTGACGCCGCGCGCCGAGGCGCTGTCTTCGCAACTGATCGCGACGCTGGATCATGTGAAGGCGGTGTTCCGCGAGCCGAGCTTCGATCCGGCCAAGGTGCAGCGGACGATACGGATCGCAGGCATCGACACGCACACCATCCTGCTGGCGCCGGCGCTGATGGCGCGACTGGCCAAGGAGGCGCCGGGCATCGACATACGCTTCGAGAATTACGGGCCGGACCTGATCGAGCGGGTGGAGACGGGGCGGCTCGATCTGGCGTTCGCGACGGCCAACACGCCGCTGCCGCCGGGGGCGCGAAGCGAAAGCTATGCACATGACAAGCTCGTGCTGGTGCTGCGCAAGGGTCACCCCATGGCGAAGAAGAAGTGGACGATCGATGACTATGGGAAGGTATCGCACGTCGGGATCTCGATCCTGGGTGATGCGGGATCGGAGCTGGATGCGCAGCTGGCCAAGGTGGGCGTGCACCGGCGGATGGCGCTGGTGACGCCGCACTTCATCGCCGCGCTGGCGACGGTGTCAGGCACGGACATGGCGACGACACTAAGCCGCGTGTTCGCAACCCGGTTCGTGGACCAGTTCGATCTGGTTCTGAAAGACCCGCCACTGCCGAACGTCGATCTCGAGCTGACCGTGGTGTGGAGCCATCTGCGGGCGGCGGACCCGGTTCTGGCGTGGGTTCGGACTGTGATGAGGGATGTGGCGAAAGAGACGATGGATCTGGCCGGATCGCGGGTTTCCCGGCGGGCGGAAAAGCTCTAAGACGCGCTCCGACACATACGGGACAAGACGATCATGGCCGCCACCAACACCCAGACATTGCTGCTGCTGCCCGGCGACGGGATCGGCCCGGAAGTGACGGAAGAGGCGCGCCGCGTGGCGGCCCACATAGCTCCGGATCTGGCGATCGAAGAAGCGTTCTTCGGCGGCGTTTCGTACGACAATTTCGGCACGCCGCTGACCGACGACGTGATGGCGCGGGCGCACAAGGTGGACGCGATCCTGATGGGCGCGGTGGGCGGACCCAAATGGGACAACGTTCCGCGCGACAAGCGACCGGAAGCGGGCCTGCTGCGCATCCGCAAGGAGCTGGATGTTTACGCTAACCTGCGGCCGGCCTTCTGCTTCCCCGCCCTCGCCGGCGCTTCGGCGCTGAAGCCAGAGCTGGTTGAAGGTCTCGACATCATGATCGTGCGCGAGCTGACTTCGGGCGTCTATTTCGGACAGCCGAAGACGATCGAACAGCTTCCCAACGGCGAGCGGCGTGGCGTGGACACGCAGAGCTATACGACGAGCGAGATTCGCCGCGTGGCGGCGCGCGCGTTCGAGTTGGCGCGTGGGCGCACCGGCCGCTCGGGAAAGTTTCCGGGCGTGCTGAGCTGCGAGAAATCCAACGTGATGGATTCCGGCCTGTTGTGGCGCGAGGAAGTGACGAAGCTGCATGCCGAGCAATACAGCGACGTGAAGCTGGATCACATGCTGGCGGACGCCGCCGCGATGCATCTGGTGCGCGCGCCGAAGGACATCAACGTTCTGCTGGCCGACAACCTGTTCGGCGACGTCCTTTCGGATGAAGCCTCGATGCTGACGGGTTCGATCGGCATGCTGCCTTCGGCCTCGCTGGGCGAGCCGGGCGTGCCGGGGCTTTACGAGCCGGTGCATGGATCGGCGCCGGATATCGCGGGCAAGGGCATCGCCAACCCGATCGCGGCAATCCTGTCGCTGGAGATGGTGATGCGCTGGAGCCTTGGCCGCGCCGATGTTGCGGACCGCATCTTTGCTGCGGTGGGCAAGGCGCTGGAAGACGGTGCGCGCACGGCGGACATTGGCGGCACGATGAGCACCCGCCAGATGGCCGATGCGATCCTGAAGCATCTCTGACGCGGATACTTCCTAGCGCGACAAGCGCACGCGATTGGCCGTCACCTTCCGGCGGTAATGACGCAAAGTGGTGTCCAGCGCTGTAGTAGGCGAAGCCCGTGGACCGAGTTTCGCAAGCTTGGTCTGAAGCTGCGCGCCCGCCTGCGCCTTTTCCACGATCATCAGTTCCAGTTCGCGCTGCGCCGATTCACCGCCCGCCGCCACCTTCATGACGCGCGCAGTGATGACGGAAGACGCCTCGACGCCAAGCATCCAGGACTGCCAGCCAAGTTCGAGCCAGGAGTTTGAAGGCCGACGCCTGCGGATCAAAGTGCGCCCTGCGAGGAGGCGGACATGGACATCGGCACGACCTCGTCTGACAGCAGAGCGCTGTTTGCGCTGAACGAGCCGACGATAGCGGCGATCAGGATCAGGCTGACGAACGAGATGCTGATGATCTGGGAGAGTTTCCAGTGACGTGTCATGGCGTGAGTATTCCTGTTGTCTGGTCTAGGGTCCGCGTTGAGCGCCATTATCCAGATGGGTTGTGCTGCTGGCCGTAGTTCAGAACAGCGAAGGCAAAAACCACCCCTTCCCGACAACTGCGACGGGTGCGGGGGATAAAGCTGGTCGGGGATAGCGGTCCCAATAGAGGCCCCACTCACAAAGCCTCGGCTTGAGCGTTCGTTCCCTTGCTTGTTGAAATGGCCGATTGTTTCGTCTTTACCGTCGATTTAACGCAGGCTGTAGCGCCCATGCCCTTGTACGCCGCAAGGAAGCGTAGCACAAACCATGAACAACTCGACCGTCGCGAAAGGCGGAAAATGACGCTTCTGAAAATTGATTATGTGGAATTCGCGAGCGGCGACCTGGCGAAGAGCAAGGCCTTCTTTGGCAAGGCGTTCGAGTGGAGCTTTCAGGACTACGGGCCGGATTACGCAGCGATGACCAATGCCGGACTGGAAGGGGGGGTGCAGAGCGATCCGGACCATATTGGAGCGCTGCCGCTGGTAATCCTGAAGGCGGACGATCTGGAAGCGGCCGAAGCGGCCGTGACAAGCGCGGGCGGCGTGGTCACGCGTGCAATCTTCAGTTTTCCGGGCGGACGGCGCTTTCACTTCCGCGAGCCAGGGGGCAATGAACTGGCTGTGTGGAGCGAAACCTAGCTTCGCGAGGTCTGCGGGGCACCCGATGGCGCTGAAGGTTCTCAACGGTGTTGTCGATCAGCTTGGACCAGCCTCCCCGCTTGGCGCCGAGGGCGCGGCGACCGGAACAGAATGGGCGTTCGTGAGGTTCAACCGCGCCAGCCGGAAGGCGGTTACGCTGGAGCGGGTCGTCGCTGACCTGACGATGGGCGCTCATCTGGCCGTGCGGCAGGCTGGCCGCTTTGCTTTCTACTCGTACGACAACAGGCTTGTGCTGTGTGGGTTCGCCGGTCCGGAGGGCATCGAGATCGCGACGCTGGCCAACGATCCAGCGGCGCTTGCGGCGGAAGCTGTGAGAATGCCGGCCAAGCGAAAGATATTCTGGGGCGTGGTGCTGATCCCCACCATTATCGGCCTGTTCTTCGCGTTCGACATGATCAAGGCGGGTCGCGCGACGCTACGGGAAAACCCGGCGCCAAGGCGGCCCGGCGAGAAGAAGGTGGTGCGTGCGCTGAAAGGCCAGCTTTACTGGCCGTTCTGACGCGCAGCTTACGAGTAGTCGCAAATCCGTGCGAGCTTGTCGTTGCGCAGCTCAAACATGGTCGCGCCGCGGATCGAGACGTGTTCGCCGGGGCGGACATGGTGGCCCAGCTCGGCGGCGGCGACGCCGGAAAACAGGGTTTCAGCGGCGGCGCGCTGGCCGTCGACGAGGATGGCAACCACCTCATGGCGACGTTCGCGGAAAGCGCGCGTCGTCGCCTCGATCACTTCGCGCATCTCGTCCTTGCCGTTGAGACGAAGCGACCCGCCGGGATTCGTGATGGTCTCGAAGACAACATCGTCGGCGCAGCAATCCAGCATGCCATCAACGTCGTTCGCGTTATATCGATCGACGTAGCGGCGAACGAGGGCGGCGACGTCGGACATCCGGGCTCCTAAGGAGTCCAGATCCCTCGGAATCGCTCCGCAGGCCCTAGGCTCGCGGATGGATTTGAGGCTACTGGACCCGACATTTCGACAAGGCGTTCCCATATACGGAGCGCCCACGGGCTGTTGCGGCGAATTAACCGCACGAATGTGACCACAACACGACCGAAGGTCCAGCGCGAGGACCGAGGATGGAGATACGCATGGCGCTAAAGGTCGCAGTATTGGGCGCCACCGGCATGGTGGGCCGCGAAATATTGAGCATCCTCGCCGAACGCGGCTTTCCCGCTGACGAGGTGTATGCGCTGGCGTCGCGCAAGCTGATGGGCGCGGAAGTGAGCTTTGGCGATGCAACGCTGAAGGCCAAGGATGTCGATGAGTTTGACTTCACGACCGTTCAGCTGTGCATCATGGCAACGGGCGATCCGGCGGCGCGGAAGTATGGCAACGCCATATCATCCAAGGGCTGCATCGTGATCGACACATCGCGGGCGTTCCGGATGGACCCGCAGGTGCCGCTGGTGATGCCGGAAGTGAACGCCGCCGCGATCGATGGATACACCAAGCGCAATATCGTGTCGGTGCCGGATGGCGTCACGGCGCAGCTGGTTCGTACGCTGAAGCCGCTGCACGATGCAGCCGGCGTGACGCGCGTCGTGGTCGCGACGTACCAGTCGGTTTCGGGCGAAGGCCAGCGCGCCATCGACGAGCTGTGGGTGCAAACCAAGGGCATCTATGTGAACCAGGCGCCCGACCCGAAGGAGTTTCCGCGCCAGATCGCCTTCAACGTCATCCCGCAGGTCGATGATGTGATGGATGATGGTTATACGGAAGAAGAATGGCGCATCGCCGCCGAAACGCGGAAGATCATCGACAACGATATCCAGGTGGTTGCGACCTGCGTTCGCGTGCCGACCTTCGTGAGCGTTGGCGAGGCTGTTCACGTCGAACTGGCCGAGCCCCTGCCCGCTGCGGAAGCTCGCGCGGTGCTGCGCGAATCGCCGGGGATCGTGCTGCTCGACCGGCGCGACGAGGAAGACGGCTACGAAACCCCGATCGGCGCGGTTGGCGAATGGGCCACCTATGTCTGCCGCGTGCGGGACGACCCGACGGTCGAGAACGGTCTTGCTATGTGGGTCGTGGCGGACGACCTGCGTAACGGATCGGCAATGATCGCGGTCCAGTGCGCCGAATTGCTGCTCAACAAGGGAGCGTTCAGCGCAGCTCTGAAAGCCTAGGAGATTTTCTCGGGCTTTAAACGCGAGGCGATGTCGTATTCCCGGTTACAGCGGCGGGTGAACGCGCCTATCTGTGCGCGATGCTGACCGAAGACGAATCTCGCGCGCATATGCGGACAGGCCTGTTTGCCGCCATGGCGGCTTACTTCATCTGGGGCTTCCTGCCGCTGTATTTCCAGTTCCTCGGTGAGACATCGCCGACGGTGATCCTGGCGCATCGTATCGTATGGTCAGTGCCGACGGCGCTGGTGCTGATTGCGGTTGCGGGCAAGTGGGGCGAGCTGACCGGGCTGTGGCGGCAACCCCGCGTGCTGTTCATCCTGCTGGGATCGAGCATCGCGATTGCTGCGAACTGGACGATCTATATCTGGGCCGTGACCAACCATCGCGTGCTTGAGGGCAGCCTTGGGTACTTCATCAACCCGCTGATCAATTTCATGTTCGCGGCCTTCCTGTTTGGCGAACGATTCAGACCGCTGCAGCTTGCAGCGCTGGTGATCGCAGCGGCGGGAGTTCTGAACCAGACACTGGTGGTGGGACAGTTCCCGTGGGTGTCGCTGTCGCTGGCGATCTCGTTTGCGATCTATGGCGCGATCCGCAAGACGACGCCGGTGGACAGCCGGGTGGGCTTCGGGATGGAGGCGATCTGGCTGGCGCCGTTCGCCGCGACCTATCTCATGTTCTTCCTGCCTGCCGGGACGCACGCGTTCGGCAATGGCGATATCGGCTATGTCGCGCTGCTTCTGGCAGCCGGACCGTTGACGGCCGCGCCGCTGATCCTGTTCGCGATGGGCGCGCGGCGCCTGAAATTCTCGACGATCGGCATCCTGCAATACATAGCGCCCAGCGTGCAGTTCTTCCTGGCGCTGGCGCTGGGCGAGCCTTTCACGATGGGTCACGCGGTTACGTTCGGACTGATCTGGACCGGGGCGCTGCTGTTCACGCTGGCCGGCCGCCAGCCGAGGGCCGCCGTCGCGGCGCCGACCGCGGACTAGAGCCCGGAAGGCAAAGAAAAACCCCGCCGGAGCTGAGCTGCGGCGGGGGAAATGAGTTTGCCATGCGAAGCCGCGAAGAGCGATTTCGAAACACACGTCGCAAGACCGGCGCCACATTCCCTTCCCGGTTTTTAACTAAAAAATCCCCAGCTTTGCGTGTTTTCGGCAGTCGGCGTTAAGCGTTGTCTTAATCAATCTGGACGATGTTGCGTCCAAGCGACCGAGAGCTGCGCTTTTCCACGACTGGGGAAAAGTTTGCAGGCCGCGCTTCACGCACAGGAAACCTTGCGTGTGATCTACCGCGGCGCTCCAGGGGTGCGCCGGGAGGGGCGTAGTAGATTACGAAGTTGAGGCAGGACCATGAGCGCAGCAGCAGATCCGACCGCATCTCCCGAATGGGAACAGGCCCGCGCCGAATGGTGGGGCCAGACGAAAACCGAGCTTGAGCGGCTGCAGAGCGCCGTGAACGGCGCGACGCCGGGCTCGCTGCATCTCGAGACGATCTATGCGCCGATGCACGACATGGCAGGCCTTGCCGGCGTGCTGGGATATCCCCTGCTGGGCAAGATCGCGCGGGCGCTGATCGAGACGCTGCGCAAGGGCGCCAACCCGCTGGACGACAGGATGATGATGGTCGCGAAAGCCCATCTCGCCGCGCTGACCGCCCTGCACGCGAAAGACGTCCGCGGCGAAGGCGGCAATGCAGGCGTCGCCGTCATGGCGAAACTGGCCTCTATCCACGCCTGATACCGGACACTTGCGGTAAAGCGCAAAGGGAGCCATCCCTGCCCTGACAAGGCAGGAATACGGCATGGCCGGGCCTATCTATTTCGCAATCGGCGATGTGCATGGCGAAGCGGACAAGCTGCGCCAGCTGCATGCCGCCATTCTCGATCGCATTGCGTTCGAGGGGCATGCGGCGAAGATCGTCCATCTTGGTGACTATGTTGATCGCGGGCCGGACAGCCGTGGCGTTGTCGATGCGGTGATGGCGATCGAAGCGCGTTTCAATCGCGATCCGGCGATCGAGGTTGTCTCGCTGATGGGCAATCACGAACAGATGATGCTGGATGCCTATGACGCTGCAAGCGCGGAGGACGCCGGCCTGTGGTGGGCGCAGGGCGGCGCAGAGACGGCGGACAGCTATGCCGGGGGCGTAGGCAAGGGCGACACAGGCTGGCGCGAGAAGGTGCCGAAGGAGCATGTCAGCTGGATGCGACGGCTGCCAGGCGTGCTGCACGACAGGGAGCGGCGGCTGGTGTTTGTGCATGCCGGCATCGAGCCCGCGCGTTTTCCCGACGAAGACCAGCGCACCTATCTATGGACGCGCTCGGATCGCTTCTTCCTGCAATGGCAATGGCCGGATCGCGAGGAGCTGAAGGGCCTGAAAGTGATCCACGGCCACACGCCGAAATCATTCGATCCCGAAATCTATCCGCACCGCATCAATGTGGATACGGGCGCTGTGTTCGGCGGGCCGCTGACGGCGGTGATGCTGAAAGAGGGCGCGCGGCCGGAATTCCTGCGCGCGACCTA
>ERZ795056.4572-NODE-4572-length-14237-cov-7.573614_pt1 | contig 14237 bp, 12 predicted proteins | sample MGYA00375140_ERZ795056 | MGnify/ENA primary metagenome ERZ795056 (study PRJEB30185, sample SAMN05720227) | activated sludge metagenome | isolation source: Anaerobic digester | place: USA | collected 2015-03-09 ...
GCATAAGCAATTGCCATCGCCAAAGTGCCACAACCTTCTGGACCAACAAAAAGTTGTGCGTGAGGAATTCTTCCTGCCAAAGCACTTTTTGTCAAATGATTTTTAATGTATTCCTGACCTAAAATTTCTGAAAACTGCATAAAGCAAATATAAGTTAAAAAACCATTTTTAAATCGTTTTTTCAAATCAAAAATAAAGCGATTTCAATAACAATTTTTCTATTAATTCGCTTCAATAATTTGATTTCAAATAGTTTGGCTCTTAAATTTTTCTTAAAAAACATCGATTAAAGCGCAAAAAAGAACGATAAAATTTAATTTTATTATATTTGCAAATAGTACTAAACAATTCCACAATTAATGAAAACCATTCAAGATTTCAATTTCAAAGACAAAAAAGCTATAATTAGAGTTGATTTTAATGTTCCTTTAGACGAAAATTTTAACGTAACAGATGCCAACAGAATAGAAGCCGCAAAGCCAACTATAGATAAAATTTTAGCCGATGGAGGAAGCGTAATTTTGATGTCACATCTTGGAAGACCAAAAGGAAAAGAAGATAAATTTTCACTTAAACATATCGTTTCAAAAACAGCAGAAGTTCTGGGAAAACCAGTAAAATTTGCTGAAGATTGTCGTGGCGAAATTGCAAAACAAGCCGTTCAAAATCTTCAAAATGGAGAAATATTATTGTTGGAAAACCTTCGTTTTTATCCAGAAGAAGAAGCTGGAGATGTTGATTTTGCTAAAGAATTAGCTTCTTTAGGCGATATTTATGTAAATGATGCTTTTGGAACAGCGCACAGAGCACATGCTTCAACAACAATAATTGCTCAGTTTTTCCCAGAAAATAAATGTTTTGGCGCGCTTTTAGCAAAAGAAATTGAAAGTTTAAATAAAGTGTTGAGCAATTCTGTGAAACCAGTAACGGCTGTTCTTGGTGGTTCGAAAGTGTCTTCAAAAATTACGGTTATCGAAAACATTTTAGACAAAGTAGATCACATGATTATTGGCGGCGGAATGACTTTTACTTTCGTGAAAGCTTTGGGCGGAAAAATTGGTGATTCTATTTGCGAGGATGATAAACAAGAATTAGCACTAGAAATATTGCGTTTGGCAAAAGAAAAAAATGTACAAATTCATATTCCTGTTGATGTGGTTGCCGCTGATGCTTTTTCAAATGATGCCAATACTAAAATAGTTGATGTTCGCGAAATTCCTGATGGATGGCAAGGTTTAGATGCTGGACCAAAATCGTTAGAAAATTTCAAAAAAGTAATTTTAGAAAGTAAAACCATTCTTTGGAATGGACCTTTGGGTGTTTTTGAAATGGAAAATTTTGCAAACGGAACAATTAAATTAGGTGATTTCATTGCTGAAGCAACTCAAAATGGAGCGTTTTCTCTAGTTGGTGGTGGCGATTCTGTTGCAGCAGTAAAACAATTCGGTTTTGAAGAAAAAATGAGTTACGTTTCAACTGGTGGCGGAGCAATGTTAGAAATGCTTGAAGGAAGAGTTTTACCAGGAATTGCAGCAATAGCAAAATAAATGTTAAAGTTTGTAATAAATTATATTACAATTCGTTATACATAAAATGAATATTGGTTTATCCAAAAATACGACAGTATGAAAAATAAAATTTATAAAATTACAGTTGCCTTACTTTTTAGCGGTTTTGTTTCTTTTGCACAAGAAGATTCCGTTGCAGTTGCTACAACACAAGTAATTACTCCCAAAGTTGTTTTAACCCAAAGACAAGTGCTTGATTCTATCAAATCAACATTTGTTCACGACAACATTGCTACTTGCATCGACAGTATGTGGATGAAAGAATTAGCAAGTTTAGATTTATACGAAACCTTAACATTAGATATTAAAAACATCAATGTTGACGAAAAAGTAGAGTATGAACTACCAACAGAATTGCTCAAAGAACGATTAAAGAAGCTAGACGAAAAATCACCATTTAACATTGAATATAATGTTGGTTTAGAAAATGTTATCAAGTCATTTCTAAAAAATAGAAAAAAGGGATTTGAAAGATTAATGGGAATTTCACAATATTATTTTCCAATATTTGAAGAAGCTTTAGCAACACACAATATTCCATTAGAAATTAAATATTTATCAGTTGTAGAATCGGCCTTAAATCCTAGAGCAGTTTCTAGAGTTGGAGCAACAGGTTTGTGGCAATTTATGTTTCAAACGGGAAAACAATATGGATTAAAAGTTGATACTTACGTTGACGAAAGAAGTGATCCAGAAAAAGCGAGCAAAGCTGCAACGCAGTATATGAAAAACATGTACAACATTTTTGGCGATTGGGATTTGGTTTTAGCATCTTATAACACTGGACCAGGAAATGTTGCAAAAGCAATTCGTCGTTCGGGAGGAAAACAAAACTATTGGAACATTAGACCTTATCTTCACAAAGAAACTCAAGGATATGTTCCGGCTTTTTTAGCAACGATGTATATTTTTGAATACCACAAAGAACACGGAATTGTTCCTCATAAACCAATTGCTAATAATTTTGCGACGGATACTGTTTTGGTAAAAAGAGCATTATCATTCAAGCAAATTGCTGATTTATTAGATGTTTCTGTGGCAGAATTACAGTTCTTAAATCCTTCATACAAAAGAGAAGTTATTCCATATATTACTGGAAATGATTATTATTTGAAATTGCCAGTTGATAAAATTGCCTTGTTTGCATCTAATGAAGAAAAAATTTATGCTTACGCAAAATATGAAGAAGGTCTTAGAGAAAAACCGTTTCAAACAATGCTTGCTTCTAGAGATTCTTCCAATACGAATACCACTTCTAGAGTAAAATATCATAAGGTAAGACGTGGTGATAATCTCAGCGAAATTTCAGATAGATATGGTGTTACCATCGCGGAATTGAAAAAATGGAATCGTTTAAAAAGCAATAAAGCACCGCTTGGTAGAAATTTAAAAGTATATACCAATGAAAGCATAGCCGTTCAAACAAAAAAAGCTATCAAATCGGATACAACTTCTGTAAAAGAATCATTAGCATCAAACGAAAAGAAAGTTTTCAAAGAGGAAAAAGTGGTTACTTATAAAGATGTCACGAAGTTTTATAAAGTAAAAAGCGGTGATAATCTTGGAGAAATTGCTGATAAACATGGCGTTTCTGTAGCTCAAGTAAAAAAATGGAACAAGCTAAAAAGTAACAACATTATGCTTGGCGCCAATTTAAAAATCGTTAAAAACGAAAGAGTTGTAACAACCGTTAAAAAAGAAATCAAACAACCAAAAATTATTGAAAACATTGAAAATGATGCAATTGCTTCATCTGAAAATAATGACGATGCTACTCAAAATCCAAAAGATTATTATGAAGTACAAAAAGGAGATAATCTTTTTTACATCGCTAAAAAATTCAATGTTAGTTTGGAAGATTTAAAAAAATGGAATAATCTTGAAGACGGAAACATTCAGTTGGGTTCAAAATTAGCTTTGATGAACTCAAAAGAAGACAAAAACGAAGAGACATCAGAAGTTAAAACCGAAACTAAAATTGTAGAATACACTGTGAAAAGCGGCGATAATCTTGGTGCAATTGCCAAAAAATATAACGCTTCTCTTTCTGATTTAAAAGATTGGAACGAATTAGAAAGTACCGATATTCAAGTAGGTTCAAAACTAATTGTATCTAAAAAATTATTTGTTGTAAACGATTCTAAACCTTCAAAAAAAGAAGCTGTTGCTAACAATGATAAATCAAAAGATAAACTTTATTTAGTTAAAAACGGTGATTCGCTTTATAGCATTGCCAAAAAATCTGGAGTAACTATTTCTGATATCAAAAAATGGAATGGTAGCAAAGTGGAAAGCTTAAAACCAGGCATGAAACTTAAAATTAACGGTTAATCCGAAAATCTTCAATACATTTGGGTTTTATTTCATTAGTCATGAATAAAACCCTTTTTTTATTTCTAACAATTTCATTTTTTCTTTCCTGTCAAAAGAAAACCGATTCGCTGAACGAAGAAACTTCTAGTGCAATTAATACTATATCGGTGATTATTGATGACCAATTATGGAATTCAGAAGTTGGCGATAGCATCAGAAATAAATTTGCTTCACCCGTTTTAGGACTGCCACAAGAAGAGCCACTTTTTACAATAAAACAATATCCGGTTAAGCTTTTCGAAGGATTTTCTACAGGAAGTAGAAATATGATTATCGTTAAAAAAAGCGATAAAAATTTATTTGAAATCAGAGTAAATGAGTTTTCGAATCCACAAAACGCTATTCACATCAATGGAAAATCAACTAATGAAATCATTGCAATACTTGAAAAATATTCGTCAGAAATTATTCGTCGAATGCGAAACACAGAAATCGAAGCTGCTCAAAAAATAATTGCAGACTCCGTTCAAGACACCAAAAAAATTAAAGTAAAATTCAATATCGATTTAGACATTCCATCTCAATATGAATATGTCATGAGACGAAAGAATTTTATTTGGTTAAAAAAAGAAATCACCAGCGGAAATGCCAGTTTAGTTATTTATCAAGTTCCTTACAAAAGCATTCATAATTATAACACCGTGAACGATATTGTTCGCACCAGAGATTCCATTGGAAAATTATACATTCATGCCAAAGGAAACAGAGCAAGAATGTTGACCGAAGAAGCGTATTCCCCTTATTTTTCAAAAATAAAATTTAATGATTATAATGTTTTTGAAACCAAAGGAACATGGCAAATGAACAACGACTTCATGTCTGGACCTTTTATAAACTACGCCATAAAAGACAAAGCAAATAATCGAATTCTAATTCTCGAAGGTTTTTGTTATGCGCCATCAAAAGAAAAACGAGATCTAATGTTCGAACTAGAATCAATCATAAAAACGATACGAATACCTAAAACCAAATAAACGATGTTGCTAGAATGGAAAACAAAGCGATTTGAGACACTTTCTTCGCTTGAACTATATGAATTGCTAAAACTGCGAAGTGAAGTCTTTGTCGTTGAGCAAAACTGCGTTTATTTAGACATTGACGGCAAAGACGAGAAAGCATTACATCTTTTAGGAACTTTTGAAGGCAAAATTGTGGCGTATGCACGATTGTTTAAACCGAGCGATTATTTTGCCGAAGCATCAATTGGTCGCGTTGTAACACATCCTGAATGTAGAGAGCGAAAAATTGGTCACATCTTGATGCGTGAAGCTGTTGAAAGCATCCGAATTTATTTTGGCGAAAGCAAAATTACTATTTCGGCACAATTGTACTTGAAGAAATTCTACGAAAGTCATGGTTTTATTCAAACCAGCGAAATGTATCTTGAAGATGATATTCCGCATATTGAAATGAAGAAAAGCTAAATCTTCGTAATTAATAATTCAACTCTTCTGTCATATTCAGTGCCTTTTCCTAGCGGAACAGTATTTCCATAACCTTTGAAAGTCATTCTATTTTTTGGAATTTTTTTGAAAACTAAATATTTAAAAACCGATTCGGCTCTGTTGGTAGAAAGTTGTCTTTTTCTTGTGTCTTTATCTATAGCTTCTTTTTGGTATGGTGGTGTGCAGCAAACGTGTCCTTGAATTTCAAACTGCAAATTTTTGTATTTATGCAAAAGTTTTGAAATTTTGTCTAATTCTGTTTTTGCTTTAAAAGTTAGTTTACTACTTCCTCTTTCAAAAAGAATGTTGTCAAGATAAATGTGATCGCCAACAATGTGATTTTTTTGAATGGAATTATAATAACCTGGAATTATAATTTTTGGCAATGGTTTTAAGTTGATTACAATATCAACTCTTCGGTTTTTTGAGCGTTTTTCAGGAAGATTTTCAACGATATCATCATCAATTAAAATCCTGCCTTTTCCTTCAATGGTAACGATAATTTTATTTTTAATTCCACTTTCAATAATTTTGGTTTGGATAGAAGACGCTCGTTTAGTAGATAATTTAAAATTATAAGCTTCTTTACCAATATCATCAGTGTAGCCAAATATTTCAATTGATTCTATTCGGGTGGAATCTATCTTTTTGATGAAATTAATTAATTCCTCACCTTGTTTTTCATTCAGATTAGATTTATCAAAATCAAAATATACAGAATGAACTGCTTCTTCTTGAGCATGAAGAAAACCAAAACTAAAAAGCAGTAAAAGTGTTAAAAATCGCATTCTTAAATTTTCAGAATTTTGTTGTACTCTGCAATGTTATTGAATAAAGTAATAGCTTTTTTAATTTCGCTGTTGTTTTTTGTGTAATACTGATACAAACCTTCTTTATATTGGTATCTTTTGATGATTTCGTCCAGCAGTAAATTCTTAATTTCTTTACTGTTTTTGTCAATCAATGATTCTTCGCTTTTTTGCAAAGCAGTTAAAAGTTGCTGATATTCTGCTGCAATTGTAGCATCAATTTTTTCTTTTTTGGCTTTTTCTAAAGTGGTTTTCAAAGCCAATTCAGTTTCGGTATCAAAACTGATTTTTTCTTTTTTGATGAATGCTTTAAAATCGGCAATATCAGTATCAGTCAAAGTTGGAATTTTGTCGCCAAGCGAAGGATTTTTGTAATAATAATTGGTTACATAATTGAAAATCGCATCGTTTTTTTGCAACGCTTCGGCAATCGAACTCATTTTTGTTTCTTCTAATTCTACATCGGGCAAAATTCCGCCGCCATCATAAACCGTTCTTCCGTTTTTGGTTTTAAAAGCGGTGAAGTTTTTCTCGTCGGTTTTGGTTGCTTTTCCGTTTTTGTCTTTTTTGCCATAATTCAATGCTTGAATACATCTTCCGGATGGCGTGTAATATCTTGAAATAGTGACTTTTACTTGCGTTCCATAAGTCAAATCAAATGGTCGTTGCACCAATCCTTTTCCAAAACTTCTGCTGCCAACAACAACGGCACGATCTAAATCTTGTAATGCGCCAGCAACAATTTCTGAAGCCGAAGCACTTTTTCCGTCAACAATTACAGCAATCGGAATTTGTGTATCAATTGGTTCGCGAGTGGTTTTATACGTAGTATTGTACTTTTCGTTTTTGGATTTTGTGGTCACGATAATTTCGCCTTTTGGCACAAATAAATTACAAATATTTACCGCTTCGTGAAGCAATCCGCCAGGATTTCCGCGAAGGTCGAGAATGATTTGTGTTGCGCCATCATTTTTTAGTTTTTCCAAAGCTTCTCTGGTTTCTGAAGATGCTTTTTTATTGAATTGAGACAAAACAATATAACCAGTTTTTTCGTCAATTTTTCCAAAAAACGGAACAGCTTTTATTTCAACTTCGTCCAATGTTATTTGGGTTGACATTGGTTTTCCTTGACGAAGGTATTTAATGTCGATTTTGGTGTTTTTTGCACCTTTCATCAGCTGTGAAGCATCGTCTTTGAAATCAGAAAGTAAAACATCGCCAATTTGCGTGATTTCGTCACCAGCTTTCAATCCAGCTTTATCGGCAGGAAATCCTTTGTATGGTTCTTTGATGATAAGTTTATCGTCTTTTCGAGTAATCATGGCGCCAATTCCGGTATATTCACCAGTATTGTTGATTTTGAACTTGATTACGTCTTGTTCGTTGAAATAATTGGTGTATGGATCAATATCAGCCAACATACTTTTGATGGCTTTATCCATTAATTCCGACGGATTGGTTTCGTCAACGTAATTTTGATTTACGGTTTTGAAAATATTGGTGAATATTTCGATTTGCTTTGCAATTTCAAAAAAATCTTCTTTGAAACTTACGCCAACAAAGAAAAATCCGCTCAAAAGAACCGTAATGATATATCGTTTTTTAATTTTTGAAAACATGAAAATGTGTTTTATAAATGCTTATTTCTAACGAAATTAGTTATTCTCTTCGTCTTTTTTTCTTAATGAAAGTACAAATTTTTCAAATAGCTGAATTGTTTTTTCATTAATTTCCTGATAACTCAGTTTTTCTTTGGTTTGATAGAAAAACATCAGGCAATATTTTTGGTCTAAATTTTCAATCAAAATGTGTTTATTCAGTCGATAACATTCGCGAAGAACACGCTTGAAATAGTTTCTATCAACCGCTTTTTTGAAATATTTTTTTGAAACCGAAACGCCTATTTTTAGCGGAACATCATCTTCAAAATCTTCTTGAATAAAGACTAATCGCAACGGATATTTTCCAACTGATTTTCCTTCGGTAAAAAGAGAATCTATCGTTTTTTTGCTTTTGAGCTTTTCAATCTTCGGATAGTTGAAATCCATTTTTAGTTGTCATTGTAAATGTTGTAAACAAATTTTACTTCGTTGTAATTGATATAAATTTGCATTCGGTTGTTTTCTTTTTTCTTTGTAATAATTACGATATTACATTTAGAAAATTTATTGTCCATACATTCAAAAGGAACAATATTCACTTCATCATTATCTTCAATTTCGCCATAAGCTTTTATTTTAAACGACTGAACTTCAGAAGAATTTATTGTAATTAAATCTTTTTTTGGATCAAGAGTAATTAACACGTTTGCATCAACAAACTCAGACCATTCGTTCCAATTTCCTTTAGTGTCTTTGTCTGTAAAACTAACGCTACTGGATTTAAAACGAATAGGTTGTGCCGAACTATTTTGAACGCCAAAACTAAATATTAAAAACAAAGAAAGGATTTTAAGGTATTTCATAATCGAATAAATATTTGTGGTAAATCTACAAATTCTATTCCAAAAAAAAAGCGTCCTTTTTTTGAGAACGCTTTTTGTATTATTTCACTTCCAATGTGTTGTTTTGAAGTTTGATATCTGCCATAAAACCACTTGGATCAATTGTTATTTTTTTGACAGTTGATTGATTTGGTAGTTGCAAAGTATATGTTTGCTCAGCCCAAGACCAATCTTTTAAAACCGTTCTTTTGATGGTTGGACTTGGGTTTTCTTTTTGAAAGTACATCATTTTTAGCGGAATATAAAAACTCTCTTTTGAACCATCGGTATATTCTACTAGAATGTCTATTGGCATTGGTGTTCTTCCAATTCTTTCGAGCGAAATGGCATTGTTTTCAAACGATTTTATAGCATAATCAATCGTGTTTGTTGTCTTTGTCCAATCGGTCAAATACCAGTCTAATTCTGCTCCCGAAACGCGTTCAGCTGTTCGTTTAATATCATTTGGCGTTGGATGTCTAAACTTGAATTCGTTAAAAAATCGTTTTAATGTTTTTCTAGTATTTTCTCTACCAATAAGATATTCTAATTGTGTCAAGAAAAGTCCGCCTTTATAATAAGAAGCTGTGCTGTAACTTCTGTTGTAATCAAATCGGTCGCCGTGAGTTGTTAAAGGTTGTTCTCTACCCGATTCTACTAGATTGTAATACGCATTATAGAAATCTTTAAATGGATTAGCAAGGTTTTTCCCTGTGATTTCATTTACAGCAATGTATTCAATATAACTTGCAAATCCTTCGTCCATCCATGGATGTTTTGATTCATTTGAAGCCAAAATATGTTGAAACCACGAATGCGCCATTTCATGCGAAATAACATCGTTTACAATTCCGTCCAAAGTTCCTTCGCCCAAAATTAGTGTACACATTGCATATTCCATTCCGCCATCACCTCCTTGAATTACCGAATATTGTTTATAAGGATATTTTCCAACGAGTTCATTATAAATCTGCATTAATTGAACTGTTTTTGGCTGCAATTTTTTCCAAGTATCAATTATTTTTGGATTGTTTTTGTATAAAAAATGTAGCGTTGCGCCGTTTGGTATTTGAACTACATCGTGAAGATAATTTTTGTCCGCAGCCCAAGTAAAATCATGAACATTTGGCGCGATAAAATGCCAAGTAAGTGTTTTAGCATTTGGATCTTTTTTTACTATTTTGCCTTTGTCTTCATATCCAAAACCAATTTCGTTGTTGTTTTTTATATAACCAGTTCCGCCAAGAACATAAGCTGCGTCGATAGTGATTTTTACATCAAAATTTCCCCAAACACCATGAAATTCTCTGGCAATGTAGGAATCAGCATGCCAACCTTCAAAATCAAATTCGGCAATTTTTGGAAACCATTGTGCCATTGAAAATTCTACACCTTCAGAGTTATTTCTTCCCGAACGACGAATTTGAACTGGAACTTGACCGTCAAAATCTAGTGTAAAAGAAGTTGATTTTCCAGGTAAAATAGGTTTGTTTAGCGTTACTTCTAAAATAGTTCCTTTTTCAACGGTTTTTGCAGAAACGTTATCTTGTTTGAAATTTGAAATTTTTAAATAACCAATCTCATCAGGGTTTAATTTAGCAATTCGGCTTTCTCTAACTTCTTTTCCTTCAGAATCTTTCGTTTTGGTAGCCATTCTTCCATCGGGATCAGGAATGCTGTGCAAACGACAATCCATTTCGCTTTTGGGCTGAAAAGCATTGTTATACAAATGATAATAAACTTTTCGAAGCGTGTCTTCGGAGTTGTTTTTATAAACTAATTTTTGTTTTCCTTTGTATTGATAATTTTTTGCATCAACGGAAACTTCCATTTTATAATCTGCTTTTTGTTGCCAATATTTTTTAGATTGAGCATTGCAAAATAGTGTTCCGATAAGTAAACTTAGGGCAAAGGATAATCTCATTTTGGTTTTTTTATGTTTTTATTTTCTTCTCTAATGTTGGCTGTTTGGATAATTCTTCCGCCATTTTTAAAGCATTGTAAGCATTTACAATTTTTCCAGAAACTGATGCTTCGGAGAAGTTTCTTTTTTCGCCATTTTCGCCAACATTTACAACCATATCAATTGGTGTTCCCGATTGCATGATGATTTCTTTTACCTGCGAAGCTTTTAAATTTGGATAATGCGAACGAATTAAAGCCGCAACTCCAGCTGCATTTGGCGAAGCCATTGATGTTCCTTGTAAATATTTGAATTTTCCGTTGGGTAAAGTGGCATAAATTTTAACTCCAGGCGCAAAAATATCTACATTTTTGGTTCCATAATTTGAAAAATCAGCGATAATTTTTTCGCCATATTCATAATTTAACGCACCAATTTGTAAAAAATTTGAAACGATTTCGGTGTTTTTGTCTTGGCTGTCTGTTGGAAAATTTTCTTCAACATCAATGTCTTTTCCATCATTTCCAGCGGCATGAACAAATAGAACGTCTTTGCTTTCGGCATATTTTATTGCTTCCCAAACCCATTCGGCATGTGGTGAAAAATCTTTTCCAAAACTTCCGTTGATGACTTTTGCTCCGTTATCAACCGCATAACGAATGGCTAAAGCAATGTCTTTGTCATATTCGTCACCATTTGGAACAGCGCGAATTGCCATAATTTCTACATTGTTTGAAACGCCATCGCCACCAATATTGTTACTTCTTTTTTGGGCAATAATTCCAGCAACGTGTGTTCCATGTTCGGTGTTTTCTTTGTTTGGACCAAAGACTTTGTTGTCTCCGTATTTTCTATCGTCATAGTTTTCGGGATTATCACCAACTACTTTTCGACCATCAAATTCTTTGTTTAGTTTATAATTTAGGTTGTCATAAACATGATTTTTGAACGAAGTTAAATCTTCTCTGAATTTTTCGCCAACATCTTCAGCATACGACAGTAAAATCATTTTACTTTGATACAATTTGTATTTTACCGAAGACACATTTTTCAATTCTTCCAGCGTATAATCGTCTTTTTTTAATTCTTCGCGAATGGTTTTATCGGCTTCATACAACATATCAACAGGTTGTTTGTAACCCATCATTTTGTTGTATTGTTTTGTATAATCTGCCAAAGCTTTTTTGTAAACTTCTGAACCATCATCCGCTTTTTTCAAAATTCTAGTCATTTCTAGTGTTTCATTATATGAATTGCCAAGAAAATTCCAGCCGTGAATATCATCAATGTAGCCGTTTTTATCGTCGTCTTTTTTATTGCCAGCGATTTCTTTTGGGTTAGTCCAAATGGCACCTTTTAAATCCGGATGATCAATGTCAGTTCCCGAATCGATTACGGCAACAATAACTTTTGCGCCTTTTTTATCTTTTAAAAGTTCAGCATACGCTTTATCAACACTCATTCCTGGAATGGAATCTTTTTCTAAATCAAGATGACTCCAACGCTGAAGTTCGGTTTCAGTTAGAGGAATCTTTTTGGTGTATCGAGAAGTTGAATCTTGAGCAACTGCTGATATCGAAAAAGTAGCAATAAGTGAATAAAATATAACTTTCATTTTTCTAAAATTTATGGATGGTTGTAAAAATAATTTCTTTTCCACCAACAAATAAAAGCATTAACAATTTTTTAGTATCAGTTTATTAATTTGACTTTAAATCAAAAATATAAAAAAGTAGTTCTAAAAATATTTTTAACCCTTTTGATTTTAGTGAATTTTGGAAGTATTTTTTTGATAATTTCGCAAAAAAACCAGTGAATTTCACTGGTTTTACTATTGTTTTAGGTTTTGGTGCATAGAAATTTATAAAATATCCTGAATTTTAAATCGTTCTTTCAATCGAACACCTTTTTCTGTCATTTCTACGGTAATTATCGGATTATGTGCATCGTGTTCTAGCCAAAGAAAATAATTATTTTCGGCAGCCGAAGTCAAAAATTTTGATTTTTCAGGCATTGTCAATAAAGGTCGCGTGTCATAACCCATAACATACGGCAATGGTAAATGTCCAGCAGTCGGAATTAAATCGGCACAAAAAACAATCGTTTTATCTTGATATTGAATATGTGGAATCATCATTTTTTCGGTGTGACCATCAACGTAAAAAACACCAAAATTCATTTCTTCCGAAAAGCCAAAATCACCATTTGGTCTTTTGATAAAATTTAATTGACCGCTTTCTTGCATTGGCAGAATATTTTCTGAAAGAAATGATGCTTTTTCACGATTATTGGGTTTTGTTGCCCATTCCCAATGGTTATCGTTCGTCCAAAATTTAGCATTTTTGAATGCTACTTCATAACCTGTTTTGGCTGCATTCCAGTTTATGCTTCCGCCGCAATGGTCAAAATGCAAATGTGTCATGAAAACATCAGTTACATCATCACGGTGAAAACCATGTTTTGCTAAAGATTTATCTAGAGAATCATTTCCCCAAAGTGAATAATAACCAAAAAATTTCTCCGATTGTTTGTTTCCCATTCCGGTATCAATCAAAATTAATCGGTTTCCGTCTTCAATAAGCATACATCTTGCAGCAATATCGATGAGGTTATTTTCGTCTGCCGGATTGGTTTTGTGCCAAATAGTTTTTGGTACAACGCCAAACATTGCTCCGCCATCTAGCTTGAAATTTCCGGCTTCTATAGGGTAGATTTTCATTTTTTTTCTATTTTCTACAAATTTATAGAATTAAAAATCAATTTTTTCTATTTCACCATTCGTTATAAAAATGTTAGATTATGTTGCAAAATAGCCAACATGAAGTATCTTTGCAGTTAATTTAGACAAAATCAAAATAGACAATGATACAAGTTTCTGAATCAGCAAGTAAAAAAATCGCTTCCATGATGGAAGAAGACGGTTTTGATGCAGCCAAAGATTACGTTCGTGTTGGCGTAAAAAGCGGTGGTTGCTCAGGTTTGTCATATGAATTAAAATTTGACAAAGAAATAGGAGAAAACGATAAAGTTTTTGAAGATAATAATGTAAAAATAGCAGTAGAAAAAAAATCATTCTTGTATTTAGCAGGAACAATTTTAGAATTCTCAGGCGGATTGAATGGAAAAGGATTTGTGTTCAATAATCCAAACGCGAGTAGAACTTGTGGATGTGGAGAATCATTTTCATTATAAAAATTAAATTATTTTCAACCCTGACAGAGTTCAAAACTCTGTCAGGGTTAATTTAAAAAAAATGGCAAAATACACCGAAGACGACTTAAAAGTCGAATTAGAAAATAAAGAATACGAATACGGATTCTACACCGAATTAGACTCGGAAACGTTTCCTATTGGGTTAAACGAAGATATTGTTCGTGCGATTTCTAAAAAGAAAGAAGAACCGCAATGGATGACCGATTGGCGTATTGAAGCTTTTCGTGCTTGGCAAGAAATGGTAGAACCAGAATGGGCAAATGTTCATTATGAAAAACCAAATTTTCAGGCGATTTCGTATTATTCGGCACCAAAAAAAGCCGATCCAAACAAAACGCTTGACGACGTAGATCCAGACCTTTTAGAAATGTATAAAAAGTTAGGAATTTCTATTGACGAGCAGAAAATGATGAACAATGTCGCAATGGATATTGTTGTCGATTC
>ERZ795056.4577-NODE-4577-length-14228-cov-5.621887_pt1 | contig 14228 bp, 12 predicted proteins | sample MGYA00375140_ERZ795056 | MGnify/ENA primary metagenome ERZ795056 (study PRJEB30185, sample SAMN05720227) | activated sludge metagenome | isolation source: Anaerobic digester | place: USA | collected 2015-03-09 ...
TTCGGGAGAAAAATTGTGCATAATTCTACGTAACGACGGGTCTGAGACCCGTCGCCACCTGCCCGGCAGGCGGATTATCTGGTTATGATGCGCCCTGCACCTCCCCCTGATGCAGAACATGTGCATATTTGTAATGTAGCGATGGGTCTGAGGCCCATCGCTACCTGCCTGACAGGCAGATTTTTCTATTTGAGTTGTTCCCGCAGTTCCCGGAACTCATCCCACCGGCCCTCATCAAGGAGGCGGGCCTGCTGTGGCCAGCTCTCAGGATTGTGGATACGGTAATCTTCACCGCCGTCTTTGTCGAGTATCTCCTGAATGTAAGCGACAGATGTTTCTGCCAGTGCCTTCCAGGTTGTTATCCCGCGGTTGATGAGTAACGATGCGATTTTCGGCCCGATACCTATCACTACCTCAAGGTCGTCAGGCTTAAATTCTTCATGAGCCATGGCGGCCAGGGGCGTATCCGTCGCAATACTGCCTTCGGAGTGATCTCCCCTGAGCTCCCTGGCTTCCTTCTCAAGTCTGTCTATTGTCAGTTTGAGGCTGGTGATCTCGTCATCCATTCTGCGGGTATCATCCCGCAGTTTTGTTTTCTCTTCCTCCAGACCGTTAATCTTTGCGGTAAGGTTGTTTTTTTCCTCCTCTGCCTGCCTCAGCTTCTCCTCAAGCGCTCTCTTCTCCTCCTCCAGACTGCGTATCTTCGCTTTCAGCCCTTCTATCTCCTCATCCAGAATGGCTATCCGTTTCCTGCATCGGCCCCTTTCAAGGTAGTAACCGATGAGGAAACCCAGCAATGCTGCCACCAGCAGCACAATAATAATGAACAGCAGATCTGCTGTAAAACGTTCGGCCATGATGTTTAAATTATAACTTTGATTTCACTTCTTCTGTTAGCGGCTCTCCCTTCGGGCGTGCTGTTTGACGCTGCAGGTTCTGATGAACCCTTCGATGATGTCACAATCTGTTCCGCTTTTATGCCTGCGTTGACCAGGTAAGATTTTACGAATTCAGCCCTTCTGAGGCCGAGCTCTTTGTTGAATGGAGCCGTGCCCGTGATGTCAGTATGACCGGTCACCTCCACACGGGCGGCCGGGTTATTGTCAAGCACGAGTTTCAGCTTCTTCAGATATTCATCGCTTATGCCGCTCATGTCTCCGGCGGCGGATGAGGTGGGGAAGAATCCTTTCCCGGCTCCTGATGCAGAGAGATACTGTTTTGCCTCATTTACGGAGGCGAGGAGAAGCTGTTCAGGGGTCGGAGCCGTGGTATCCGGGGTAGCCTGGATTTCAACGGAAGGTGCGACTGCCTTCTTGCAGTCGCACCTTATCTTGCATACATACCAGTATGATGCACCGGTTATCCAGAGTACCAGGAGAACAGACAGGAAAAGTACCGGCTGTTTCATGGTGACGCGGTTTACCTGCGGCGGGTGATCCCCCCGAGGATTGAACCGAGGAGGCCGCCACCCCTTGACTGGGTTGAGCTGCCGCCCTTGAGCAGGAATCCTGCCACGTCGTCAAGGATACTGCCGTCACCGTCAGCATCCAGGAGTGCACCTACACCTGAGATTCCCTTGCCACTGGTGTCACGTTTTTTAGTAAGCGCTCCCAGTACCAGGGGTGCCAGCGCCGGGATCATCTTCATGATCGTCGAAGAATCAATGTTCATCTTCCTGGCCAGAGCCTGGGCAGCCTGCAGTCCTCCTGCATCACCCAGAAGCCCGCCCAGGTTCGGATCAACATCCTGTGCCTGTGCCTTGTTGGAAATCAGATCTTTAATGTTGTTGAGCACGGAGGAGTCCCCATATTTGTTGAGAATGTGATCTACCCTCTCATCCCCGCCACGCGTGTCCTTTTGCTTCTTGAGACCCGCAAGAATCAGCGGCGCCAGTTGAGGGATAAGCTTCTGAACCGTGCCCTGGTCAACATTGAAGTTGCTTGACATCTGTTTTGTCACCTCAGGGCCATAGCTCTTAAGGAATTCATCAATAAATCCTGGCATAATTTTCGTTGTTGTTTAAGAAAGTGTTAAATATTTGCGTTAAGAAAATCCGATCAGTTAATCACTAAAGATAAAAACTCGGCGACTAAAATCAAAATCTTTTTTTTGCAAAACACGTGCCATTATTTGCCCTGCTAAACCTCTCGGCAAGCCCGACCTTCAGATTGATGAGCCATTCGGCGAACCGTACAGAGCCAGACCCTTGTGACAAAGAGCCGGGGCTTTCCGACCTTACCAGCCGAGCCTGACCACCACCCCGTCCATGGAATTGACAATCAGGCCATTGCCTTTCAACGGTACGATGTTGTTGATGAGGCATGATGAGATCCTGTGGCTCCACAGCAGCGTCCCGTTATCCCGCGAGGCACCATGTACAATACCTTTGTCAGAGGGAATGAAAATGATTCTGTCACGCCCTGTGATCACTCCCGGGGCAATGTCATATCCTATGTTGAAATCAGATTTCCATAATATCTCCGGGCTGTCGCCCGAAGCACTGACACCGATGACTTTGCCGTCCATCGTTTTGGCCAGCACCAGTCTCCTGTCCTCAGAGAGCCCCATCGATTCCCTGACGGTTGCTCCGCCGAGGTCGGATTGCCACAGGAGTTTCCCGGTATTGACGTCGAGACAGGCCATTTTCCTGTCTGGCGCCACCACGAACAGACGGTCTCCGGCAGCCACAGGTACGCATGCCGCAGGAGAGAGCATCCTGTTTGAATACCCGTTGTTCCATACCCACCTGGTGACTCCTGTTGCAATCTCAAGGGCATAAAGCCGGTTGTTCCATGTGCCGAAGATCAACATGTCCTTGTATATCAGCGGTATGGTCTCAACGAACCCGTTAATGTCACCGTTGGTCCAGAGCACGGAACCGCTGTTAATGTCAAGCGCATGACAGCGGCCAGACGAGCCCGCAATGAAAACACGGTCCCCGCTGATGACCGGGGAGGCCACCACCGGTTGCTGCGTGTCAAAACTCCACAGCAGCCTGCCTCTCTTAAGGGTGAAGGCCCTTACCATGCCGTCGGCTGATACTGCAATGACTCTTTTCCCGTCGGAAGCAGGAGTGCCGTAAATCTTTGCCCCGGTGGGGAAGGACCATTTCAAACGCCCGTTCCTGAGGGAAAGTGCCTTCACCTCACCGGCGGTGCTGGTGATGATTGCCAGCTTCCCTGTAACCAGGGTTCCGGCCCCGATGTCAGCTTTTTCCTGGAAACGCCATACTTCGCGCACCTGGCTGTACCGTTTATTCATTGAATAGTCAGGCCTCGGCCATCTGGTGGTGTCAGCGCTGAAATCTTGCCTCTCAAGCCTTACCGAGGCCCAGGCAGGCATCGTGGCTGCACCGTGGCCGGTTGCAGCCTCCGTTCCTTCACCTGTTCCCGGTTGCCTGACCGAAGCCATAAGCAGAGTGTCGCCCGTGATGGTCATGATATTGTATCCTCCCTGCGGATGGTTCCCGCGCAGGTTGGAACGGCCCATGAGAGCCGGAATACCTTCGAAATTCAGAACACTGTTCGAATGACCGTGACCGCACAGGGCCAGCCTCGTATCAAGCTGCTTCAGCCTTCCGGTCAGCTCGTACCAGTTGTTCAGCCCTTCGTCAAGAGGATAGTGATTGACTGATATAATCTTCATCGCCCTGTTGGCCGGAATGCTGAGAACAGAATCAAGCCATACAATGTTTTCCCTCGGTATCTGCCCCGGACCCATCCTCATGTTCGGTCCGGAGTTGGTACCGAGAAAAAGCCAGCCGCCATGGCTGAAGGCAAAGGCCTCGCCTCCAAAGACGACGCGGAAACTGTTGGCACCGCTCTCAGACCATTTGGTGTCATGGTTGCCGGGGATGATGTACCAGGGCTTTTCAAGCCTGTCGAGGATTTCCTTTGCGAGACGCAGCTCAGCATCCGAACCGAATTCCGTCACGTCACCTGATACTATTACAAAGACAATGGAGTCAATGTCATTGATGTCTTCAACTGTCCGCCGCAGGTCTTCATCTGCGGTGTTTCCCCCTATATGGGTGTCAGTGACCAGGGCGAAGCTGAACCTGCCTGCCTGCCCGCTGAGAAACAGGGTGCTGATAAAGAGACAAAGTGAAAACAGGTATGCAAGCTTGTTCATCGACGTTCTTCTTTTGAAAGCAATATACCACGAAATCATTGAAATTCTTAATTTGGTGCTGAATTCCAAAGAAGTACCTTTATGTGTTTTTCAGCAGGTGCAAGCTTCGCCGGCAGCGCTTACCTCCTTGTAACACTTGTACCGCTATTCATCTCCGGCATAAAGAGGATGTGGATGTTCGGGACCCTGATGGCTGCCTCATGCCTTGTGACCGGGATATTATAAAAGGAGTACCTCACCTCGATATGGTGCTTCTTTGCAGCCCTTATAAGCATCGTGATTTACTGCATTATTTCAGCAAACCCGGACAGGAAAAATTCAGACTGACAATATTATTTCATAGTTTTAGGGTTCATTGTATCCAATAAATCCACCGTGAAGAGATTCTCAATACAGGTCAAGATCGGCTTGCTGATGGTTCTGGCGGTTGCATTGCTGGCCGCCACTGGCTACCTGGCCTACAAGAACCTCTCTTCTATTGTCAGCTCAATTAACGTTGATGTTGATCCGGGCAGAAAGCTCCTGACCATACGCGAGATATCCATGGATCTCCAGAAGGCGGAAAACAGTTTCAGGATGTACTCTGTCACCAATGATGAAAAAGACCTTCAGCCCTATTATTCAGTTATTTCCGGGATTGATGAAAAAGTCAGCAGACTCCGGGAGGAATGCAGTGACTCCCCGCTCCTCATTACTCAGACAGACACCATTACAAAACTCATCGAAGAAAATATCTATATCTGGAATGAGCTTCTTTTCCTGAACCAGGACCACCGCGTGATTGAATACCTCATTCAACTGCCTGACAGACTGAATATCAGGACGGAGGGAGAACAGGAGGCTGAAAGGGGGATTCTAAGACGAGTCTTCAGCCGCTCCGAAAAGAACCGCATCGATGAGCAGGCTCTCCTCACTGACCTTGACAGGATTGAAAAGGAGGATCAGGCTGTCAGGGAGAAATTGAAACAGCAGGAACTCCAGTTGGCGGGCACCAGCACCAGGATCAGGGAGCAGTTTTATGACCTCACCGCCAAGATGGAATATGAGGTATCGGAAATACTCAGTGCCAAGGCATACGAGGCAGACCTTCTTTCCGGAAGGACCTACCGCTGGCTTGCCATGTTCCTGATCTCGGGCATACTCCTGGCCACCCTGGTGGTCTTTACAGTCACCAGGTATGCCAACAGGTCCGAAGCCTTTCGTGTCGCCCTGCAACGTTCCAGGGACGAAGCCGAAAACCTGGCAAGAACCAAGGAACAGTTCATGGCCAACATGAGTCATGAGATACGCACTCCGGTGACCTCCATAACAGGGTTTACCGAACAACTGCTTCATGAACCGCTGGATGATAACTCCCTTGGAAAACTGAAGATAATCAGATCGTCATCCCTCCACCTTGAAAAGATAATCAATGACATACTGGATTTCTCAAAACTGCAGGAAGGGAAGATGGTGCTGGAGGAGATTCCCTTCAGCATCGGAAGGATAACAGAGGAGGTGCATGCCATGTTCCTTGACCAGGCCAGGAAAAACAACACTGTCCTGTCGTTTTTCATTGATCAGGATACCCCCCCGGTTTTAATTGGTGATCCCTACCGGCTGAAGCAGGTTATGATCAACCTGGTCAGCAACTCTGTAAAGTTTACGGCTGGCGGCACGGTCAGGATTTCAGTTGCCGGTATTGCGAAACAACCCGGAGAAATATTGGCAGTGATGGAGTTTGCCGATACCGGGATTGGGATAGATGAGGATAAGATCAGCATCATCTTTGAGGATTTTGCCCAGGAAGAGATGAGTACCGCGCGGAGATACGGCGGGACAGGACTTGGCCTCTCAATCGTCAGGAAGCTCGTTGACCTGATGAACGGAAAAATTGAGTTCCACAGCAGGAAGAATGAAGGAACAACGGTGAGGTGCGAGATTCCGCTCAGGGTTGGCGAACCGGAGCAATTGACCGGGGAGACTGAGCCGGTTGCAGATGTGCCCTCTGAGCTTGGCAAGCTCAGGGTGCTTATTGTTGATGACGAGGAGTACAACCGGATGCTTTTCAAAACCATTTTCAGGCGATGGGGTGTTGAATGCTCCGAAGCTCCGGATGGGAGGGCGGCCCTCGGGGTACTCGGAAGGGAAAGGTTTGACCTGGCTCTGATGGATATGCGCATGCCGGGCCTCGACGGGGCGGAAACTACAGGGTATATACGCAATGAGCTGAAGATAAGTGAATCAGAAATGCCTGTGATCTGCGTGAGTGCCGGTTTTTCCGAAGAGGATATAAGTCGTTACCGCAAATCGGGAATAAACGGTTTTCTCCGGAAACCATTCTCGGAGAAAAGCCTGGCAGAGACTATTATGAGTGTTGCCGGCCATGGCGGCGATGAGGCAAATTCCATTACGCCGGGGATTGATCTCGGTGACCTCCGCCATATTGCCGGCGGAGATGAAAAGTTTGTAAGGGAAATGCTCGCTGCGTTCCTTGCAGATGCTGACAAAGGCATCGCTGAGATGGCCGGACTTTTACAAACAGGTGAGACCGGAAGGATAGCGGAAATATCTCATAAACTTATCCCTAAATTCCGCCATACCGGCGCCGAAAATATGGCTTCCCTTCTGACCCGTATTGAGCAAGCTGCGAGGGATGGAGGCGATGTAAGGCAGCTTGAAATCCTTGTCAGATCACTTGTCAAAGGATTCCCGCAGGTACGGAAAGAGATCACGGATTACCTTTATGAAAATGGCTGAAACACATCTGAAGATCTTCGTTGTTGAAGACGACGAATGGTACAACAGGCTCCTGGTTCACACCCTCAGCCTGAATGCAGATTATGAGATCAGAAGCTTTAATACGGCTGCCGGTTTCCTGGAGGCCCTGCATGAAGCGCCTGACATTGTAACCCTCGATTACAGGCTGCCTGACATGAACGGCCTCGATCTCCTGAAGAAAATAAGGGAGGAGAACAGTGAGGTGCAGGTTATCCTCATTTCCGAACAGAAGGATATCGAGACGGTGGTCAGCCTGCTTAAGCTCGGGGTCTTTGACTATCTGGTAAAGACAAATGATATCCGTGACCGGCTTCTCTTTACTGTTCAGAACATCAGGAACGGCATCGGTCTGAAGCGGGAGATAACCTCTCTTCGCCAGGAAGTGCAGAACAAGTATATGTTCCGCAACACCATCATGGGTGAGAGTCCGGCCGTCAGGGCTGTTTTTACCCTTATGGAGAAGGCCCTTGACACCAACATCACAGTCATACTTACGGGCGAGACCGGAACCGGGAAGGAGCTGGCAGCAAAGGCGATTCATTACAACTCAAAGCGGAAGGACAAACCATTCGTGCCAGTCAACGTAGCAGCCATACCTTCGGAACTTATTGAAAGTGAACTTTTCGGTCATGAGAAAGGAGCTTTCACAGGCGCCACATTCAGACGTACAGGCAGGTTTGAAGAGGCTGACGGAGGCACCCTTTTCCTGGATGAAATAGGGGAGATGAATCCCGCACTGCAGGCAAAGCTGCTAAGAGCCCTACAGGAGAAGGAGTTCGTGCGGATAGGAAGCAACAAGGCCATTAAAACCGATTGCCGGATAATTGTGGCAACCAACAGAAACCTCCTGGAGGAAGTAAAAAAGGGAAACTTCCGTGAAGATCTCTATTACAGGCTGCGCGGCCTCCCGATAGAACTCCCCCCACTGAGGGAGAGAGGCAATGACATGCTTATCCTGGCCAGTCATTTTACAGAGAGATTCTGTGCCGAAAACGGTATCCCCCTCAGGAAATTTACACAGAGTGCACAGCAAAAACTGCTCGGATACCCTTTCCCCGGAAACATCAGGGAGCTTAAATCAGTTGTTGAACTTGCGGTCACCCTCTCAGAAAACCAAACCATCGAAACTGAAGATATAATCCTTGACCCGGGAAATCCGCTCTCCGAGATCATGAATGAGGAGCTGACGCTGCGACAGTATGAGATTAAGATCATAAAGGCCATGCTCAGGAAACATAATAACGATATCAAAGTGGTGGCCGGCAAACTCGATATCGGGATCTCCACAATCTACAGGCTCCTGAAAGAAGAGAAGCAATCATGACATCTCAAAATCCTGTTTTCTCATTTTGAGAAAATAGTTCTCATATTGAACATATTCGCATGATGCGATGTTTCGTGGATGCTCTGGTTATCAATACATTATAGCTAACCACCATTCCCGGCACACCCTTTGCATTTTTCATGGCCGGAAAACCAATAAGAAGGAAAAACATGAAAAATGAAGAAACAACTAACCGTAATAACGCCAGCGATGACCCTTCAGGCATCAGTTATGCGGAAAACGCGCGCAGGGACGGCATTGCCAGAGGAGTCAGAACAACCGCAATCATCAGCCTGTTAATTCTCGTTGCGGCAGGCGTCGTTGCATGGCTAGGGTTCAGCAGGCACCAGGAAAAACAGCTGGCACTTATGGAAAACGAGAGGGGTACCTTCAATGAGATGCTGTCAGTTCGTGACTCAACCCTGAACGACTGGCTTCAGACGTTCACCCAGATTGAAAATGACCTCAATGCTCTCAAACAAAAAGAGAACCTTATCACAATCCGCAACTCTGATAATGTCGAATTCACTTTGACCAGGAGAGAGCAGATTCTTGGTGACATTAAGAGTATCAGCCTGCGGCTCGATGAAAACAGGAAGAAACTTGCATCCCTGAATTCCCAGCTGAAGAATTCGGGCAGGGAGATCAAAGGCCTCCGCGAAATGATAGCAGGCCTTGAAGCCAGGATTGAGGGACATGAGAAGGAGATAGCAGCTCTTGAACAGTCTGTCACTGAAAAAGATTTAAAGATAGGTGAACTTAATACTCTCACTGCTGACCTGCAGAACACCGTTACTGCGAGGGAAGAGGTTATCACCACCCAGCAGGCAGAGATGAACAGGGCTTACATTGCCTCAGGAAGCTACAAGGACCTGAGAGATTTGGGGATTGTCTCAAAGGACGGGGGATTCCTCGGAATCGGCAGAACAGAATCACTGGTCAATGATATAGCTGACAGCCTGTTTGCCCAGATTGATATCACCCAGCTGAAATATATACCTGTGAATTCCAGGGATGCAAAACTTGTGACTGAACATCCCACAGATTCGTATCAGTTTGTCCGTGAGGATGACGGCCTTGTTGCCAGCATCGAGATCAAGGATCCTGAACGGTTCTGGAAGATATCGAGGTATGCTGTTGTAGAACTAAAAAAATAAAGCCGGGATGACGGTGATTCCTTTGGAATTTCCTTCATTACACTAATATATACCCCGGAACTACAGGGTTGACAATCAACGGCAGAAGTTGGGACTGAGACTATCAACTGCCGGCGAAAGCAGGAGGGAGAGTTCCGGGACCTAAAAAGACGCTGAAAGGCGTCTTTTTATTTGCTTTCAGCTGAAAAATATCCTAATTTTAGTGAAATATTGCATCGCGGGATGATCTTTGCTGTACGAATATTCCTGGCAGGAGTGGCGTTCATGGCATCTTCCCTCCCGGGTCTGTCTGAAGTGCCCGGGATCACTGATGAAATATCAACCCGGCAATATGAAGGGACTCTGTCTCTCACAGGGCTTAATGACACCGTGATTGTATACCGTGATGAGCGGGGCATGCCGCATATTTATGCAAAGAATGAGCATGACCTCTACATGGCAACGGGCTACATAACTGCACAGGAGAGGCTGTGGCAGATGGACCTTGTTCGCAGGAGCGCATCCGGACGCCTTGCGGAGATCTTCGGGAAGTCATTTGTACAGGCTGATATATTCTCCAGGTGCCTGCGTATCCGGGAAAAGGCGAGACAAATCATTGATAATGAAGATCCCCGTATCCTCAGTTCCCTGACAGCATATACTGACGGTGTGAATGCTTTTATCGCCTCGTGCGGAAAGCACCTGCCACTCGAGTTCAGACTTCTCTCATACACTCCGGAGCCATGGACTCTGGAAAACATTGCCAGCATTATCGGGTTGCTGGGCTGGAATCTCGACTGCCGCAATCTTACCGCTGAACTCTATGTATATCAGCTGGTAAGCAGGATCGGTGCCGAAAAGGCCGCTGCGCTGATACCTGACTGGCAGGCGACGGATGCTGTGGTATATCCTGATTTTGCCCTGAGTGACAGCGTCATTCTGCGTACCAGGGAGATGATATCTTCCCTGGCCGGCATTGCAGAACTCGGTGTTTCCGGATTGTCTTCCAGCAATAACTGGGCTGTATCCGGAAACAGAAGCGAGACCGGTATGCCGCTGATGTCAAATGACATGCACCTGAATCTGCCGTCGCCCGGCATATGGATGCAGATGCACCAGGTCATCCCCGGTGAACTGAATGTAACAGGAGTCCTGATCCCCGGCGCACCTTTCATCATAGCCGGGCATAACAGCTCCATAGCATGGGGAATGACCAACTTCAGGGTCGATGCCATCGACCTCTATGCCGAAAAGCTCAATCCTGACAATCCCGGCCTGTATCTTTTAAACGGTGATTGGAGGGAGATGACTAAAATGAAAGAAGTTGTGAATATCAGGGGAGGAAAGGCAGATACGGTTACCATCTGTTTCACCCACAGAGGGCCGGTGATATCCGGTTGCATCGACACAGACGACATCTCTCCGAACCTTCAATGGATCGGGTATGATTACCTGATGGGACTTCATGGCCATGAGAATCCGGCAATCAGCATGAAGTGGTCCGGATATGACGACAGCGATGAGGTGAAAGCCGTCTGGCTGATTAACCGAGCCAGGGGATGGGACGACTTCAGGGTCGGGATCAGCCTGTTCAGGGCCATTAGCCAGAATTGCGTATATGCTGACACAATGGGCAATATCGGGATGAGCAGCGGCGGCGGAATTCCCCTCAGAAACGGCAGCGCAATACTGATCAGAAACGGCGAAACCGATGAATATGACTGGAAAGGGTATGTTCCGTTCGATCAGATGCCCTGGGAATTCAATCCCGCTTCAGGTTATGTCTCCTCGGCAAACAACAGGATTGTGGACGATGACTATCCATGGTTCATCAGCAACAGCTTCGAGCTGCCATACCGCATCAACCGCATCAGGACAATGATAGGGGAGAAGGAAAAGTTTGGGATTGACGACTTCTGCATGATGATCACTGACCAGCACTCTGACCTGGCACGGCTGATGACCCCTTTGATCCTGAGGATCCGGGAAGATCATGTCCCGGTCTCACCGCTGGAGGCAGCAATGCTTGACACCCTCGCCGCCTGGGATTATGATATGAACCCTTCGCTTGTCTCACCAACCATTCTCGAATACTTTCGGACCAGCTTCAGGCGAAACCTCCTGGCCGATGAGCTTGGTGAGCTGTATGAGTCGATGTGGGATATCTCAGCCGAATACTACATCTACAGGTTGCTTGCGGAAGGATATGACGGGATGGTGGATGACATCACCACGGAACGCCCCGAGACGCAGGATGATATTGTACGCCGGAGCTTTACCGAGGCGATCGCTTCCCTTGAGAAGGATTATGGCCGCCATCCGGAACACTGGAACTGGGGGAGGATACACTCTGTCACCTTTACCCATCCGCTGGGTTCCGTAAAGATACTGGGTTCGCTCCTGCATCTGAATTCCAGGAAATACCCGGTCGGGGGAAGTGATCACACTGTCTGCCCTTTCTTTACCTATAAACCAGGATTTGCTGCAGTAAACGGGGCATCAGTCAGACATATCTTCAACACAGCCGACTGGGATGCGTCACTTTCAGTGATCCCGGGAGGTATCTCGGGTGTGCCCGGAAGTGAGTTTTACCTTTCCCAGGCGGATGATTACATAGACGGGAAATTCTATCCTGATCATTTCAGCCGCGAGGCGGTGCTCTCCTCGGTAAAATACACCCTGATGCTCATGCCTCCGCCCCAGCTTGACATCACTCACTGAAATGCCTATCTTTGTGAATGAGGAACTTTCAACTAAAAAAAATCGACAGAGTGAAAGAGCTTATTCACATAAGGACCGAATGCTACTCAGGCTACAGGGATGATGAGACTCCCAAGTGTTTCATGTGGCAGAACACCAGGCACGAGGTGAAGGAAGTAATGGACCGCTGGTACCAGTGGGACCCCGACCAGAAGCATCCGGTGGCAGATTACTTCCTGGTGGAAACCGTTGCAGGTGAACAGTACATTCTGAAACATGAACTGGAGCACAACAAATGGTTTCTCTGCAGGCCCGGAGGAGAATCTGTCAGGGAGTGTTGATTTTTATCCGTACCATCATAACCAATGTACCGGAATAATTTCTAAATTCGGGTTGTCACTGTTTTAGGTGAAAAGCTAACCCTCAAATCGTAGAATCATGCAAAGTAATTTCAAAACATTTTTTCTCCTTGCTTTTCTGACTGTATTGCTTGTGGTGGCGGGCAGGCTGATAGGGGGAACCCAGGGTGCGGTGATCGCATTTGGCCTGGCCCTGATCATGAACGTAATCAGCTTTTGGTTCAGCGACAAGATTGTGCTGAAGAGGTACCGCGCACGGGAGGTGACCCGTGAGGATAACTCCAGGCTCTACTCAATTGTTGAATCGCTTGTTCAGCGGTCGGGAATGCCAATGCCAAAGGTCTATATAATCCCCGATTCGACACCCAACGCCTTTGCCACCGGCAGGAACCCGCGCCATGCCGCAGTGGCGGCCACACAGGGCATATTGACCCTGCTGAATGACCAGGAGCTTGCAGGTGTCATGGCCCACGAGCTGACCCATGTAAAGAACCGCGATACCCTCACCAGCACTGTTGCAGCCACACTTGTAGGCGCCATCACCCTCCTGGGCCAGATGGGTCGCAGCGGCTCGGGCTCAAGTCGTAATCCTCTGGTAATCATTGGAATACTGCTTCTGCCCCTCGCCGCTATGCTGATCAGGATGGCAGTGTCACGCACCAGGGAATACTCGGCTGACGAGGGTGGGGCCAGGATGTCAGGCTATCCGTTGGGACTGGCCAATGCCCTGAACAAGCTGGGCCGCGGTGTGGCTGCCAACCCCATTGATCATGGCAAACCTTCTGACAGCCATCTCTTTATTGTCAATCCCTTCACGGGCGGACTGCAGAGCCTGCTGAGCACCCACCCGCCAATGGCGGAGCGGATCAGGCGGCTGCAGGAAATGGGCTGATGATGTTTAACCAAATATCTCCTGACTGTGAAATATCTTAATCTTATCCTCTTTGCCGGTATGGTGGTAATGAACTACCTGGCGAACGCCCTGCCGCTGAACGGAAAGACAACCGGGCAGCTCTCCGATGCCTACCCCAACCTCTTCACACCGGCCGGTGTGACTTTCTCCATATGGGGATTTATCTATATCCTGCTTCTCATTTTTTGCGTGATCCAGTTCACCACCTCTTACCAGGCAGCCATCTCGCGCATAGGATGGCTCTTTGGCTTTACCTGTGTCTTCAATGCCCTGTGGATAGTGGCCTGGCATTATGAAAGGCTGCCGCTGTCCCTCATACTGATGCTGGGACTGCTTGTATCGCTGATATGGATCAATGTGTTCATCAGGGGGCTGCCCGATGCATTTATCAAGGCGGGTTTCGGAGTCTACCTGGGATGGATATGCATTGCCACAATTGCCAATGTCAGTGCACTGCTGGTGAATTACGGGTGGGGCGGATTCGGAATCAGTGAACAGACCTGGACAATCATAATGATTTTGGTTGGCGCGGTCATCGTTTCGCTGACCATATGGAGGCTGGAGAATCCATTCATCGGACTGGCGGTTGTATGGGCATTTGCAGGGATAATGATAAAACGGCAGGCTGACAACAGGGCAATTTTCATCACTGCTGCGGTGATGATGGTTGCGGTTGCAGTGGTGCTGATGCTGGCATTCTTCCGCCGCCGGCTTTCCGGTGTATAACGGAGCTACAATGCCTGATCGCCTGCGGCGAACCTCACTGTTGCCTGTTGCCCGGCTCAGATGAACATCCCGTCATAATCCATCCTTGGATCCGGGTGGGAAAGATCAATCACCCGGTGATAACCCGTATTTCCGTTCTTGTGCGTTGAACTCCCGGCGTTGTAGCACCTCGGGATACC
>ERZ795056.4582-NODE-4582-length-14221-cov-4.204504_pt1 | contig 14221 bp, 11 predicted proteins | sample MGYA00375140_ERZ795056 | MGnify/ENA primary metagenome ERZ795056 (study PRJEB30185, sample SAMN05720227) | activated sludge metagenome | isolation source: Anaerobic digester | place: USA | collected 2015-03-09 ...
CACGACGCTCTTCCGATCTGGCAAGGCATCTTCAAACAAGTCGACCTGCTGACGGGCCGCAAAAAACACCTCAAACGCACGGTCGGCCAGCAATGGGCTTTCGCCGGCGCGGTAAAGCGCCAGTCGGATGGACTCACGGCGCACAGCACTCAGGTCGTGCTTGAGGTCGGGCCGGTTGGCCATCATGTAATCGCGGATCTCGCGCAGGGCCACAGGGCTGGAAAACAGCGCTGCAGCCATGGGGGCATGTTCCACCATCCAGTGATGCAGGGCCTTTTCGGCCCGTTCGATGGTGGGCCAAACAGGCCATAGGGTGTCGTCAAGGTCCAGTGAAATGGCCTTGATTTTTGAAATGTCCAGCATGGTCGAGGAGAATACCGCATGCCCCTGCCCTCACCCTTCCAAACAGAACCCCACTTCAAGCATGGACAAGCCCCCGGCACTGCTGTGGTGCTGTGCAACCTCGGCACGCCTGACGCCCCCACGGCCTCGGCAGTTCGGCGCTATTTGGCCGAATTTTTGAGCGATCCGCGCGTGGTGGAAATCCCCCGCCTGCTGTGGTTGCCCATCCTGCACGGCATCATCTTGCGCACGCGCCCGGCCAAATCTGCTGCCAAATACGCCAGCATCTGGACGCCCGAGGGCTCGCCTCTGGCGGTGTGGACGGCCAAACAAGCCCAGCAACTCCACACCCGCTTGGCAAAGGGCGGGCACGCGGTGCAAGTGCGCCACGCCATGCGTTACGGCAACCCCTCTATCGCGTCAGTTTTGGGTGAGTTGAAGGCCCAAGGCATGCAGCGCATCCTGATCCTGCCAGCCTACCCGCAGTACAGCGGAACCACCACCGCCAGCGTGCTCGACGCTGTATACCAGTGGGCGGGCCAGCAGCGCCACGTGCCCGAACTGCGCTTTATCAACCGTTACCACGACGACGCGGGCTACATCGCCGCGCTGTCGGGCCGCGTTGCGGCGCACTGGCAGCAACACGGCAAACCCGACCAACTGGTGATGAGCTTCCACGGCGTGCCCGAGCGCACCCTGCACTTGGGCGACCCCTACCACTGTGAGTGCTACAAAACCGCGCGCCTGCTGGCCGAGCATCTGGGTCTGGCCAAAAACCAGTACAAGGTGACCTTTCAGTCGCGCTTCGGCAAAGCCAAGTGGCTGGAGCCCTACACCGAACCCACTTTGGTGGCACTGGCGCAAGCGGGCACACGGCGGGTGGACTTGGTATGCCCCGGCTTCACTGGCGACTGCCTGGAGACATTGGAGGAGATTGACATGGAAGCCCGCCACGCCTTCCTGCAAGCCGGTGGCCAGGCCTTCCACTACATCCCCTGCTTGAACGATGATGCGACGTGGGCCGAGGCTTTGACGCGATTGACCTTGCAGCATCTGGGCGGGTGGCTGCCTGTGCAAGCGGACGCTGGTGCATTGGCTGCGCAACGCGCGGCGGCAATGGCAATGGGCGCTACCGATTGACCGAGCGTCACGAACCCTTCTTGCAATGCACCGGCATGGCAAAACCCGCCACCTTGACCAGTGCGAGTCTGTCCAGCGTATCCAACGCCACGATGGCCCTGGCCTCGCCTTTCTCCACACCAGACCACTTCAGCTTGGGGGCTGAAAAATACACAGCCCCTTTTGATTTCGTCACAGTGCCGCGGCCACGCCAGCAGCCCGAATAGGCGCAGATCTCCATGCGCCCCGTCTCCTGCAAGGAAATGCTTGTGGGTGTAAACGACTCACTTGCCGTGCATTTTTGCGCTGCGCACGACACCTCGATGTCGTTGGTGCACTGCCAAGCTCTGGCACTTGCCAGGCCCGGAAGCCCCACAAACAACAATAATAATAAGAGATGTTTCATCGGGTCACCCACAAGGCAGACAGAGTGCAAATTGTGCACGTCTTTGATGCCCTTGGCACCCGCTAACTCAGCCCGCCAACATCTCGCGCGTCTTGGCCGATTGAATAAAGGTGGTCACCAAGTCAAGCTGGGCCGGCACATTCAGCGCGGGCGCATGGCCACAACCAGGCACCTCAACCACTTGAGCCAAACCACGAAGGCCGGGGCCGCGCAATGACAACTGATCGGTGGTCTCCGACAAGATCAGGTCAGAGACTTCGCCGCGCAAGCAGAGCACGGGGATGTCCAGCGTGTCGTAGTGGTCCCAAATGTCGTAGTCCTTCGGGTGGTTGATGAACTGCCCGACCATGGCGGGGTCGTAGTGCGGGGTGACCTTGCCGTCAGGCAAACGACGGGTGGAGGTTTCTGTCAACCGACGCCATTGCGCATCGCTCAGCCAGCCATAGGGTTTATAGACTTGCCGGTAGAACTGTTCCAACTGCACCACGGTGTCAAAGGCTGGCGGATTCCCGGCATAGGCTTTGATGCGCTCCACAGCAGGCGCTGCGAGCTCAGGCGCATTGTCGTTGAGCACCAGGCTGATGATGCGCCCCTTGAACTGAGGCTGGAACAGGCCTGCCGCGCAGACCGTGCCGATGGCGCCGCCCATGGAGGTACCCACCCAATGGGCACGGTCAATATGCAACTGTGCAAACAGGTCGGCTGCTATTTGCGCATAGAAAGCCAGGCGGTACTCGTTCACGGGGTCCACTGCCCACTGGCTGAGGCCGCGACCCAGCGTGTCAGGGCAAATCACGCGATAGCCGCGTGCACTCAGATGCTCGGCAAGTTCGTCCATATCGCGCCCAGTGCGCGCCAAGCCGTGCCAGGCAATCACGGTGGCCTCGTGCTGCGCCCCCCACTCGGTATAGTGAATTTCCCGCCCTGCGCAAGTCAGGTAGTGGCTGGTGAATGGCATGTCGTTCCCCTGAATATCTGGTTTTTTTCTTGTCGCAATGGCCCGGGAGTTACTTCAGCAGCTTGCCTGTGCTGCCGATCACAGTGACCTCCACGTAGCGCGATCCCACGCGATGGGTCGGCGAATACCCCACGGTAATGCCGCCCAAGTCCAGATTGCCCAGACCTTCCAGCGCCTTGATCACCTTGGCGCGTGTCGGTTTGGGCCCCGCACGGCGCAACCCTTCTACCAGCACTTTGGCACCTAAAAATTGCTCAAAGCTGGTGTAGTTGATGTGCTGGTTGGGCGCATGTTTGGCCAACAGCGTCTGGTATTCACGAATAACCGGCAGGTTGGGCATGTACGGGTAAGGCACCACCTGGCTGATGCCCAGCCCATGCGCATTCTTCAGCCCAGCCAGCTTGACCAACTCTGCGGGGTCTACCACCGAGATGTTGTACAACTGCGCGCCGCCACTGGCCTCACGGTAGCGTTTCACGAAGGCGGCGGTAGATTTATTGACCGAAATCATGATGACAGCCTGGGCATCAGACTCCCTCACCTTTTTCACGGCGTCATCCACCTTGTCGGTATTGCGCTCGTACCCGGCCGATGCGGCCAACTTGAGCGAGCGCTTGGCCAACGCCGCCTCGACGCCGGCCAAGCCAGCTTTACCAAAACCATCGTCCTGGTACATCACAGCAATGCGGCTCATACCCAGTGTGGTGACTTGCTGCACCATGTGCTCTGCCTCGTCGGCGTAGCCCGCACGCACGTGGAAAATCCAGGGGTTAAATGGCGAACGCAAAGCTTCGCCGCCCGTATAGGGAGCGACCAATGCGGCACCACCTTCCTCCAGTACGCCATCAGTCAACAATTTGCCCACGTTGGCAGTGCCTGCGAAGCCGTACAGCGCTACCACCTCGGGGTTGGCCAGCAAGGCCTTGGTGAGGCGCACGGTGTCATCCACCTTGTAGGCGTCGTCTTGTACCAGCACCTTGATTTTTTGACCGTGAATGCCACCACTTGCATTCACGGAATCAAAGTACAGCTTTCCTCCCAACACCATTTGTTGACCTGTGGTGGCCAGCACCCCAGACAAAGGTGCGACCTGACCGATCACGATGTCGGCCGCCGCGGGCAAGGCCGCTGCGCTGGCCAAAGCCAGCACCGCAACCCGACCACGCCAAAAACTACCCAGCTTATTCATTTTGTGCTCCTGTGTGGCCGTAGCCACCTGGATGCTCCCTTTTTAGACTCGCTGGCCCTTGTGATTACTCGGGCACGGTGACCGTGCTGCCGCTGAAGGTGATGGCGTTACCTGCGGCTGCCGTTGCAGCCAATGCGGGCACGTTAGCCACCGTGATAGCCGGTGCAGAGCCCGGGACACCGCCGCGTGGCACCGTGCGCACCACCTGGCTTGGGGGCAGCGCCTTGCCAGCCTTCAGGTGGTCGTACATGGCATCCATGGCATGGTTAAGGTACACATGCAGTGGCACAAACCGGCTGTCATAACCCGGCAGTACCGTGGGCAGGCCAATGAAGCTGTCGAAATGTTGGGCGTTCGTCACTTCGATGTAGCTCAGCTTGCTGGCAGCGCCTTCCACGGACTTGTTCAGCGCGGCATAGGGGCGCGAGGTGTGGTTGACCGGCAGCAGCGCGTCAGAGCGACCGTGCACGATCAGTGCGGGCTTGCCCTGCAGGTTGCCGTTGCGACGCGTTTCGGCCATGCCAGCTTGCAGCTTGAGCGCGTCGGGCGTGGTGCCGGTCACGAGATTGCGCAAGCACAAGGCACCATCAAGGTTCCAGTCGGCCACGCTGTTGGCGTTGAACGACAGGAAGTCGCGCGCTGCACCAAACTTGCCGTTGTTGTTGACCAGGTTCACACCTGTCGAAGGTGGCACGCCGTTGCCTACGGCAAACATGCCTGCCAACGAGGCTGTAGGCAGGGTCGTGACGGCTCCCGTGGCTGCAGTGGCTGCGTAGCTGAAGCCACACAGGTTGTCCTTGACGCTGGCACGCGCCAGGCCGTTGGCAAAAGTCACGGCCACGGCCGGTGCCACTTCAAAAGCGATGTGTGAGGGGTGCAACGCTGCAGATTCGGGCTCCCAACCGTAGGCCGCCAGTTTTTGCAGGGATTCTTCGGCCTGCTCTGCTGTGGTGTTGGTTGTGAGCAAACCTTGCGCCTTGAGTGAGGCACAACGGTTAGGCGCGATTGGAAAGGCTGCCCCGGCAAAGCCTGCGGCATATGCAGCGGCATACGGGCCGGTGTTGATGGACGCCGCCAAAGCCGCGCAAGACTGGTAGAGGTTGGCGTATGTGGTGAAGTCCACCAGATTCTTGCCCACCGTCGCCACCGTGGTGGCACCGCGGCGCACGGTCACGCCAGGGTTCGCCGGCAGTTCCACAGCAGGTTCGGCCACCACCACGCCGGACACCAAGCCCTTAGAGTCCTGCTCCGCCGCAGCCACGGCAGCGCCGCCTGCGTTGGACACCCCTGAGGCAATGACGATGGTGTTGGACGGTGTGAGCGTGGCGTAACGGGCGCCGGTGAAGTCTGTGACACCGTAGCGCAGGTTCAACACGTAGTAGGCAAACTCAATGCCCTGCAACGTGGTCTGGCCCCAGTCCTTCTCGGAGTTTTGCTGCGAGTGCGCGTGCTTGATGGCGAATCGGTTGGGTGTAGCCGTGTTGAAGGCTGCCAGTTCGGTGGCCGACAGCCCTGCATTGAAAGCCGCCGTCTTGCCAGCCACAGTGGCGGTGGCACGTGTGCCATCCATCAGGGGCACAGTGTCGTTCATGAGGTCGTGGACAGCGGCGCCCGTGCCTTTGTCGGAGTACGCCACGGCACAACCGCGCTTGAGGCCCCACTCGCCAGTGGAAATACCGCCATAAATGCCACGCGACCCCGACGACGTGGTCCCAACGATGCAGGGGTTCGATTTGTCGAAATTGGCAGGCACTTGCACCATCAGCGTCACGTTCACGCGGCCCGTGCCGTCGTCGGCAAACGCCATATATTCGGTACCCGCAATCTTGCCTTCGCTGGTGGTCACCTTGCCAGCCACGTCCACATTGGGGCCGTACAGCGTGCCAAAGCCACCCGCCGCCGTGGAATCCACAATGGCGCGGTAGTTGGTATGAATGGCCGTGCGTCGCAGTTCGACCGCTGTGGGTTTGGTGGGGTCGGCATAGGCCGGAGCCACCGCTGCAGCCAAGCCGGTTTTACCCAGGCCGGCAGACAGCAAGTCGTCCGTGTTGCCGTCATAGGTGGTTTCGCGAATATCGCCTAACCATGAAGGCTTGACGACAAGCGTTCCGCCACCGCCACCACCGCCGCACGCAGACAGGACAGCCAATACCACCGCAGAGGTCGAAAAAACGCGTAAAGAACGGGTCATGAAAATCCTTTATCAGTATCGGAGAAGGCCGAAAGATTCAGTTGGATAGAGCCGCTGCGCGAGCGCGAAGTCGCCCTACGACACCGGTTGGAAAGTAGTACACAGAGAGCACAAACAGAACACCAAGCCACAACAACCACCGGTCTGGCGATAACAGAGCAGACAGCATGGGGATGGCAGAGGTGGCCTCACTGGCCAAGCGCAACAGGTCTTGCAGATAGCCCTGGGCAACCACAAAAAGTACCGAACCCACAACCGCGCCATAAACCGTGCCCATGCCACCAATCACGACGATCAACAGCACGTCGAGCATGATTTCAAACGAGAGCGAGGTATCTGGCCCGTTGTAGCGCAGCCAGATCGCCAGCATGGCGCCCGCCACGGTGGCGAACAGGGCTGACAACATGCTGGACGTGGTGCGGTACACCACCACGCGATAGCCAATGGCCTCAGCGCGGAACTCGTTCTCCCGGATGGCCTGCAACACGCGACCGAAGGGCGAGTTGACGATGCGCAGCAGTGTGAGCACGCAAATGGTGGCCACGGCAAACAACACGTAATAAGTCAACAAGCGGCCGTCAATATCCACCCCAAACAAAGGCGTAGACATAAACTCCATGCTGGGGCGAAGCAGTTCGGGCAACTTGAAGGTCAAGCCGTCTTCACCGCCAGTGATTTCAGAGAGTTGCGAGGCCAAGGTCTGAAATGCCGAGGCCACAGCCAGTGTGATCATGGCAAAGAAAATGGCTCTCACTCGCAGCGAGAACAAGCCCACGGCCAGCGACAACACCAATGACACGGCCAGTGCGCCCAACACGCCGGTCAGCAGCGCTTCCCAGGTCGGGCCCATGCGGGTGGAAGCAATGGCCACGCCATAGGCACCAATCCCAAAGAACATGGTGTGCGCAAAGCTGACGATGCCGGTATAACCCAGCAACAGGTCAAAACTGGCCACCAGCACCACAAACACCAACACTTTGGCGGCGACGTTCAACGCCTTGACACCTGGAAAAAGGAAAGGCGCAAAAGCCAATGCCAGCAACAGGCCGATCAAGACCACAGCCAACATGCGACTGCGCGGAAAGTCGTTAGACAAGAGTCGGGAAAGAAAGGTATTTTTCATGGTCTTTCCTTCAGCGATTGGTCACGGGGTAAACACCCTGGGGCCGCCAAAGCAGAATAGCCACCATCAAGGCAATGTTGGAAAACAGCGCGACCTTGGGCAGCAAAAATCCGGTGTAGTTGGCCATCAGTCCCACCAACAGCGCGCCAATCAAGGCCCCACCGGTCGAGCCCAGGCCACCGATGATGATCACAATGAAAATCAGCACATTGACCTGCGCACCCATTTGCGGCGTCACGTTTTGCTGGTAGAGGCCCCACATCACGCCACCCAAGCCAGCCAGTGCGCTGCCCACCACAAACACGCCAACGAACAGCAGCCGGATGCGGTAACCCAAACTCTCCACCATTTCGCGATCTTGTACACCGGCACGAATCAGCAAGCCAATCTTTGTGCGGCTCAGCGTCCAGGCCAACACTCCAAAGACAAACATGCCCACAATCACCGCGATGACGCGGTATTTTTCGATGGCGGCGTCGCCCATGATGAGTGAGCCCCGCATAGCCTGTGGCAGCGGCATGGGGATCTGCAACGGGCCCCAGATCACCTTGATAAGCTCTTCACCAATGATCATGCCGCCCATGGTGATGAGAATTTGCTTGAGGTGAAAGCCATACACCGGGCGTACGATAAAACGCTCGAACGCCAAGCCCACGACACCCGCCACCAGCATGGCAACCAGCATGGCAGGCAACACCGCGACCATATTGCGCCAAAGCTGATCAGACCCCGTCCAGTCGCCCATGGTGGCCAGCACGCTGGTGGCCACAAAGGCCCCCAGGGCAATGAACACCCCATGGCCAAAGTTGAGCACATCCATCAGCCCAAACACCAGCGTGAGGCCAGAGGCGATCACAAAAATGATCATGCCCATGGCCAAGCCGGCCACCGTGAGGGTGACCCAGGTGGAGCCCGAACCAATGAAGGGCCACACCACCAGCGCGAGCGCCGGGACCAGGGCCAGCGGCTTCCAGTCAAATTCTGTAGTTTTTGTTTTCATAGCGCCAACCCCAACAACGACTTCTGCAATGCTTCGTCTTCTGCCAGTTCTTTCATGGCACCGGAATGGACCACCACCCCGTTGTCCATCACGGCCACGGTGTCACCCAGGCGTTTGGCGAAGTTGATGTTTTGCTCGACGAGCAGCAGCGTGACGCCACTGGCCTTGAGCTGCGCAAAGGCATCGATCATGTTGTTGATGATGGCCGGTGCCAGGCCCTTGCTGGGTTCGTCCACGATCAGCAATTCACGTGGCTCCACAATGGCACGTGCCACGGCCAGCATTTGCTTTTGTCCGCCAGAAAGTTTTCCCGCTGGGTGATTCCAGAAAGTCTCTACTGCCGGGAACAATCCAAAAATCCACTTGAGACGGGCCTCGTCCATCTGACGGGCATTGCCCGCCTTGCGGGCCGCCAACAGCATGTTTTCTTTGACTGTCAGGTCGGAAAAAATGCCCATGTTCTCGGGCACATAGGCGATGTTCATGCCTGCGATTTCCGGCGTGTTCATCGCGGTGATGTCCTGCCCATTGAAATGCACACTGCCTTTTGAGGCCTTCCACAGGCCCATGATGGTGCGCAAAGTAGTCGTCTTGCCTGCGCCGTTGCGCCCCAGCAGCATGGTGAGCTGCCCGCGCGGCACCTGCAAGGTCACGCCGTGCAGAATGTGATAGGCCTCAATGTGGGTGTGCACCCCACTCAGCGTCAGCAGGTTGGAGGCGTTCATGGCTGTTCACTCCTTCCACCTTGAGGGGGAAGGTGGGGTTGGGGGTGGGCGACATCCTGCGTCGAAGCGTCTTGGGCGTTAACGCCCAAGTAAGCTTCCTGAACGACGGGGGATGCAATCACGGTTTCTGGGTCGCCATCGGCCACGAGTTCGCCGTTGTGCAGAACAATGATGCGATCGGCCAATTCGCGCACCACGTCCATCTTGTGCTCAACCAGCAGAATGGTTTTTGTCTTGTCCGCTTTGAGCTTGCGAATCAAATTGAGGATGACGGGCGCCTCGGCTGCATTCATGCCCGCCGTAGGTTCGTCAAACATAAATACTTGGGGCTCCAAGGCCATCAGCAGGGCCACTTCCAGTTTGCGCTGGTCCCCATGAGGAAGGCTGGCCACCGTAGCGGCCTCCTTGTCGTCCATGGACACAGCGTCCAGGATTTCCATGGCACGGTCGGTCAACGCCTTGTGGTCACTCCAGATGCTCCAGAGGTTAAGACCACGGCGGTGTTTGCCATTGCTTCGGGCTTGCACCGCCAGGCGCACGTTCTCCAGCACGCTCAGGTTAGGGAACAGGTTGGTCAGTTGAAAGGCGCGCCCCAGCCCGGCACGCGTGCGGCTGGAGGCCGCCATGCCGGATAGGTCACGCCCGTTAAGGGACACGCTGCCACTGGAGGCCTTCAGTTGCCCCGAGATCAGATTGAAATACGTGGTTTTCCCCGCGCCGTTGGGCCCTACGATGGCGGTCAAGGTACCTGGCTCGAAAGCACAGGTGACCCCATTGACCGCCACGTGGCCTCCGAAGCGGATGGTCAGATCCTGGGTTGCTAACAACTGAAAGTCTCCTTTAGGTCAGGTCAATCTCAGGGGCAGGTGCCAATCACGTAGTAATTGGTGCCCGTCATCTTGAGCGTCTTGGTCGTGAACAGATTCCACAGGCCCATATTCTGCGCAGAGCCATTGGCATACGTATAACCACCGGATTGGTAGGCGCGGCCTGCCGTGGTGTGTGCGTAGTTGCTGGCGGTGTAGCAGGTGGCTGGCGGCGGAGCGGATCCGGTGGTGGTACCGGTGGCTGCCGCAGACGTGGCGCCTTCGGTGCCGTTGCCGTCTGCCGCCTTGACCGTCCAGCTGTACTGCGTGGCTGCAGTCAGGCCGGTGTCGGTAAAGTTGGTGGCGGTCACAGGCAATGCATTGGTCTTGTTGCCGCCGCGGTACACGTTGTAGCTGGCAGCACCGGTGACGGCGTTCCAGGTGATCTTCATCGTGGTGGTCGTGGCATTGGATGTGGCCACTGCCGTGGGGGCTGCCAGCGTGGTCGTGCCACCGCCACCACCGCCGCCGCCGCCCGAACCTGCGCCCGACGACACGCGGTCAACCATGGCCTTGATGGCTGCCATTTGCGTGCCGGCCTTCTGGGCGAAGTTGGTGCCGTACCAGCCGATCCAGTCCCAGCAGGCATTGGGGTTGGCCAGCGAGCCGCTGGCCGAGGTGCTGCGGCTGGTGTTGTCGATCTTGGTCTGCGGGAACAGCACGATGATGCTGTTGGTGTCGGCCCAGCGGCTGTAGCCGGTGTTCTTCACAAACTTGTCGCCGATCTTGTCGGTACTCTGCTGGCAACCGTGCAGGGCCACGTGCACCTTGCACTGGGAACCGCTGGCGCAGTTGGCGGGCACATAGGCCCAGCCGGTGGAGGCCATGCCGGGGTTGGTGGTGAATTGGGTCTGATTGAACTCAATGTAGTTGCCCGCGGCTGGCGCGTTATTGCGGGCATTCAGCGTGCCGTAGAACTTCTGCAGCACAGCCTTGGCACCGTCGTAGCTGCAGTTGCTGATGTAGGGAGATGCTGCGCTGCCGCAGCCGTTGTTACCCGTGCTGTCGAAGTCGGTGGGGAAGGTGTGCGAGGCGCCGCTGCGCACCACATGCTCCATGTTGGCGGCCGTCACACCGTTGTTGGTGTACTGCGTTTTCAGCGCGGTCACCGGGTTCTGGCCTACGGTGGTGTCGCTGGTGCCAATGAAGAGGTAGACCTTCTGATTGGCGATGTTCGATTTGTTGTCAATCGCACCGCTTGAGCTATAGCTGTTCAAGCTGTTTTGCATGCTGGTCAGCTTGGCTGCCGTGATGCTGGCGTTGTACATGCACGCCGTGTAGTTGCTGAGACCCGCACACATGTACGGGCCAGCGGCGAAAACGCCCACACCCTTAAATAGCGACGAGTAGGCAATGCCCAACTGGTTGGCCATGAAGCCACCAGAGGACAGACCGGACACTGTGGTCTGGTCAGTGGCCACGTTGTACGCGGGCAGGTTGATGGCCGCAAAGGCCGTGGTGGATGCCAGGGCCGCGACTGCGGCAATGGATCGGGCGAATTTGAACGTCATGGGGTTGTCTCCAGGATTGTTTGAAATGCAACAAACCGGCCCCCGTGTATCCGGGGGTTCCTCTTCAACGACTGCAAAAAAAGGGGCGGCCGCCCCTGGGGGATAAACGCGGCCGACTCCAAGTCAACCGCGCAACCCCGAACCAGTTCTACCGCTTGTTGCGGATAGGTACATCCATCTCGCTGGGCAAGATTTCTTTCACAAGGTGCAGGTCGGCCATTGCACCCGGACGCGCACCCGGAGCCACTCGGAAGTGGTACATGGATTGCATCGCTTGGTGATCCTCTTTGCGGAAGGTCATCATGCCTTTGGGTGTCTCGAAGCTCATACCCTCCATGGTGGAGATGAGCTTGTTGGTACTGGCATCACCATTGGTTTTCTTGAGCGCCGTGACCAGGGCCATCGCAGACGAGAAACCCCCTGCCGTGAAGAAGTCCGGTGGCGACTTGTAGCGCGCGTAGTGGTTTGTCACCAGCCAGAGGTTGGGCTTGTTCTTGGAGAAGCCAAAGTAGTAGTAGCTGGCGCCTTCCATGCCAGGGTAGTTGTTGTAGGCCACCATGGCGGGCAGGATGTTGCCACCCGTAGCCAGCTCGATGCCATAGCGCTTCTTAAGGTCCAGGTCAGCAAACTTGTTGAAGGGGTTATTGGCACCAGCCCAAACCACCCAGACAATCTTGCGGCCAGGCACATCCTTGAGCTTGTCAATCAAGCGCTGGAAGCCGGCGGTAAAGTCCGTGGTGGTAGGAGGCAGGTATTCCTCATGCGCGAGCTTGGCGTTTTTGATTGACGCCTTGAACGCGGCAACACCGTCGCGACCAAAGGCATAGTCCTGAGCCAGCGTGGCAATGGTCACACCCTGCTTGTCCAACGCCACAGCGTTGGAAATAGCATCTTGCGAGCTGTTGCGGCCGGTACGGAAAATGTATTTGTTCCACTTCTCGCCGGTGATGGAGTCAGCCACAGCGGGCTCGACCAGCAAGATCTTTTTGTATTCCTCTGCCACAGGCAACATGGCCAGCGCAACACCCGAGGAGGTCGGGCCCACGGCAATATCAGCCTTGTCGTCGGAGTAGGCCGTAGCCAGCAGCGACTTGCCCAAGTCAGGCTTGCCCTGATCGTCTTTCTCAATCACCACAATCTTTTTACCATTCAGCATCATGGTGCCGTTGGTGGCGTATTCCAGGCCCATCATCAAACCCGTGGCGGTCTGCTTGCCATAGGCCTCGAGCGGACCCGTGCGGCTGTAGACGTGAGCGATACGGATCTCGTTGGCCTGACCAAAGGCCACGGGGGCGGACAGAACGGCAGAGGCTGCTGCGGCGAGTGCAACCCAAATGCGACGTTTCATGGAGGTCTCCTTATAGTGAAATGACAAATTGCACGTAAATGTAAGCATTTGCCGTGCCAACATATAAACCGTTGATTTATATGAATATTTTCATTTCACCACAGTCAAATGTCTGATTCAAAGACATTTGAATTGACTGGTATTCAGACACTGTCTGATTTCTGATCAGTCAACTCGAGTCGCTCATACAGCTTGGCACGAGAAATACCCAACAGTTTGGCTGCAGCCACCTTGTTCCCGCCGGTTTCGGTCATGGCGGCCTCGATGGCGCGTTTCTCCAGTTCGGCCACCTGTACCGCCAATGGCCGCAAGGGGTGCCCACCGTTGCCACCGCGCCCCACCGCATCGTCCCACCCCAGCGGCATGGGCACCTGCTCTACACCTGCTTCGCGCAGCACTTGCTCCAGCGCCTGTGTCTCGATGTGCTGAGAGTCACTGCGCATGGCCGCCTGCTCCAGTACGTTGCGCAGCTCCCGTATATTGCCTCGCCACGCCTGCACCGACAACAGCGCCAGCGCGTCCGACGCCAGCTCGGGCGGTGCCGTGCCACCGCGCAGGGCCATGTCCTCACCCAAAGCCTCCACCAGCGCAGGGATGTCGGTCCGCCGCTCGCGCAGCGGCGGCACTCGGACAGGCAGCACATTGAGGCGGTAAAACAAGTCTTCCCGGAACTTGCCTTCGCGCACCAAGGCGCCCAGATCGCGGGACGTGGCGGCAATCACACGGGCATCAAAAGACACCACCTTGTTCGACCCCAGGGGCTCGATCTCCCCCTCTTGCAGCGCGCGCAGCAACTTGGCCTGGACAGACTGGGGCATGTCGCCAATCTCATCGAGAAACAGCGTGCCACCGTCAGCCAGCTTGAATTTTCCGTCGCGCCCCTTGCGCTCGGCACCGGTATAGGCGCCAGGCGCTACGCCAAAAAATTCGGCCTCCAACAGGGTGTCGGGTACAGCGGCAACATTGAGGCTAACCAGCGGGCCACGCGCCCGCGCCGAAGCGCCATGAATCGCATGGGCCAGCAATTCTTTTCCGGTACCGGTTTCACCCAACAAAAGCACCGGGCTGGACGACAATGCCGCGCGGCGGGCCTGACGTTTGACCTCAACCGCCGCCGCACTGGTACCAACGAAACTGGCGAAGGTGTATTTGTGGCGGCGCGAGGTGGCCAGTTCGCGCCGGGCATCGTCCAGATCCCGCTGAAGCAACGCAAACTTGCTGATCAGCGGCTGCAGGGTCGTCTCGGGATGGTCAAACAGCACGATCCCGATGGCGCCTATGACATCGCCTGCATCGTCACGCAAGGGGATGCGACTGACCACAAAGGTGCCAGCCTTGTTGGTCAGCAGATCAATCAGAATCGCCTGGCCCGTCTCAAGCACACGCCGCATCTGGGTGTTGGGCACCACATCTTCCACCATGTGGCCCACAAACTGGTCAATG
>ERZ795056.4584-NODE-4584-length-14219-cov-58.385626_pt1 | contig 14219 bp, 10 predicted proteins | sample MGYA00375140_ERZ795056 | MGnify/ENA primary metagenome ERZ795056 (study PRJEB30185, sample SAMN05720227) | activated sludge metagenome | isolation source: Anaerobic digester | place: USA | collected 2015-03-09 ...
AGCCTATTTCCGGCAAGGGCCTGGGCATGGTGTTGGGCTGGGGGCGGTGAGGCAATAATTATGGCAGAAGCCTGCACGGGCTCCGCGGTAGGCAGGGCAGCCCGCTGGGCATTCTCACTTGCGCCCATCGCCGAGGTGTGGCGTGGTGTGCTTGCAAGTTGGATCTATAGCGCCTTGCTGCAGAAGGCCCATGCCGCCGGATGTCTCTGAAAGAGGTCGGAAAATGGTGCAATAGTCTGCCCTGTGCTGCCAAAACACCAGCCCAGGAGGCCGTGGTCATCGGCCTGATTCAATTCGTCGAAAAGGGCTTGTTCGTTGATGACGTCCTTTGCCAATGCGCTCCGGACGACCGCAGACAAGCGCCTGAAACCGGCCTGATATCCAGCAGCCACGGCCTCTCGTTGATCGAGCATGAACACCTCGACAGTCTTGCTGCCTTTTGTTGACCAGTCGTTCGCTCGAATGTCAAAGCGTGCGGTCAGGTTGCCGGTATCCGGGTCAAAGTCGAGGTGAAGCCACGGGTCTTCGGCACACGGGTCGATCAACAGAGGCTGGTCACCGAGCATCGGAAATTGACTTCCTTTGAGGCGGCCACATTCGGTGCAGCAGAGCAGTAGGTTGGCCCACTGGAATGCGTGTTGCGGGTAGCGGGCCTTGGGGCGGAAATGCTCGATGTCCGCCCCATGGGAATCGACGCAATACATGCACCTTTCCCGCTTGCCCATCATCTTCTGCAAGACGGCGAGGACCGATTTCAGGGTCTTGGTCTGGCGCGCGGATTTCCATTCCTTCTCGATATCCAGAGCCCCCAGAGCTTGCTTGTCGACTGAGGATTGCCGTCCTTCGAGATAACGCCGTTCGGACTTTGGCAAGTCCGGACGCTTGAGTCGCCGCATGGATCACAACTCCTCGCCGGTCGCCGCAAATAGTTGAAGCTGATCGGCCTTGCCTTGCTCGGCCTTGGACAACTTGCCACCAGCCCGCTGCTTTGCCATGAGTTTTGCATACTCAGCGCGCCCCTCGACGGCGCGTGGCGAGCGGGTGTTCTGCAGGCCGAACGCGGCGGTGAGCAGAATGGTGTCCGGCCTTGATGCGATGACTTTCTTGTACTCTTCGTCGGTCAGCGGTCGCGGCGCGGTCGTGCTGCCCGGTTCGGGCAAGACAAATAGGCCGTTCTCGTCGGCCGCTTGGCAGATGATGGGGCTGTGGGTCGTAACCAGAAACTGGATATTCGGAAAATGCCCCTTGAGCCAGAAGCCGATTTCGCGTTGCCACTCAGGATGCAGGTGCGCGTCGATTTCATCGATCATGACCACACCGCTTCGAACGATTCGGAGCTTTCCGTCTTCATCCCGCTTGGCGAGACCGTCGATGCCATAGGCGTTGATGAGGTGGCGAAGGATGTCGGCGAGCAGGGCAAGCGCGGCGCGGTAGCCATCGCTCATTTCGCTCCAGGCCAGTTGGAGCCCGTTGCGATCCTTGAGCCACAGGCCATCCGAATCGACCCGGTCGATGGTGATCTGGTTAGGCATCAGATCATCACGAAGGATTTCGAGCAACAAGTCCAGATGCTCGCTCTCCGCAAGCTTTCCTTCCAGCTTCTTATGGCTCAGGTTTCTCAGCCATTGATCCACTTCGAAAAGCGATGCCGCTTCCTGGAACATGGTGACAAAGCGTTCCGTCGTCGGACCAACCATCAAACGCGTGGCTTCCGGTGAGGCACCAAATACCCGTCGAAATGGGCCGTATCCGCAAGAGAACCAGCCGTGTGAATTCGCCGACCAAAGACCCCTTTGCGCAAGCGACTTCTTGCTTCCAGGGCCTCCTGACGATTCAATCGAGGTGTCCTTTTCGTTGGATTTCAGTATGACGGTGGCTGGAAATTTCTTGTACGCGGTTTGCCCTTTCTCGGAGAACTCGTCAGTTCCTTTTTCCGGCACGATCATCAGTTCAATTTTCGACTCCTGATTTTCAGCGCCTTCCCTTATCCACCGATGAAAACTGGGTTGCAGCGAGCGTGCAACGTCCCGGCCGGTAAGCGCAACCGCAATGGCTTTCAGAAGTGAGCTTTTTCCGGCGCCGTTATCGCCCGTAAAAACAGTCCATCCCGCATATTTGGCATCACCGCGACAAAGGTCGAACTCCAGATTCTCGAAGCCCCGGATGTTTTTCAATGTGATTCTGTCGATATACATGTACCTACTCCAGTGTTATCCCCATTCCCGGGATGCGCTCGAGGTTGGGAGTCACCGTTTCGAGCAACTCGTCCAGCAAACCGTCCAAGGCCTGAGGCTTTTCTGCTTCGGTCGGAATGTGTTCTATACGCTCTAGGTTGCGCTCGAAATGCGCGGTTAATTTGACGACGGGTTTCCTTGCCACAAGCAGACGCTGTTGCAACTTATGCGCTGCGACGGCACTTGATGGCTTGAAGTGTGTGGCAGGTGAATGTGCTCACGCTCCAGCCTGCGGTCGTCATCCAGACGGATGGAGTTGATCAGGGCAAGGTCGCTTGCGGGAACACCCATGTCGGTTTCCTGTGGAGCATAAAATGTGCAGATTTTTTTCATTTTACGCATTGGTGTTCCGGGGCAAAAGTGGAATCAGCCTTGTTGTGCAGATCGACCGATAGTGAGACCTTGCGGGCGTAAGCTTGCAGAAAATGTGGTGCCGGACAGCACCAAGCCAAGCTGTTCCAAGACATGCCGCTCCAGTCCTGTGAATGTATCAGAGGGTGTGAATCAATCTGCTGCGCGACCCGATTTCCCCCCTGCGATGCTCACCGTACCCTTGTACGGCTGCGCTTCTCGGGGCGAACTCGAACCGCTCGCTACGATTTCTTCACTCCCTCTCTGTCATGTGAACGGAACCCGGTGAAGGCCTTACAGCTCGTATTTGACACTGGCGAGATCGATTGGTAGTCAATATGTTACGCATCGGCATTGACCTCGGCGGCACCAAGATCGAAATCATCGCCCTCGACGAAGACGGCCGTACCCTGGCCCGGCGGCGGGTGGCGACGCCGCAGGGGGACTATGGCGCCACCGTCGCGGCGGTGGCCGGGCTGGTGGCGGCGGTGGAGGGCGAGCTGGGGCAGCGCGGAACGGTGGGGGTGGGCACCCCCGGGGCCCTCTCGCTGCGCAGCGGGCTGATCAAGAATGCCAATTCCACGTGCCTGATCGGCAAGCCCCTGCTGAGCGATCTGCAGGCGGTGCTGGGGCGTGAGCTGCGCATGGCCAATGACGCCAACTGCTTTGCCCTGTCAGAGGCGGTGGATGGTGCGGCGGCGGGGGCCGGGGTGGTGTTCGGGGTGATTCTCGGCACCGGCGTGGGGGGCGGTATCGTGGTGAATGGGCGGGTGCTGGGCGGGGCCAATTCCATCGCCGGGGAGTGGGGGCACAACCCCCTGCCCCTGCCGGATGACGACGATGTGCCCCTGCCGGCCTGCTACTGTGGCCGCGCCGGCTGCATCGAGACCTATCTCAGCGGCCCCGGCATGGCCGCCGATCATGCGCGCCACAACGGGGCTGCGCTGATGCCGGAGGCCATCGTGGCCGCAGCCGCAGCCGCAGCCGGGGATGCCGCCTGCGAAACCACCCTTCAGCGTTACGAGGCGCGCCTGGCTCGGGCGCTGGCCGGGGTGATCAACCTCCTCGATCCGGACGTGATCGTGCTGGGCGGGGGCCTCTCGAACCTGGCGCGTCTGTATGCCCAGGTGCCGCAGCGCTGGAGCGCCCATGTCTTTTCGGATCAGGTGGATACCCGCCTGGTCCGCGCCGTCCACGGGGATTCCTCGGGCGTGCGCGGAGCCGCCTGGCTGTGGCCGGCGGGTTGAGACAATCTGCCGCAATCGGCGCAGAATGTCGCGCTCGGGGTTGCGACAGCTTTCCCGGCCGGATGAAGTCTCCCCTGCGGACACCGCCCAGGCTGCCCATGGACTTACACATCGATACGTTTATTGTCCGTTCCCTGCGCCCCCTGCCACGGGAAGGCCGGCGCGCGGACATGTGCCGCCGCGGGTGTGCGACACTGTTCCGACGGGGGGTGCGGCCTGCTGCCCGGTACGCCACCGGCGGCGTCTGCGCCGTGAGTCATTCATGCCCGACGATCCGGCTTGCCGGTGTCCGGGGCCTGCCCACCCAACCGAGACCTTGAGCCCATGTGGACCACGCCGGATTCTGCCCGCCGCACCAGCCTCTGCCTGATGGAGCTGATGGGCAAGCTCGCTCTTGCCAATGTGGATGCGGCCCAGCGCATGCAATACCTGGTCGCAAGGCTGACCCTGGGGGCAACCGACAACTGTCTGCGCACCCATGTGCTGCAGCACGGCGACATACTCTATGCCGCCGACCGGGCGGTGCTCGAAAAGCGTGTCAGCCTGATGGTGGAGGCCGGGGCCGAGGGCTGTGTGACCATCGTCCGGGGCCTGATCGAGGAAAGCACCCGGGCCCATATCTGCTGCATGGAAGACCTCTTCGGTCTCAGGGCCGGCAAACCGGCCACCCTTCAGCTGGCTTTCTCCCCGGGTGTTTCCCTGCCCTTTGCGGGCCTCGCCAGCTTCAGCGTAACGGAATGACCAGCGGCGGAATGCCGATCACCACGGATGGCTGGGGCGTATAGGCGTAGCGGGGTGGGGGTGCGTAGTAGGGAATGGGCTCATAGACCACCCGGGGCGCCGGGTAGTAGTGGGGTGCAGGGGGGTGGTAGTGATGCTTCCAGCCGTGGTGGCGTTCACCGTACCCGTGACGTGGATGGTGGTCGCGGCCGCCACCATGGGCGCTGGCGCCCGATGACAGGCCCAGCCCCAGGCTGACCAGCAGGCCGGCGGTGATCAGTTGGCGAATGTTGTTCATGGTGCTCTCCTCGTTTCCCGGTGCAGGGATGAATCAAGGATAGCGAGCCCCCGCCCTGGCGGTGCGGGGGTTTTGTAAGCAAATCTGAGGTCTGGCTCAGGCTTCGGTGTCGTCCTGATGGGGCAGGCTCGCCTGGTGGGCGGCAATCAGGATCTGTCGCCAGCGCTGGATCGCTTCGGCCAGTGCCTCGCGGGCCACCGGCTTGACCACGTAGTCGTCCATGCCCGCGTCGAGGGCGGCCTGGCGTTCGTCGCTCATGGCGTCGGCGCTGACACCGATGATGTAGGCCTGGTTGCCCGCCGACCGCAGGGCGCGGGTGGCGGCGATGCCATCGAGCCTGGGCATGCGGGCATCCATGAAGATGAGTTCGTAGGCGGCCTCGGCGCAGCGCGCCAGCGCTTCCTCGCCGTTCTCGGCATAGACCAGATCGTGGGCGCCGAGGCGCTCCAGCATGCGGCCCAGGACCAGACGATTGATCGCGTTGTCCTCCACCACCAGGATGCGGGTGCTGCGGCGCAGGATGGCGCGGGGCGCTTCGGGGGCGGGGCTTTCCTCGGCGTTGGCGCCGGCCAGGCTGACCACGAACCAGAAGCGCGAGCCACTGCCTTCCTCGCTGTCCACGCCGATCTCGCCATCCATGAGGTCGCACAGCATGCGGCAGATGGCGAGGCCCAGGCCGGTACCGCCGTAGCGGCGGGTGGTGGACATGTCGGCCTGCTCGAAGGGGGTGAAGATGTTGCGGCACTTCTCCGGTGCAATGCCGATGCCTGAGTCGCTGACCGTGAAGCGCAGGCGGGTGCGGCCGGCCTCGCCGGGGGTGGCCGCCACATGGATGCCGATGTGGCCTGCGGCGGTGAACTTGATGGCATTGCCCACCAGGTTCATCAGCACCTGGCGCAGGCGTGTCGGATCACCGATCACCACCCGGGGTGCGCTGTCGGCCACCACCACCTTGAATTCGAGGGCCTTCTCCTGGGCCTTGGGCCGGAACAGCCGTTCCACGTCCGACACCAACTGGCGCAGATCGAATCCCACCTGCTCCAGCGTCATCTTGCGGGCCTCGATCTTCGAGTAGTCGAGGATGTCGTTGATGATGCCGAGCAGGGCCTCGCCGCTCTTCTGGATGGTGCTGATGTAGTCCTTCTGCTCCGCCGAGTGGGGGGCCATCTCCAGTAGCTGGGCCATGCCGATGATGCCGTTCATCGGGGTGCGGATCTCATGGGACATCATCGCCAGGAAGTCACTCTTGGCGCGGCTGGCGGCGGTGGCGGCGTCCCGGGCCGAGATCAGGGCCTGCTCGGCGTGATGCCTCTCGGTCACGTCGGTCACGCAGAACACCCGGCCGATGACTTCCTCGTCGTGGCGGGCCGGGCGGGAGCTCAGCTCAAAGATGCGCCCGTCCCGCAGGGGGATGATGTCGAAGGTCTCGTTCAGACCCTGCCCGGTGAGCAGGCGGCGCAGCACCTCGGGTGTCTCGACCGCCTCGATCAGGTGTTCGAGCAGGGCGGCATCGTCGTGGCGGGTCACCAGGGCTTCGGGGAGATGCCACAGGCGCGCCAGGCGGCGGTTCATGTTCACCACCCGGCCGTCCCGGTCCAGGACCAGGATGCCGTCGGCGGTGGCTTCCAGGGTGGCGCGCAGGCGCGAGGCCATCTGTGCCAGTTCGTCCTCGGCACGTTTCTGGGCACCGATGTCGGTGGCGCGCACGAGAATGCCTTCGGGGATGCGGCGGACGCTCTTGCTGGCCGCCAGCAGGCCGTCGTCGGCCCGTCGGTACAGGCCCTCCATCACCTGTTCCTCGATGGTGCCGCCGGCCCGCACTTCCTCCCAGAAGAACAGGTCGGCGAGGGCGCACTCGATGTCGGTGATGGACATGCCCACCAGGGCGTCGGCCGGGTGGCCGAGCAGGCGTGCCGCCGCCGGATTGGCCGCGAGGATGAGGAGGCTCTCGGGATGGACGAGGAGGAGGATCTCCTCCGCCGCGGCGAGGAGGGCGTCCTGGTAGGCGGCGTTCATTGCGTGCGCCCCTTGCGTGAATCGGCGTCGAAGTAATAAGTCACCCGCTTGCGCGGGCTGAGGTATTCATACACCTCGGGCGGGAGCTGGATGGGGCGCAGGGCCTTGGCGATGTTGATGTCCGGCTCCTCTTCCAGATCGAGCATGATGGCTTCGTCCTTGGGGATGCTGGCGTCGTAGACCGTGACCCACGGCCGCAGGGGTTTGGCCGGATTGACGGAAGACACCAGGGCAATGGCATCGTTGGAGAGCTTTACCACCGTGCCGGGGGGGTAGACCCCCAGGCAGCGGATCATGACCTGCAGCGCCCGGGTGTCGAACTTGGCGCGGCGTTGGGCGAACATCAGCGACAGGGCCTCATGGGGTGTCATGGCCTTGGCCAGGTCGGCGGGGTTGCACAGGTTATCGTAGTAATTGACGAGGGACACGATGCGCGCCAGGGGGTCGATCTGGTCGCCCTTGAGCTTGTTGGGGAAGCCGCTGCCGTCGGCCAGTTCATGGTGCTGGAGGATGATGCGCAGCACCGGCTCGGGGAGCCCGATCTGCTTGCCCAGGCGCACCCCGTACTCGCAGTGCAACTGGCGCAGGTTGCGCTCGGGCGCGGTCAATTCGTGGCGCGGGCGGGCCACCCGGTCGGGAATGTCATTGAGGCCGATGTCGTGGAGCAGGGCGCCCACCCCCAGGATCTGGCAGTGGGCGCGGGCGAAGTCCAGCTCTTTGGCCAGCATCATCGACAGGATGGAGCAGTTGAGGCCGTGGTAGTAGGCCTCTTCGCCGCCGGCGTGCTCGCCGATCACGTGGAGGGCTACTTCGGGCTGGTCGAGGAAGGCCGCCACCATCTGGCTCACCAGTTCGTCCACCTCCTCCAGGCATTCCTTGGGGCGGGCGAAAAGGTTCTTGCCGATGTTGCGCATCACCCCGGCCGCCTTCATCAGGGCTTTCTCCACTTCGATGACCTGCCGTTTGCGCTGCGCCAGGCGGGCAATGCGCTCCTGCTTGCTGGCCAGGGCGGAGTGGGTGGCGGGGTCTTCGACCGGGGGTTCGGGCGGTGGCACCAGGGCGGGCTGCGGGGCGGCCATGCCCCGGGGCTGGACGTCGGAGCGGTCCGGGTCGTAGCGGAAATGGCTGACCCCCAGGGTGCGCAGGATCGCCAGTTGCTCCGCCGAGCGGATCTTGAAACTGTTGAAGCTGAACGGGTGGCTGAACCAGGGCAGGTCGATATGAACAAAAACCCCGATGCAAAGCTGCTCGGGGGTGAGGACGAAATCCTGGTGGCTGGCTGGCGGCATGAAGCGGTGGCCGGTGGCGGACGATGGGAGCTATTTCGGCGGCGGGGCGCGGAAGTTTAGTGAGCCGCCGCCGGCCCCGCTCCACCGGTACGGGTGCGCCGGGCGGGCCGTGGGCGCCACGGGGGTGTTTCATCACCTCGACCTCGCGTTTCAACGGGTCGAACCGACCCCTGACTCCCGGTGCGAGGCCGTGCCTGACTCCGCGCCGATTGACTGGCAGGCTCTCCCTCAGCCCGCCATCCACGCCTCGCCCAGCGCCTTCGCCTGTTGCAGCACCAGTTCCACCGCCCCGTCCTGCTGATCCGGCGGGTACTTGTACTTGCGCAGGATGCGCTTGACCATCAGGCGCAGCCGGGCGCGCACGCTTTCGCGTTCCGACCAGTCCACGCTCAGGTTGTTGCGCAGGTTCTCGGTGAGTTCGTGGGCGATCTTCTTGAGGGTCTCGTCGGAGAGCTCACGCACCGCCGACTCGTTGTCGACCAGAGCGTCGTAGAAGCGGACTTCGTCTTCCGTCAGGCCCAGCGCTTCGCCACGGCTTGCCGCGGCACGGAACTTCCTGGCCATCCCGATCAGTTCCTCGATGACCTGGGCGGTTTCGATGGCCCGGTTCTGGTAGCGCTTCACCACGTTGGCCAGCAGCTCGGAGAACTTCTTCTCCTGCACCACGTTGCCCGCAAAGCGGCTCCTGATCTCGCCTTCCAGCAGGCGCTCCAGCAGCTCCACCGCCAGGTTGCGCTCCGGCAGGTTGCGCACCTCGGCCAGGAATTCGTCGTCGAGGATGCCGATGTTGGGCTTGTCGAGACCCACCGCCTCGAACACATCCACCACATCTTCCGACACCACCGCCGAGCCGATGATCTGGCGGATGGCCAGCTCCCGTTCTTCGTCGGTCTTCTTCTTGTGGGTGAGGTCGCGCTTGGTGAGGATCACCTTCACCGCCTGGAAGAAAGCGACCTCCTCGCGCACGGCCTTGGCCTCGTCCAGCGTGCAGCACAGGGTGAAGGCCTTGGACATGGCCACCGCCTGGTCGGCGAAGCGCTTCTTGCCGTCCTTGATGCCCAGCACGTGGTTGGCTGCGCCGGCTAGGCAGGTATGGATGCCCCTTGGTGGCTGCTCCGCAGCCCCCGTCCCCCGAGGGGAAGCGGCAACTTGGGGGCGGCCCTGCGTTGCCGGATGGCCGGCACTCAGAAAATCCGAGTAGTCGAAGCCGTGGAGCAGCCCGCGCAGGATGTCGAGCTTCTCTTCCAGCACGGCGTAGGCCTCGGCCGCATCCACCGTCGGGCGGCCGCGGCCCTTGCTGGCGGTGTAGTCCTTCAGTGCCGACTTCAGCTCGTTGGCGATGCCGATGTAGTCCACCACCAGCCCGCCCTGCTTGTCCTTGAAGACGCGATTCACCCGGGCGATGGCCTGCATCAGGTTGTGGCCCTTCATGGGCTTGTCCACGTACAGGGTGTGCACGCAGGGCGCGTCGAAGCCGGTCAGCCACATGTCCCGCACGATCACCAGCCGCAGCGGATCGGTCGGGTCCTTGAAGCGTTTCTCAAGCCGCTTCTTGACCTGCTTGCTGTAGAGGTGGGGGCGCAGCAGCGCCTTGTCGCTGGCGGAGCCGGTCATCACGATCTTGATCGCGCCCTTCTCGGGGTTTTCGTCGTGCCATTCGGGCTTGATCCGGACGATCTCGTTGTAGAGATGCACGCAGATGTCGCGGCTCATCGCCACCACCATCGCCTTGCCTGTCTGGGCCTTGTTGCGCTCCTCGAAGTGGGCCACCAGATCGGCCGCCACGCTGGCGATGCGGGGCTCGGCGCCGACGACCTTCTCCAGCGCCGCCCACTTGCTCTTCAGGCGGGCCTGCTGGCTTTCCTCCTCGTCCTCGGCCAGCTCATCCACCTCGTCGTCGATGTGTGGCAGTTCGTCGGTCTTCAGCGACAGCCTGGCGAGCCGCGACTCGAAGTAGATCGCCACCGTGGCGCCGTCCTCCTTGGCCTGCTGCATGTCGTAGATGTGGATGTAGTCGCCGAACACCGCGCGGGTGTCCCGGTCCTCGCTGGATACGGGCGTGCCGGTGAAGGCCACGAAGGTGGCGTTGGGCAGCGCGTCGCGCAGGTGCTGGGCGTAGCCGACGACATAGGCCGCCCGGGGCTCGGCGGCCAGCCGGCCCTCGGTGTCGTTGGCGCTGGCCCCGGGTTTGAAGGTCTTGAGCCGGGCCTCAAAGCCGTACTGGGTGCGGTGGGCCTCGTCGGCGATGACCACGATGTTGTGCCGGTCGGAGAGCAGCGGAAAGACGTCCTCGTCCTCGCCCGGCATGAACTTCTGGATCGTTGCGAACACGATGCCGCCGGACGGGCGCTTGGCCAGGAGCCGGCGCAGATCCTGCCGGGTGTTCGCCTGCACCGGCTGCTCCCGCAGCAGATCCTGGGCCAGCGAGAACACGCCGAAGAGCTGGCCGTCCAGGTCGTTGCGGTCGGTGATGACGACGATGGTGGGGTTCTCCATCGCCGTGTCCTGCATCACCCGGGCGGCGAAGCAGGTCATCGTGATGCTCTTGCCGCTGCCCTGGGTGTGCCACACCACGCCACCCCTGCCCTTGGTGGCCGTGGCGCCACCGGGGCGGGATGCCGCAATCACCTGCTGGATCGCCGCGCGCACCGCGTGGAACTGGTGGTAGCCGGCGATCTTCTTGACCAGCCCGCCATCGTCCTCGAAGAGCACGAAGTAGCGCAGGTAGTCGAGCAACATCGCCGGGGCGAGCACGCCGCGGATCAGGGTCTCCAGCTCGTTGAACTCGCCCAGCGGGTCGAGCCTGACGCCATCGATGGTGCGCCACTGCATGAAGCGCTCCGCGTCGGCCGATAACGAGCCCATGCGGGCATCCGAGCCGTCGGAGATCACCAGCACCTCGTTGTACTGGAACAGGTCCGGCGTCTGCGCCTTGTAGGTCTGGAGCTGCTCGAAGGCCTTCCAGATGTCGGCGTTCACGTCGGCCGGGTTCTTCAGCTCGATGACCACCAGGGGCAGGCCATTCACGAAGAGCACGATGTCCGGCCGGCGGGTGTGGTGCGGCCCCTTCACGGTGAACTGGTTGATCGCCAGCCACTCGTTGTTCGACGGTTCAGCCCAGTCGATCAGGCGGGCAAAGTCGCCCAGGGTTTCGCCGCCACGCTGCACCTCGACCGGCACCCCGGTGACCAGCAGTTGGTGAAGCCGCCGGTTGGCCGACAGCAGCGCGGGGATGCCCAGGTCCCGCACCTGTTGCAGCGCGTCTTCCCGGGCAGTCGTGGTGAGCTGCGGGTTCAGGCGGGCGATGGCCGCACGCAGGCGCTCCACCAGCAGCACCTGCTGGTAGCTGCTGCGCTCCGGGCGCTCGCCGTCCGGGGCCAGCTCCGGCCCGCGGAGCGGCGTGTAACCCACCTCGGCCAGCCAGCCGAGGGCTTCGTGTTCGAGCTGGTCTTCGGTCATCGTTCTGTCCGTGAATTTTTTCGCGTTTTTTCTGCCCGTTTAAACTAAAATTGAATCCTAAGTGGATTGGGGGTTCCCGGTCGGCGTCGTAGCCTCGGTGGGTTCACCGGGGCTTTTCGCTTTCTGGGGTGGGTAAATCTTCAGCCCAACATTCTCGAAACCACAGCCAACCTTGCTTCTTCCCCCATCGCAGAAGAACTTTTTCTTCAGCATCTCGAACGCCTTGTTGCCCTGGTCCGGACGAAGGTAGTTAATACCTATGGGGCGGGCTACCAGATCTGCCAGCTGCAATCCAGCGAGGTTGGTTCTCTTGTCGGCGAAAACGATGTCAAACGGCAACGCCCGGTTGCCGGGGTTGTCACCGTCGCAAATGCGCCTGAACTCCAGTTCCAGCTCAGCATCCTCCTTCTTGCCGCGGCACTCCACCAAGACGTGCGTTTTGAAGTCGTCCTGTTTCTTCTCAGCCAGGAACTCGCGCAGGGCCTCCAGGCAAACTCCGAGTGCGATGTGGTATGGATTTGAGTTGGCCCCCTCGTTGCGGCTCAAGCGAACCTTGTCGACGACGCAGGAGATCAGGATGAAGTTGCTGGCGTCCATCACCGACGACAGGCGGTCCATGAACTCATCGCGTGTGGGGCGGTGGCTCAGGAAGGCGAAGTCCCCTTTCTGCTTCCGAATCTCGTTCTCATGCAAGACCACACTATCGTGACCGAAGTAGTTGAACTTCAGCTTCTGGACGGCAGGGATGATCTTCTCTGCGTAGTGTCGCTTGTGGAAAACGCACAGTGCCAACACGAACACAGGATAGCCTTGGTCGATGCTGGCCAAGGAGTGGTCACCGCTTTCATCGACGTAGACGATGTAATCGCTGAACCGCCGACCAACAGGCTCCTGGGCTGGCTGCTCGACCGGGATTGCCTCAACGGATTCGAACAGAGAGTACTGGGTTCCTGGAATAGTCATTCAGTTAAGTTCCAGTTCGTACGCAACAAGCGCGTGGCTTCGCAATGACCTCGAACTCTTCTGGTGCATTGCCGGGCAGGCGAAGCTGACCGGAGATCAGGCGGGGGAGCAGGGTGTCGCGGAGGGTGGCGAGGGTTTGGGCGGTGGCGTGGTTGGCTGCGATCGTCGACTGAAGCCCACTAACCACCTGTCCGAAGGCGTCGGCCAAGGCTGGTGGCGGGACGGCGATAGGATAGCGGCCGAGCACATCGTTCTGGATGCGCTGACGGCCACTGGTGCCGGACATGCTTTGGATGGCGAAATCACGGAAGGCCCCGTGCCGGCAAAGAAGGTAAGCGTAGTACGACGGCAAAGGCGGCTGAGGCCTGAGGACAACGAATTCGGTCGAACCCCAGCCTGTCTGGCCGTCCGGTAAGCAATCGACGTAAGCGGTCTTGCCATTCTCGAGGCAGGGCGTGATCCGCGCCAGGAGCGTATCGCCATTGACGAATTTGGTACCTGAGCCGAACTCCCGCTCTATCGGAGCTCCGACGATGTGTCCCTGCGTGCTGACGCTCGCCATGTCGAGGTAGGGGGCCGTTTCGCCCCTCTTCAGCTTTCGGCTCGGATTGATCTCGAAGGCTTCCGACAGAGGGATCAACCTCCACTCCTTCGGCACCAACCCCAGCTCCGACTCCTCGAACCCATCCGGAAACAGCGCTGCCGTCGCCTCGTCCATCCCTTCCGGGGCGAGCCCTTGCTGCCTGGCGCGGACGGGGTCGAAGTCGACGAACCAGGACTTAAACAGCGCCTGGGCGATGGATTCGAGGGTGGCGTTGGTTTCGTGCAGGAGGGCGATGCGGTCGTCGAGGGCACCAAGCAGAGACGCGGCTTGAACTTGCTCAGTAATTGAACGAACCGGAATCTTGAGACTTTTTAGAACCGGAATTCTCACATTGCTGACGGTTGATCCTGTTCCTTCGCTCCAAGAGATTTCATGCTGAACCTCTGGGGATTGAATCGCATAGAGGAGGTATCGAGGGTGCACCTTCTCTGGGTCTGGACGAAGCAATACTTGGCGCTGTCCAACGCAACACTCGAGATCCTCTGGCACCATGCACACCTCTCCCATAGGCGCTTCACGCGTAAAAATAAGGTCTCCGTATTGAGGTCTCGCTCTTCTAATTCGGATTAGGTAATGCTTGTGATCCGTGTAACTTTTTTCAGAAAGATCTAGCTGGCCGTTCTTGATGTTTTGATTGCGAATAACTAAGTAGCCACTGGCAGTCCAAAACGGTGTTGAGTGAGGGCAGTCGGCAATAAGGGAGCAAATGCTCTCGAGTGTCACCTTTTTTCCTACCCCGTAGGTCGGGTTAGCTTCGCGTAACCCGACATCGGCTGCCGCTTCGGCGCCGGCGTCCTGTCGGGTTACGCCCTGTGGGCTAACCCGACCTACGGTGAGGGTTGGGGTGGTCATGGTTTGGGGTGGGCGGTCAGAACTCATAGCCCAGCCCTCCCAGCTTCTGGCGGATCAGGGCATCCAGCTCCGCACCCTTCGCCATCTGCTCGCCGAGCTTCTCGGTGAGCGAGCGCATCTTGTCGGCGAACGCTTCGTCGTCGTCCTCCACCGCCTCGGCGCCCACGTAGCGGCCGGGGGTGAGCA
>ERZ795056.4592-NODE-4592-length-14210-cov-6.275804_pt1 | contig 14210 bp, 7 predicted proteins | sample MGYA00375140_ERZ795056 | MGnify/ENA primary metagenome ERZ795056 (study PRJEB30185, sample SAMN05720227) | activated sludge metagenome | isolation source: Anaerobic digester | place: USA | collected 2015-03-09 ...
GGTCGGGCTGGGATTACCTTGGCGAACCAACGCCCTATTATTCGGCCCGTAGTTCATACTGCGGATTAATTGATTTGGCCGGCTTTAAAAAGGATCGCTTTTACCTCTATCAATCACGTTGGCGTCCCGATTTGCCCATGGTGCATATTCTACCCCATTGGAACTGGCCCGACCGAATTGGGCAGGTAACGCCTGTGCATATTTTTACTTCGGGTGATGAGGTGGAACTCTTTTTAAATGGCCGTTCGCTGGGCAAAAAGAAAAAAGATATCTACGAATACAGGCTGAGATGGGATGAAGTAAAATACGAGCCCGGGCAATTAAAAGCGGTGGCCTATAAAAACGGAAAGCCCTGGGCCGAAGAAATCATTCAAACAACCGGCGATGCGTTTTCTTTAAGAGCAAAGGCCGACCGGTACCTGCTTACCTCGGATGAGGATCTTTCCTTTATTACAGTTGAAGTTTTGGATACCATGGGAAATGCGGTGCCAACTGCTTCAAATATGATTGAGTTTAGCATAGAAGGCCCCGGAGAAATAGTGGCAACAGACAATGGTAATCCGGCAGACCTTGTTGCTTTTACTTCAACCAAACGAGCTGCTTTTAGCGGGCTTGCACTAGCCATTGTTAAATCGAAAAAAGGCGCTGCAGGTGTTATTAAGCTAAAAGTGTCTTCGCAAGGGCTTAAGGATACCATAGTTAAAATACAGCGTAAGTAAACAGATTTAGCCTGATATAAAATCAGCATTTTTTATTTTTTAATTTTAATACCAATACAACATGAAATTTTTTATTGACACCGCCAATCTCTCTCAAATTAAAGAAGCAAACGACCTCGGCATATTGGATGGTGTAACAACCAATCCCTCACTAATGGCAAAGGAGGGTATTAAAGGCGAACAAGCCATTTTGCAACATTATAAAGACATTTGCGAACTCGTAGATGGTGATGTAAGTGCCGAAGTATTTTCAGTTGATTTTAAAGGCATGGTAGAAGAAGGTCAGCAACTCGCAGCCCTTCATCCCAATATCGTTGTAAAGGTTCCCATGATTAAGGATGGTGTAAAAGCAATCAAATGGTTTACTGATAATAACATACGAACCAATTGCACCCTTATTTTTTCTGCAGGGCAGGCCATTCTTGCTGCAAAGGCAGGCGCATCCTACCTTTCCCCGTTCCTTGGACGTATTGATGACGGCAATTGGGATGGCATTGAATTAATATCCCAAATCAGGCATATTTACGATATTCAGGGTTTCCGTACCGAAATTCTCGCTGCTTCTATCCGCAGTTCGCTGCACATAGTACGCGCTGCCGAAGCGGGTGCTGATATAGTTACCTGCCCGCTTTCTTCAATCCTTGGGTTGTTGAAGCATCCGCTTACCGATATTGGTTTAGCACAATTTCTGGAAGATGCAAAGAAAACGGAAGGGTGAATCAGCCCATTACCGTTACAATCAGGCAGAACAAAAAGGCATTAACCATAAGCTATTATTTAAGTACTAACTTTTTATCATGAGCAAGAACCCATATTTACTCCATCAAACCATGCGCTGGTATGGCCCCAATGATGTGGTTCCTCTTTCATACATCAGGCAGTCCGGCTGTACAGGTGTGGTAACTGCCCTGCACCAAATTCCGGTTGGTGAAGTTTGGCCAATTGAAGCCATTGAAGAACGCAGGAAAATGATTGAAGCCGAAGGTATGACCTGGACGGTAATTGAAAGCCTTCCGGTAAGTGATGACATAAAAAGGCAAACAGGTAATTATCTGCAGCATATTGAATTATAAGCAATCACTAATAAATGTAGCCGCCTGTGGGCTAAAGGTAATTACCTATAATTTTATGCCGGTGCTCGATTGGTTGCGTACCGATGTTTCGTACACCCTGCCCGATGGCAGCAAAGCGCTTTATTTTGAAAGGGATGCCTTTGTGGCATTTGACCTGTTTATTTTGAAACGCCCCGGTGCCGAAAAAGATTATGCCCCTGCCGAAATTGAAAAAGCGGAAAAATGGTTCCAACAGGCATCTGACATGGAAAAGGCGCGGGTAATGAGCAATTGTCTGCTTGGCCTTCCGGGCAGCGACGAGGCGTTTACACCCGAAATGATACTGGCAGAGCTGGACAAATATGCAGGCATTGATGAAGCTAAACTGAAGGAGCATCTTTTTTACTTTTTAAGCGAAGTTGTTCCGGTAGCGGAGGCAAATGGTCTGAAAATGGCTATCCATCCCGATGATCCGCCTTATCCTGTAATGGGATTGCCGCGCATAGTAAGTACCGAACAGGACCTTGCCGACCTTACCGGCGCTGTACCCTCCCCTGCCAATGGGTTGTGTTTTTGTACCGGCTCGCTTGGTGCAAGACCCGACAACAATATTCCTGCCATGTTGGACCGGTTTGGCGACCTTGTTCACTTTTTTCATATGCGCAATACCAAACGCGATGAAAATGGTAACTTTTATGAAGATGACCACCTCGCGGGCAATACAGATATGTACACGGTAATGAAGAAGGCTTTTGAGATTCAGCAACGCAGGAAAATTTCCATCCCTATGCGCCCCGACCATGGGCATCAGATGCTGGATGATTTGCAGAAGACAACCTACCCGGGTTATTCGGCCATTGGCAGGTTACGTGGGCTTGCTGAACTAAGGGGATTGGAATATGCTGTAAGCGGGACTGTTTCCTGAAACATTTTTTTTGAAGAATAAGTAGCTGGCCTACACCTTATTTCACGCAGGAACAGATCCATTTATCTTTTCCTTTTCCAATTGTTCTGAATAGGAAGTTATTATGAGCTCGTAACCCAATTTTTTATCTACAGATAATGATTTCCTGAACTATTATTCTTAATTCGCTGCTGAAATAGTATCAACAATCCGGAAATAGTCAAAATCGGCATATCCACCTGTAAATTTTGTTGCATAATTAAACAAGGTAAAACGATAGCCCATAAATTGCGGGATAGTATAAGCCATTTTAAGCGGTGTGCCCAACTTATTCCATGCAGTTCCATTTAAGCTGTAGAAAAAAAAGGCTGTATCCTTCCTATTTGTGAAATCACATTCCGCCTTGAGGTAAATCTTGTTTTGGCTAAACGGTATGGTGGCCACTTCTTCAGGCTTACCGGTGCCGGCATTCACCATCACAATGGATTTGCTGTTTCCATTTACCTTTACTCCAATCAATCCATAATTTTTCTGCAACAAACCCAAGCCTGCAAAATCACCGTCTTTCATATTCGATACATCTAAAGAGATCGAACCCGTGCAAACAGGGCCTATCGTGCGTTGGGTTAATGAATTTCGCGCCAGCAAAAAACTGGTATCAATTCTACCAGTTGTAGTACGTAAGAAACCTTTCCGGGCTTTAACCGACCAAAGGCTATTATCAGGATTATGATTCCATTGCCAAACCAATGGCAAAGCGGCGTCCTTTTTTTTACGGGTAAATTCATCGGAAGCCACAATACCGGGTATTAAACCTTTACTTGCCGGTAAATCAAGCGTAACAGGCACTTTAGCCTTTTCACCCAATACCGGCCAGCCATCTTCCCACTTAACAGGAACCAGGTACGGTATGCGGCCAACTGCTCCAAAATCACGGAACAAATAGGCAAACCAATTGCCATTGGGCATATCAATCAACCCTCCCTGCGCTACGCCTAAATCTTCAAGGGCAACTTTCCCTTCCCATGGCCCGGTTATTTTATCGGCCCTGTGAATGATCACTGTTCTCATTTTACCCCTTGGCCAACTAATATTGAATAAATAATATTTACCGTTTATTTTAAACAATTGCGAGCCTTCGGCAGGTAACCCGGGACCTGCACCTGATGGTGTACTTGCATTTTCAATAAGCACCCTTTCGGTACCCGGCTTTATGCCGGTCAGATCGTCATTTAGTTCAAGAATACTTAATTTACCTGCTCCCCAAATCATGTACACTTTTCCATCATCATCAAAGAAAATGGTATGATCATGATAGGAAGGTTTGAAGGAAACTGTTTTCCATGGTCCTTTTTCAATATTCTTTGTAGAGAAAATATAGGTTTTACCTGTAGTTGCTGCAAATGTGGAAACAAAAAAAGTACCATTTTGATAACGAATACAACTTGCCCAGGAACCCCTGCCGTAAGTACTCTTGCCATTTGTAAGATTCAACTCATCCATATTGGCCAGTGTATCATAGGCATAACTCACCAACTTCCAGTTAATAAGGTCTTTCGATTTCATAATGGGTACACCGGGACTCATATGCATGGTGGTGCTGCTCATATAATAGGTATCACCCACCCGAACCATCGACATATCCGGCACATCAGCGAAAATAACCGGGTTAGTTGCCTGTTGTGCATTTGCTGATACCGTTGATATCAAACAAAAAAAGGATAGACATGTAACTGCAAATATTTTTATACTCATATACCTAACTTGAGATGAACAACTGAATTCGAATGATTATAAATGCTGGGGTTTTAGCAACGAAAAAGTATATATTTTTCCCGGTTTTGTTAAAACATCATATAAAATGGTTTCTTTCAAAACCATTGCAACAGGTGCCGCTTTGGGAGAAATGATGGGTTCCTGTGCAGCAATGATTTGGTAAAATGGATTGGTATTTTCACCAATTGCTTTTTTCAAATTAGCACCATTCAATGTAAGTACATTCGGTGTTCTTATGCGCAGGTTACCACCTAAATTGGATTTTACAACCAATTTTACCAATTGGGCATTTTTCCATTCAAGGTGTACAATTTCAAATCCGCCTATCGCTTTAAGGCCCGAAATGCTTCCTTCATTTTGCCAGGCATCAGGCAAAGCAGGTAATAAATGAATGGCACCATCGGCACTTTGCATCAGCATTTCAGCAATGCCTGAGGTACACCCAAAATTTCCATCTATCTGAAAGGGTGGATGTGCATCAAATAAATTATTATAGGTACCGCCCCCACCCTTTACAACACCTAATGGGGTTAACTGATTCTGAATTAATTTATACGCATGATTTCCATCCAGCAATCTTGCCCACCAGTTTACCTTCCAGCCCATACTCCAGCCGGTTGATACATCTCCACGGTGAATTAGGGTTGTTTTGGCTGCATTGAACAATGCAGGCGTTCGGTATGCCGAAATTTGATTGGAAGGGAATAAACCATATAAATGCGAAACATGGCGGTGATTATCCCTGGGGTCATCAATATCATCCAGCCATTCCTGTAATTGTCCGTACTGCCCCACATGCATGGGTGGAAGACGGCGGCGCATTTGCTTTAGCGTATCAATAAACGCGGCATCCTTTTTTAAAATTTCAGCCGCGCGGATGGTGGAAGAAAATACATCAAATACAATTTGGTTAGTCATGGTTGTACCAACATCGAGTGAAGAACCCTGGTGTGCGGCAGGCGCATTTTCAGGTGATTCATCCGGGTTAATCACGAGCCAGTGATTACCAGGATGTTCTACAAGAAAATCAACATAAAAAGTAGCAGCCCCTTTTAATACAGGGTAAGCTGATGCAAGGAATTTTTTGTTGCCGTTATACTGGTAATGATCCCAAAGATGCTGACTCGTCCAGCCACCTCCCTGGTTCCACAATCCCCAAAAAGCGCCGTCAACCGCCCCTGTTGCCCGCCAGATATCCGTGTTATGATGTGCCATCCAGCCTCTTGTTCCATACATATCCCTGGCTGTTTTTTCGCCGGCTACCGCTAACTCCTTCACCATTTGTAAAAACGGTTCATGCAATTCAGAAAGATTCGTTCTTTCGGCCGGCCAGTAATTCATTTCAGCATTAATGTTGATGGTATACTTACTGTCCCATGCCGGCCGCAAGCGGTGGTTCCAGATGCCCTGTAAATTTGCTGGCTGCCCCCCCGGCTGCGAACAGGAAATTAATAAGTACCGGCCAAACTGAAAGTATAACGCAGCAAACTGCGGATCGTTGGTAGAACTAAAGTTTTTTAACCGCTCATCGGTAGGTAAATTTTCCGCTGTGCTACTACCCAAATTAAGTTTAACCCGATTGAAATAATTCTGGTAGGCATCAATATGCCCTTTAAGCATAGTACCATAAGGAATTAAAATAGCTTTTGCAAGGTATGATGCAGCTCTCTCGTTTTCGTTTCCACTTACATCGAGGTAGTTATTAAAATTGGTGGCAATTGAAATGTAAATGGTTACTTCATTGGCATTTTTTACCGTAATGGATGTATCGGATGATGTAGCAGTTCCGCCGTTTGTTCTAAATTCCACAATGCCTTTGTACCGAACCAATCCCTTAACCCCTTCATGGTCAATCGTTGTACCTGAAAAAGTCAGCTGTTTCGATTTTACCGTTTTAACATCCACTTTTGGCTGCGGGGTAGTATAAAAAGCAGTAAAAGAAATACTGTTTGGTTTACTTGCCGTTAAATGAAAAACAAGAATCCGGTCGGGGAAAGAGGCAATGGCTTCCCTTTTGTAGGTTATGCCATTAACCGAATAGGTTGTTGTTGATACTGCCCTTTCAATATCCAATTCCCGGTACAAATCTGAATAGTTTCCATGGCCCTTAAAGGCAAGATGCAGTTCCCCGGCCGGTTCAAACATCTGCCCATGTGATTTTTTGCTGATAATTACCCTGTTGGCTAATTCTTCGGCCTCTTTTTGTTTGCCTTCCAAAATCAATTTTCTTATTTCGGCCAATGAATCCAAAGCCAATGGATTGTCGTTCCGGTTAGGCCCGCCGCTCCATAAAGTATGTTCATTCATCTGTATGGTTTCGGTTTCCACATTTCCATAGATCATTGCCCCAAGCCTGCCATTTCCTATTGGCAAAGCATTTTCCCAGATATTTCCTGATGGCATATTGTACCATAATTTTAATGAACCACTGCTTTGCGCAAAAACAGGTAATGCTGATAAACCTAAACTAAGGTGAAGTATAATTATTCGTACTGTCATTTTTCGAATTAATCCTGACCGGTTCAAATTTTAAAATTAATGAAAGTTATTGCCGTTTCATAATAAAATAAAACAAAACCCAAATAAATTCTCCCGATTTTTTAATTGCTGGAAAAATAGGTTCGTTTCAATCAATCATTTTCGCAGGATAACCAAATGTCTTTAGAAATTAATGAACTTTCTTAATAACAATAAAACCCGGTATATCAATACCGGGTTTTATTGCGTAAATTAATATTAGCAAAATGGATCTGATAAACAATTTATGTATTATGCATAATCAGATTCCCTTTAAAAAAGATACAATCATCTTACAAAACATAAAATACTTTGCAAGTATTGAATTTTCAGTCAACTATCCTAACCATTTACTTTGCATTTGCTTCGAGAGCCTTTGCTACATAGGAATATGCCAATTTTCTTACGTATGCTTCTGTCCATAATCCTATTGGTTCACCTGCTCTCCAGCTTGAACTAGCCGGACTATCTAATGGACTCCAAATGGTAATTCCATAACGTTGGGCAGCCGGAATATGCTGAAAATACTTATCAATTACAAACTTGTACATTTCGGCTTGTGCCAAATACTGAGCCTGGGTGGCATTTGGTGTTCTCACGCCACCTAAGCCTAAATCCAATTCGGATATTTTTATGAGCTTACCAGTTGCGGCAAGAAGTTTAAACATTTCTTCGATTTTGGTTTTATCCGAATTAATGTCTATATGCATTTGGGTGCCAATACCATCAACCTTCGCTCCTTTGCTTTCTATGTACTTAACATACTCAATCAATCCTTTACATTTATCAAGGCTGTATTCCAGGTTATAGTCATTAATAAAGTGAATATCAGTGGGATTGCCATATTTTCTTGCCAACTGAAAAGCCTTTACCGCGTAATCCTTACCTAAATAATCCTGCCAGTAAAACTCATCTGCAGGCATATTGGGTCTTCCGATACCTGTTTTCAACTCATAGGGCCTGCCATCATCCATTGGCTCATTTACAACATCCCATGCCTTAACGGCAGATTTGGTGGTAGTTACCATTCCATTTATCCAGTTATCAAGGGCATCTCCAATAATAATTTCCTTTTCCAATGCTGTTTTTTCAGCTACGGTGGTTCCACCGGCTGCTTTGGTGCTTTTTAGTACTACATTATCAATGTAAACAGTTCCCTGGTATTCACCATAACTTATAATCAGGCGGCTTCTGTCGGCTGCAGTTGCGGTGGTAGCAGCAGTAACCAACCTCCAATCAGTAGTTACGTTTACCTGACCAAATCCATTTGATGAATAGTTTGCACTTTGCAGTTCAGGCCTGATGATGCCGTTTGCGGTTCCTTTAACCCAAAAACTCAATTCATAAGTTTCATTCAGGTTTAAATTGCTTGCAAAAGGATAAGAAGTTTGAATATCCCAGAAATTGGTAGCTTTTACCGTGTTGGTTACAAAAAAAGCCTTACCGGTATTGCCGTATCCTAATCCATTGGCAGTAACACCTCTTGTTGAGTTAGGACCCCAACCGCCCCAGCCTGTTCCGGTTTCAAAATCGCCGGCGGCAACAAGGTTTGAAATCATCGCAGGTCCGGCTATATCGTAAACATATAAATTATTTACATCAATATAATAGGTCGTGTTTGGCTTGTAGCCCAAATCAAAATTCAACTTTATGGAAGATCCGGTAAAATCACTAACCTGAAAACGAATCTCTTTCCACGAAATCCCTGTAGTAAAAGTGGCTGAGGCCTTCCCTGTCTTCATCCAATCTACTGTGGGGGTATTATTGGTAAGACCTTCAAATGAAATGCGACCTTCACCGGCTTTATCAGACTTGATATAACACAGGATTTCATACTTTTTACCAGGTATAACATTGATACTGGGCGAAATTAATTTTAAGTCAATGGCAGAGGATGAAGATCCTGAAGAAACCATTTTAATGGCCCTTGTGCCTGCACCCATCCCATTGTTTGTAATGCTTGTTTCAGCACCACTGTTAGCCTTTGTCCAGCCATTAAGTGTTCCATCCTTTAATCCTGCAAGGTTCAAATCATTATTAAAACCAGGAGCAGTTACAAGCAATGGAGTAATCAGGCCCTTTAAATATCCTGCATTTTGATTAGCATGCCAGGCTAATGTATGCCCATAAATGGTAGTACCAGCTTCCTTTGCCACATTAAGAAGTTTCTTAACATTGTCCAGTGCCAGGCTGCCATCAGCCTGTACTACTGCACCGTGCTTCATTTCGTAGCCCATCACAATTTCATCAAAATTCCTATTGACTAACCTGTACATTACCGTTTTATTTATATAATCCGGTAAGGAAAGGGCCGCACCCCATTTAAAATTTGGATTGGATGTTCTGTTAATATAACTCTTAAGTGCAGGATAAGAATTTATATCCTCTTGTAAAGCTACACTTTCGGGCATATCAACTTCATACTCTAAAGCCTCGTATTTGGTACAGGAGGCTATTGTTACCAAAAAAGCCAATCCAACCATTAAGTTCAAGATACTTTTCATAAAAATAAAATTATTGATGCTTTACTGAATTAATAAATCAAATTCTAATGAAGAAATTCTGTTCAATTATCTTCTTTAAAAAAACAAACCTATTTATTTACCGGTGTAAAAACTTCCATCGTTACTGCCCTGTCGCGCATCACCAATGTATCGGTGGCCGATACATTAAACGATGGTAAATTAACCTGGTAGTTCAGGTACAATGCATCCCTGTCCTTATTTCCCCAACTATTCTTATCACCCTTCTTTACAAATTCTCCTGTACCCGTAGCGGTTATGTTACTGGTTAAGGACGAAATAGTACATTTTCCGGAAGCATCAAATTTCAGCAGCAGGGTACAATTAATATTTGCACCTGTGTTGTCTTTATAAATGATTGGAAATTCAATCTCCGTTAATGATTTCGTAGTAAGCTTTTTAACTTCATTGTTCTCTATATACTGGGTACGCCTGCTAATTGTCTGGTTAATACCACCTGTAAACACATCCTTACCCCTGCGCAGGTAATTACCATGCCAAGGGTTTACATATTTAACCGCATACATAATAAAATCCTTGTTATAAAGGATAGAATCTGCATTGGTAACATTTGTCATCCGTAATGGAATTACATAAGTATTTTTTATTGAAAGCGGATCTGCAAAAAATTCATCAGTTAATTGCACTTCAACACCTCCGGTCAATTCACCCTTCGGAATGATAATATTATCCGATGCCAATGAAAAATACTTTGGAGGCATAGCAATAATATCACTTCCGTTTGGGCCAAAAATCATGCCATTCCCAAGCAAACCATTATCCACTGCAACCTTAATATTCACATCACTCTTGGCAAAATATACACCACCTGTGGTGGCAAATATTTTAACTTTCTTCTGATTGTCCAGATCAGTATTAAAAACATCTTCACCAAAAGTAACGGTACGCACAGGGTATTGATAAGCAAAATATACGGTCTGATATTCAAAATCAGGAAAAGTCTTTTCCTTATTGCACGAAGCCAGTATTGTAAGTAACAATAGCGACACTAAAATAAACCTATTCATCATTTTTGTATTTAAATAAATTTGAAAATATCTGTGCTGTAATGCTTACCAACCTGTGTTTTGAAGCAATGCCGGAAACTTCAATATTTCACTATAAGGGAGGGGACCAAAATTCATAAAAGGCTGATAAACCCTGTCCTGTACGTTAATTACCGTATGAACTCCATTGGCGATACTAATCCCCTTTGCTTTTTCATTCAGGTTTTCCTTCCACCTGCGCAAATCCCAAAAACGAAAACCTTCAAAGCAAAGTTCAAGCCGACGCTCATTTCTGATTAACGCACGCATACTTTCCTTGCTTCCTTTCGCACTTTCCAAATAAGGGTCACCATTGGTAGTGCCTATACCAGCCCTGTTCCTGATGGCTTTTATTACATCATATGCTGAATAGGCATTTCCGCCTGTTCCAGTTGGTCCCCAGGCTTCATTGGCAGCTTCGGCATACATTAAATAAATTTCAGTGTACCTGATATGCGGCTTGTACCTGCGTTGATTGGTGGAAGAGTTTGGATTAAGGTTTACATCCTGACGAAGCAGTTTGCGGAGATAGTATCCTGTACGGGTTGAAGTTTCTACCTTATTAAGGGCATCATTGGTAGTTCCATCTGCTGCAGTGTTAATAACTGTATTGGCAACCCCTGCAGTACCACCATTAACCAAAATAAAGGTGCGAAGCCTGGGATCACGATTCACGTAAGGGGTGTTGGGGTTGTAACCACTTGCAGGATCGCTAATTGGATACCCATTTACCATTGGAAATGCATCAACCAAATTTTGTGTAGGATTTATTCTGCCCTGTCCAAAAAGCGTAGGCGGAAAGTTTGCCTGCTCAAGTTCCCGATTATCTACCGCGTTACTTCTCCAGAGTATTTCAGCGGGATTAGCGCCATCCTTTAAACCTGTTATTTCAGCCGCATTTGAATACCACTGGAGGCCATTTGCAGCTAAACCACTAACACCACCTTTCATATTAATTAAAGCGGCAGCATGTTTTGCAGCATCATCCCATGTAGCATTATTCCCACCTGTTTTAAAAGCCGGACTGGCAGCAAGAAATGCAGTTTGTGCTCTTATTGCCTTTGCAATACGTGCGGTGAAAAGCCCCCTGAATGCATCACCAAACACATCATTATACAGCTCAACAGAGGGCCCGAATTGAGATGGTATTTGAGATGCATCTGAAACCCTTTCATAATCCAATGGTAAATTTCTTTCAGCTATATCCAAATCACTGTAAATCTGCGCAACACATTCCTGAAATGTAGCTCTTGGTATATTAAAATCAGATGCAGCAGTTTGAGGTTTCAGCAAAATCGGAACACCCATCAGCCTTCCATCGGATGCAACTCCTGCGTGGTTTAGCAATAAGTGGTACATGTATAATCCACGCAAACCATATGCCTCACCCTTTATACGCATGTTGAATAAAGAACTTTTTGCTTCATTTGTAGCCCACTTAACCTTGTCGGCCTCCTCTAAAACAATATTAATATATTGAATGGCGGCAAAACCATTGGTCCATTGATTGAGTGGATTATTAATAGCGGTCCATTGACCTGTGGCAACTTTTAAGTATGCGTTGTTCTGATCATTACTTACTGCATCATCAGTGGCTACATCGCTGAACGTCCAGCCATTCGTAGGAATTCGGGTATAAGCATTGAGGAGAACCCCGTAAGGAAATCTTGCATCATTTGGCAAATAAGCATTGGGATCAAGCTGCCGATTATTCTGGATATTTGGCTCTATAAGATCCTTGCACCCTGTCAAAATGAGCACAGCGCTTAGTAGTATAATTAATCTGTTTTTCATATTTGTTCTTTTTATACCTGCCCGTCTGCAAAAAACACGCGGGATAGTATCCGTTTTGAATTTTATACAAAGATTAAATCGTGGGTAACTATTTTAAAATAAGGTAGTTAAACCAAAATTAAATAACCTTGTTTGCGGCGTGGTGCCAATATTTAATTCCAGCAATTCTCTTTCAGGCGATACAGTAAGCAGATTATACCCGCTTACGTAAACACTAAACTCTTTCATAAACTTACTTTGCTTAACCAGGCTTTTCAGGTTATAAGTAATTTGCAGGTTTCCCAAATCAAAACGATTGGTGCTGTACTGCCAAAAATCAGATGACCTGTAATTATTATCACTGGTAAATGTAGTAAGCCTCGGATGCGTGGCTGTTGCCTTATTGGCTTCAGTCCAACGGTTTCTGGCCACAACAGAGTACTTGTCTTCTCCATCCATCCAGAAATATGAATTGTTTCTCATAGCATTTCCACCAAAACGACCTACACCAAGTGCAAAAACCGTAAGATTCTTCCATTTTGCAGTGATATTGATACCTGCTGTAAATGGTGCACCATACCATCCACCTTTACCAAGAAAAACTTCATCCCTTCCATCAATTACGCCATCACCATTCTGATCTATGTACTTGACATCACCAGGTTTCACCTGCCCATAGGTTTGTGTTGGTGAACTGGCAATATCTGCCGCATCGCTAAAGAAACCAGCATTTTGCAATCCCCAGATTCCATCAAGGGGCTTGTTTAATCTGTTCTGGTAATCGTCTTCCCAAAGCTCAGCGCGCTTGGTCGCTTCGGTATTGTAATAGGTAGCAGTTGCCCCAATAGTCCAATCAATTCCACCTAAACGCTTGCTGTAGTTTACACCGAAATCAAATCCGATTCGCTTGTCGTCATTGTAATTAACATAGGGAATAAAGGATGAAACAGGCCATCCGGTAGCAAAGTAGGAAGGAAATATTACAGATGCCTGAATGATGTTGCCAGACATATTATTTACAAAAAAGGTACCGTTCATATGAAGGGAATGATCGAAAAATGCTCCTTCAATGCCTACAGTAATTTCTTCTCTTTTGGGAGCAGTCATATAGGGGTTATCGCCCCTTCTTGATTCAGTGGATTGAATGCCTGTACCATCCTTCCAGCCGTGCCATGAACCCTGGCTTGTATAAAAACCCTGGTACAAATAATAATCATTAATATCAAGGTCAGTATATACAATACCTGCAGATGCAGTAAGTTTCAGCTCATTCACAACAGAAGAATTGGCGAGGAAATTCTCCTGGCTCAACCGCCATCCCAATGAAACAGTTGGTGAAAAATTCTGCCTGTTTCCTTCAGGTAACCTTGCAGAATGCATTAAGGCGCCACTAAAGTCGAAATAATACTTGTGATTATAATTATAACCAGCCTGGAAACCAAGGTTGGCATTGCTTATTCTGTGATAAACAGCAGATTGAGATTGTTGAAATCCATTTACAATAAACATACCCGTTACATTATGCTTATCGTTAATGGTATTTACATAATCAAAATGGGCATTGGCTGCAACAGTTTGATTATACACGTTTCCACTTGCATTCTGCTGACCATTAGTTGCATCCTGACCATATTTAGTGAGTCGGGTAATCAGGTCTTCTCCAGCATAGTTATTCCAGGTAGCCTGATAAGTTGCATATTCATTATTATATGCAAGTGTATAGGCAACTGAATAATCTACAGCAAAACCCGTATGAAAGCTAAGGCCCTTCAGTAAGTTTCGCAAATCGGCATGAATACCGGTATTAAACTGAAACTGCCTGCTGTTACTGGTATTGGTTCCACCTGAATAAATACTGGCAATTGGGTTGGTAGGATCTAATTGAGTGCCGCCTAATAAAT
>ERZ795056.4594-NODE-4594-length-14208-cov-38.856779_pt1 | contig 14208 bp, 10 predicted proteins | sample MGYA00375140_ERZ795056 | MGnify/ENA primary metagenome ERZ795056 (study PRJEB30185, sample SAMN05720227) | activated sludge metagenome | isolation source: Anaerobic digester | place: USA | collected 2015-03-09 ...
GAATTATAAAGACCAATCGCTACGTGTCAACAAGATTAAGAAAATAAATCCTGTCGGCCCATAGTCGTCAAATACGCAGCGTCCCAGCGTTGCCGCCAACCCAACCCGCCAGCGCATCAGGATGCATCGGCCGCCCGTAGAGAAATCCCTGCATCTCCGAGCATCCCATTTCCTCAAGCAGGCGTGATTGCTCCACGGTTTCCACCCCCTCGGCAATCACGTCGAGCCCCAGACTTTTCGCAAGTTTGACGATGATCCGGGCGATGCAGTCCTGTGAAGTGGCAGGCGTGAGCTCCCGGACGAAGGCACGATCAATCTTGATCCGATCGAAAGGCAGGCGGTTGAGGCTGCCCAGGGAAGAAAATCCGCAACCGAAATCATCCACGGCCACCCGCAGACCCAGCGCTTTCAGCTCGTGGAGCTGGCGTGCAACCGAATCGGGATCTTCCATTGCAACCGATTCGGTGATCTCGAGTTCCAGTCGGGCAGGATCGACACCGGAACTCTCGATTGCCGAGGATATCTTGGCAACAAAGTCGACCTCCCGGAACTGGGCGGCCGAGATGTTGATGCCAACCCGAAACGGGGGCAGACCGCTGCGATCCCACCGGACGATCTGCCTGCACGCCTCCGCAAACACCCAGTCACCGATTTCGACAATCAGCCCGGTGTATTCGGCCAGAGGGATGAACACATCCGGCGCCACACTTTCCCCCTGGGGCTTGATCCAGCGGATCAACGCCTCACAGCCCACAATGCGCCCGTTTGTCGGGAGCACCTGGGGTTGATAGTGCAACTCAAGCCCCTTGCCCGTATTTAAGGCGGAGCGCAGCTCATTGAGCAACTGCACGCGGCTCTGGGTACTCGACTCCATCTCCGAGCTGAAGAACCGCCAGTGCTGATCGCCCTCCAGCTTGGCATGGCTCAGCGCCAGATTGGCACGCTTGAGGAGTTCCACTGCGCCACCGGGTGCCAGGACTGCATGGGCAAAGCCGGCACGGGCGCGCATGGGTACGGCATGACCACGCACCAGGAAGGGTGCCGAAAAGACATCCAGTACCGCCGACACCCCCTCCTCCTCGTCCGGCCGCCAACAGATCCCGAAGGCATCTCCGGCGATGCGGGCCACCAGCGCCTCGCGCCCCAGTCGTGCCTTGAGACGACGGGTCACCTCAATGAGCAGCAGATCACCACTACGATGGCCAAGCGCATCGTTCAGCTCGGAGAACCGGACGATATCGATGATTCCGACTGTCCATCCGGACTCCGCAAAGCCTGCCAGGCCCTCATCCATGCGATCCAGGAAGCGCGTCCGGTTGGGAAGCCGGGTCAGGGGATCATAGTAGGCATAAAAATGCAGGCGTTCGAACAACACCACGTTCTCGAAGCCCACGCGGAGGTTCGAACACAGGATCTCGATCAGTTGCCGCACGAGGGGTCGGATCTCACCACCCGGATGCTGCAGGCAGACAAGAGCCTCCTTGCCGTGGGCCCTGCCGAGATAGAGGCAAGTGACTCCCTCCCCGAAGACATGCGCTTGCGCTGCGCGCGCCTTCCTGAGCAGGGACACCAGCGGAAACTGAACGAGACCGTCAAAGCCCTCACCAGCCAGCGCCGCATGGGCGCCGGTGGCCGCCAGGATGCCGCTTGCCTCAGGATCGCCCTCGCAACCGCCACCCGCCAGCGGACCGCAGAAGACCGCATCGAGCGGGCTCCCGAACAAGCTCTCCAGCTGTCGGAGCGCTGCCTCCGCAAAAGAACGGGAATCGCGGGGGATGAAGAGCTTGCTTCCGCTCTCTGCCAGGGACGCCAGACCATTCCGGGCCTCGGTAAGCCCCGTGATCTGCTCGAAGGCGCGGATGGCGGAGGTGAGCGTGGTCATCAGCCGCGTATGCGTCAGTTCGGACTTGGTGCGGTAGTCGTTGATGTCGTAATCGCGGATAACGCTCATTTCGGGCGCGTAGCCCGGCTGACCGGTGCGCAGGATGATCCGCGTCTCCATCAGGCCAAGCTCGCCACGAATCCGCCGCACCAGTTCAAGGCCCGCATCGTGACTCTCCATCACGACATCCAGAAATATCACCGCCACGCCGGCCGTGCGCCGCAGGAACGCCATGGCCTCTTCCGCGGAATGGGCGTGGAACAGATCCAGCGGCCTTCCACACACGTGCTGCCCCTTCAGTGCAAACACCGTGGCCTGATGCACCTCCGGGTCATCGTCCACAATGAGAACCTTCCACGCCGCACCGGCTGAGGGCACGGGCTGGCGGGCATCTTCCTCTAGAAATGCGACCAACTCATCTTGGGCGGTGCTGACCAACATATTCATCAAGGCTATATTCCAGAATCGAATGGCGGGCCGGCTGTCCGAGATCAGAATCTGCTTACGGCACAATCAGCCCCGGGCTTTAACCGCTAACCACAATCACCCCGCCGCCCGTCCCCTTGCGGGGACCGGCGGTATGCGTTGATTCAGGGGAAGGCCGGGCTCAGCTCGCCCGCGGATCGAAGGCATCGCGGACGGCGTCCGCGAAGAGATTGGCCGCCAGGACCAGGACAAACATGAAGAGGAAGGCCGCCATCAGGCTCCACCACACCATGGGCTCCCGCGCGAGCTCCATACGGGCGGCGTTGATCATGGTACCGAAGCTCACGGTGCCGGGATCGACGCCGATCCCCACGTAGGACAGCACCGCCTCGGCCAGCACCAGGCCCGAGAAATCCATCACCAGCGCAATCAGCACCAGGTGCATCAGGTTGGGCAGCACATGCCGGCTCAGGATGCGGGCCGTGGACACCCCGAAGGCGCGGGCCGCCTGCACGTACTCCAGCTCCCGCAGCTTCAGGGTTTCACCCCGCAGCAAGCGGCACAGGCCGGTCCAGCTAGTCATGCCGAGGATCAGGCACAAGGCCAGCAAGCGGGCATCGGCCCGCTCGGCGGCTGTCTCGAACCACTGGGGATGGGTGTCAATGACGACCTGCATCATCAGCACCGCGGCGGCAATCAGCAACACGCCGGGAATGGAGTTGAGCACCGTGTAAACATACTGGATGAGATCATCCACCCACCCCCCCAGGTAACCCGCCATGATCCCCAGCACGACAGCCACGGGCAGGGTCACCAGCGTGGTGAGCGTACCGATGACCAAGGCCGTGCGGATGCTCTTGAGGGTGAGGAAGAGCACATCCTGCCCCACCTTGTCGGTACCAAACACGTGATACTCGCCCGCCAGCACGGCAACCGGGCCGGCAAACAGGAAGACCAGCCCGAGGGTCACCAGCACCGCCCGCCAGGCCAGGCCGCCCTTGCCCCGCCACACCGCCCGCCACGCGGCGCCAAAGGGCACCATGCGGGACATGGCCACCCCCTGCACCAGACAGCCGGCCAGCACGCACCAGGCGCCGGCCGCCAGGGCCAGGCCCAGACCGACGCGCCCCAGCACATCGCCCGCATGATCCTCCTCCGGATACTGCAGCCCGGCGCCACCGAACTTCAGGCGCGGAAAAGCCCGCTGCTGCGTTCCGTCGGCCTTCTCGATGGTCTGCTTGGCAAAAAGCGCATAGGCCAGGGGCGCCGAATAGGTCTTCTCAACACGGGTGCGCAAGGGCTCGGCCAGGGCATCGAGGGCACTGCGCACTTCCGTGGACACCGGCCCGCGCCCGTTCGTCACCTGGGCGTCCGGCGCCGGAGGCAGATAAGGTCGGTAATGAAGGCTGTCCAGCAACCCCACCACCAGGAAGAGCAGCAGGACGGTCAGGGACGCCATGCCCACCGCACTCTCCCCCACCCGCCGCCAGGCGGCACGCATGGGCTCGCTGCGTCGCGCCCGCCACGCCGCCAGCCCGATGCACGCCATCAGGCCGAACAGCAGCACATCGGTCCACAGGAATACAGGTTGCACGTCCATCAATCCAGCCTCACCCGCGGATCAACCAGGGTATATGACAGATCCGTCAGGATCAGCCCGACGATGTAGAGCAGCGAGCCGATGAAGACCATGGCCCGCACCACCGGAAAATCCTGGGCATTGATCGCATCGATGGTGTAACTGCCCAGGCCGGGAATGCCGAAGAAGGACTCGCTGATCAGGCTGCCCATGAACAGGGACGGAATCACCACCACCACCCCGGTCAGGATGGGGATCATCCCGTTCTTGAGCACATGCCGGAACAGGGCCTGCAGCTCGGACAAACCCTTGGCCCGCGCCGTGCGCACATAGTCCTTGCCGGCCTCCTCCAGAAAGATCGTCCGGTACCAGCGGGCACTGCCGCCAATCCCGGCAATCACCCCGATCAGCACCGGCAGCACCAGAAAGCGTGACGCATCCAGCCCCCCGCCATAGCCCGAGATGGGCACCAGATGCCAGACCTTGGACACCAGCCACTGGCCGCCGATGATGTAGAAGAGGCCCGAGATCGACATCATCGCCACGCACAGCACAACCCCCTGGAAATCCAGGTAGGAGCCCCGGAAGAACACCAGCAGCAGGGCAAAGGACACCGTGACGAACAGGCCCAGAATGAAGGTCGGGACGGCAATGGCGAGGGACGGCCCCATGCGCGTGCGGATCTCAGTGGCAATGTCGCGCCCGTCGTCGGCCCGACCAAAGTCAAAGGCGAACATGCGCAAGGACTTGTCAAAGAAGATGGTGTCGGTAAGGCTGGCCGCCCCTGACGCTGCCCCATTGAACAGCAGCGGCTTGTCGTAGCCCCGCTCCACCTTCCAGCGCTCGATGGCCTCCGGCGTCACCCGTTTGGCGCCTAGCTGCATGCGCGCCATGTCCTCCGGGGTATTGACCACGAAGAACAGGGCAAAGGTAAGCAGATTGACGCCGAGCAGGATGAGCGGCGCGTAGAGCAGTCGTCGGACGATGTAGGCAAACATGGGCGCTTATCCTACATGGACAGGCCCCGATGACGAAGCCCCCAGAGCAGCCGGCGTCAGCGGCGGGTGGCGCCCCCGATCAGTCCGCGCACCGCCTCCTGCAGATCAGCCGGCAGCACCACGATCTTGGCGTTGTCGGTGGAGCCCATGCGCTCCAGGGAGGCAATGTACTTTTCGCCCAGCAGAAAGAGCATCGGCGCCGTCTCGGTGCCCACCGCCGCCGTCACCCGGCGGATCGCCTCGGCCGACGCCTCGGCCAGCATCACCTGGGCGTTGGCATCCCGCTTCGACGACTCCAGCCGGGCCTCGGCCTCCAGGATCGCCGCCTGCTTGGCCCCTTCGGCCCGGGTCACCACGGCCTTGCGCTCCCGCTCGGCGGAAGCCTGCTGCTCCATGGCCTTCTGCATCGAGTCCGACGGGCGGATGTCCTGGATCTCCACCGACTTCACCGTCAGGCCCCAATCCACCGCCTCGTCGGCAATGCTCTCCCGCAGGCGCGCCTTGATCTTGTCCCGGTTCGACAGGGCCTCGTCCAGCTCCATCTCCCCGACGATGGAGCGCAGGGTGGTCATGATCATGTTGCGGATCGCCTCGGAAAAGTCGGTGACGCCATACACCGCCTTCACCGGGTCGGTCACCTTCACGAAGGCAATCGCGTTGGTGAGGATCACCGCGTTATCCCGGGTGATGACCTCCTGCTCCTGCACATCCAGGATGATGTCCTTGGTCACCAGCTTGTAGGCCACCTTGTCCAGGTAGGGAATGATGATGTTGAGGCCCGGCTTGAGCGTCCCGAAATACTTGCCCAGCCGCTCCACGATCCACTCCTCGCCCTGGGGCACGATGCGCACCCCCTTGGCGATGGTCACCACCACGAACACCAGAATCGCCAGCACCACCACCATTGCATCACTCATCGCACACTCCTCGAACCCGCATCACACCCGGGCAACCTTCAGAAAGCTGCCCTCCACCGACACCACCCGCACCCGCTCACCGGCTGCGATCGCCTCATCCACCACGCACTCCCACTCCTCCGACCCCAGCAGCGGCTTCTGGAAACGCACCCGGCCACGCTCGAACGGCGCCGCCGCCTTCGCCATCAGGCCGATCTCGCCGATGGTGTCGCCGTCCGACTGACCGATGCGCGTCTTGTGGTCGCTGCGCTTGAACACCCGGAACCACAGCACCACCATGCCCAGCGACGCCGCGCACCACAGGGCCAGTTGCAGGGTCATGCCCATGGCCGGCGCCACCAGCAACAGCAGCCCCACCAGCAATGCCCCAAGCCCGAACCAGATGATGAAGAAGGCCGGCACTGCCAGCTCCGCCACCACCAGGGCCACCCCCAGCACAATCCAGTGCCACCATTCCAAGGCCATTCCCTCTCCCTTCGGTTCCCGTTCAGTGGGCATCGTCCATGCCGCCGATTCAACAGACCCGGCCTTCCGCCGGAACGTTCCGGCCGCCCTTAGTATTTATTTAGGATTCACCAAGCAAAGTATTACGAAACGGGCCGCAGCGCCCTGCCTAAGCTGGAGGCATCAAACCAAACGGAGAAACACCATGCCCCGCCTTACCGCAACCGCCGCCCTTGCCCTCGGATTGCTGTCCCTCGCCAGCAGCGCGGCCGAACCCGACCCCGCCACCCGTGGCCGTTATCTGATCGCCATCGGTGGCTGCAACGACTGTCACACACCGGGATTTGCCCAGCAGGGCGAAGCCATTCCCGAGCAGGACCGCCTCATTGGTGCCGCCGTCGGCTTCAGCGGCCCCTGGGGCGTCAGCTACCCCTCCAACCTGCGTCTCTCCGCCCATCAGGCCAGTGAGGAGGAATGGCTCGGCAAGGCCCGCCGCAATGGCTTGCCGCCCATGCCCTGGACAGCCATGCAGGCCATGAGCCGGGATGATCTGGCCGCCATCTACCGCTACCTGCGCGCCCTCGGCCCCGCCGGGAGCCCCGCCCCCGCCGCCCTCGGCCCGGGCCAGCCGATCCCCACCCCGCACTTCGTCTTCGTTCCCCAGCCCCCCACCAGCGCCAAGACCAGCCTGCGCTGACCCGGCGGCTCAGCACGTGTGCTCAGCCCGCCTCCTCCGCATGCAGCGTCACCGGGCGCGTCAGAGCCAGCCGAAAACGGCCGCGCCCGGTCTTCTCGATGCCCAGCCAGTCGCAGCGGTCACGCAGGCGCCGCTGCAACAGGATCAGGCGCGCCTCCAGATTGTCGGCAACCTCGGGCAAGCCCAGTGCCGGATCCAGACGCAGCTCCCGGTTGGAGAACAGGGAGCGCCCGGTGCGCTGATGGTCGTTCAGCAATCGCCACAGGATCGCCCCGGCAACGCCCTTGATCAGGTAGTCGTCGCCCAGGAAAACACTGCCGTCCCGGGCGTAGTGGCGCACCCTCACCGCATCCCCGGCCGGCACGGCGGCCACTGCCGCCTCCTCGGGCTCGGCCGCCGCCCCCTCCGCCGCCTCTACACACAGGCAGGCAGCCATGGACAAGCCCAGCGTGGCACCCAGCGCCACCAGAGCGTCCTCCAGGTCGTAACCGAAATGGCATTCCCGCTGGCTCTCCACATAGGCCACCGCCACCAGCCGGCGGCCGGCCATGATTGGCACGGCCAGCTGGCTCGCCGGTGCCGGCAGGCCCGGCAGCGGGATCGTCGTCTCCAGCCGCTCCGCCAAACCGCCGGCGGCGGCCTGGTCCCGCAGCATCCGGCTGTAGGCGTACTCGGTGGCCGGATACATGATGCGGATCGGCACCCGCTCCCGCGCCGCCACCCCGATCACACCCACCCCAAAGGGAATCTCCGCCCCCGCCCCGGACTGGGCATAGCCGCGGCTGGCAACGATGTACAGCCGCCCTGCTGCCTCGTCGGCCATCAGCAGCATCTGGTACTGCAGGTCGAAGTGACGGGTCAGGCAGGTGCAGAAGCTGTCGATCAGGGCCTCCATGCTCTGGCACTCCGCCAGGGCATCCACGCTGCGGCGCAGTGCGGGCAGCAGGGCCGGCCCTCCCGCCACCGGCGGCAACTCCCGCCCCGGCACCGCCTCTATGCCCTGCACCCGGTAGACGTCGGCCCCCAACAGCCGGAACACATCGCTCATACCCTCGTGGGATGCGATGCCCGCCAGCTTCGCCTTCATGCGTTCAAACAGGGGGCCCTCGGTCTCCGTCCGCAGGTAACGGATGGTCAGGCGGTAACGGGCCGCGGTGTCCGGGTCCATCATCAGCACCGTGGCCACCGGGTTGGCCAGGATGTTCTCCCGGGTCTTGTTGAAGAACTGGAAGGACAGGGCCACATGCTCCGGGTCCACATACATCAGCTGCGACACGTAGGTGATGTTGGGCATCCCATCCACCCCGCAGGTGGCGATACCGGAAGGCACGATGCCCTCCAGGCAGGGGCGCAGACGGTCCAGGCTGAGGCTGCGGCTCATTCACCGGTCTCCCCGGGCCCCAGGCGTCGCCCGGCCCGGGGGCCGGGGGTCTGGGCGTAGGCTTCGAGGGGCGTGAAGCTCACCGCCACCAGGTCATCCGGCGCACAGCTCACCAGGGTTCGCACATAAGGTTCGGGCACATCCAGCGGGGCCAGACGCCGGGCAAAAGCGGCTGCGTAGGGCTGCAGGGCCGCCACATCCTCGGGCAAGGGCGGCTCGATGCGCCCGTCCCGCCCCTTGAGCTGCAGGGTCCGGTAGCTCTTGGGCTCATTGAAGACCACCGCCACCCGCCCGTTTGCCGCAATGCTCGCCAGAACCGGCGCGGCCTGGGAGCGGGGCATCAGCAGCGTCACCCGGCGCCGGTCCGCCGACACCCGGCACCCCACACAGCGCACGGCCGTAGCCAGCCCGCTGTCGTCGGTCGCCGCCAGTTGCAGGGAGACATGGCTGGTAATGAATTCTGCCAGGGCGGGGTCCAGCGGTTCGGGAGAGGTCATCGGCAACTCCAGCATGTTCAACCCGGAATCTAGCCCAAAGCCCGCCCTGCGGCGAGGACGGGATGACCCAATCTGCGCCCCGGCTCAGCGGAAGCGCACCCCCACCACCGGATTGCCCGGCAAGCCCTCGTAAGCCACGCGCACGACCATGCCGGCCTTGGGCGGAAGCAGCTTGGTGAAGGAACCCAGGGACAGGCGCGCCCCCGGCATCAGGGGCGTGCCCGCCGCCGCCAGATCCCGCGCCAGCCAACTCGCCGCATTGAGGGGGTTGCCCAGGGTGGCGCTGCCCTTGCCCGAATCCAGCACCGCGCCGCTGCCGTCACTCATCGTCACCGTCATCGCCGCAAAGGCCTCGGCCAGCTCGGGCGTCGCCTTCACCGGCACCGCCTTGCCCACCACCCCGGCCCGCGCTCCCACGTTGATCAGGGCCAGCGTCGGCCCGACGAGTTTAGACGGGTCTTCCACCATCAGGTCGGGCAGCTCGATGAAGGGCGCGTAGGTCTTGAGCGCCTTCAGGGCCTCCAGGGGCGTCTGCGCCCGGGCCAGGGCAGCCGGGTCGGCCACCTCCACCAGCAGGTCGGCCTCCATCACCGGCCGCGCGCCGAAGGCCGCCGGCAGCTCGGCCCCGTCCGGCACCAGCATGCTGGCAAACAGCGTGCCGCGCAGGGGCGCGTTGTGGTTGAGGCGCTTCTGCACCGCCGGGTTGGTCAAGCCCGCCTTGTAGCCCACCACCGGGCCAAAGGCCTGCCCCAGGAAGCGCACCACCTTGCCCTGCCCGCACAGCCCATCGGCCATGCTCATCTCACCCGCCGGCAGCGGCACCGGCTGCCGGGCCACGATGGCCGCGGCAACGGCGGCGGCTTCCAGGTCGGTGGGGCAGACGGCGTGGGCGATGGAAGGAAGGGTCAGGGCGACGAGGGTGCAAGCGGCAAGGCGGATCATGGGAGTCTCCGGGTTGTTGTCGTGGGGCGGCAAGCCGTTCCTCATCTTACTGCGTGTCCGACGCAGCAACGCACGGCCACGGAAATGACATAATCGAGCCACCCTCATCACCTCTGAACAACGCTCCATGTCTGGCCTCTTCATCAGCTATCGCCGCGAGGTGGACGCCGGCTGGGCCGGCCGCCTGGCCGCCGATCTGAAACGCGACCTGCCCGACCGGCCGGTCTTCCACGACATCGCCTCCATCGAGATCGGCGAAGATTTCGGCATCGCCATCGAACGGGCCCTCGGCCACTGTGCCGTGCTGCTGGTGGTGATCGGCCCCGGCTGGCTCAACGTGCAACACCCCCATGGTGGCCGCCGTATCGACGACGAGGACGACTGGGTGCGCATCGAAATCCTTACCGGCCTGCAGGGCAACTTGCGTGTCGTCCCCATGCTGATGGGTGGCGCCGCCATGCCCAGGGGCAACCAGCTCCCCGATGCACTCAAACCGCTGGTCCGCCGCAACGCCCACGAGATCACCGACAAACGCTGGGACTACGATGTGGGCGAGCTGGTCAAGGCGCTGCGGCGTGTCTCCCTGCAAGAGACCGTGAGCCCACTCCCGAGCGCTTCAAAGCAGCTGGACATAGCCAGGGCCCGCTCTCCAGCGAACAAGCAAGTGATCACTGTTCCAGTGAAACCACCTTTGCTTTTCGCAAATCGGATTATCGAAACTACTCCACTACCCGCCCCCGGCACCGTCTTCCGCCACGGCCCGGACTTCCCCGAGCTGGTAGTAGTGCCGTCAGGGCATTTCCTGATGGGCTCGCCACAGGACGAAAAGGACCGGGATGAGAATGAAGGCCCCTGCCACCCGGTGAGCATCGCCCGGCCTTTCGCCGTCGGACGTTACCCGGTCACCTTTGCCGAGTGGGATGCGTTTGTCGCGGCGGGTGGCACAACACACAGGCCGGATGACAAAGGTTGGGGCCGTGACCGCCAGCCTGTCATCCACGTGAGCTGGGACGATGCCCAGGCCTATGTGGCCTGGCTGCGGGATCGGACCGGCCAGCCCTACCGCCTGCTATCCGAAGCCGAGTGGGAATATGCCGCCCGCGCCGGCAGGCAGACCCGCTACCCCTGGGGCGATGAGCCCGGCAAGGACAAGGCAAACTTCTGGGGCTCATCCAGCAAGTTCAAGCTGAAGCGGACAGGGCCGGTCGGCAGCTTTCCCGCCAATGCCTTCGGCCTCTGCGACATGATCGGCAATGTCCGGGAGTGGGTGGAGGACCGTTGGCATGCCGACTACCAGGGTGCCCCCGATGACGGTCGCCCCTGGGACGGAAGCGGGGAGGCAAGGACGGTACGGGGCGGCTCCTGGAACAGCCCGTCCTACTATTGCCGCGCCGCCTGCCGTGACAGGGAAGCACCGAGCTCTCGCTGCAACAATCTTGGATTTAGGGTGTGCTGTGCGCGCGCCCCTCATCGCATAAGCCCCTGACCTATGTTTCATCAAAGCGCTTGAAACATGCACATGCCACCGAAACGAAGAGTGGGCGACTCGGCAGACCCTGTCGAAGAGCGAATACACGAAGGATTACGCGCAATCGGTCGAATGTAAGTCGATATCAGATACGCAGCACACACGAAACCCAAGATTGACGAGGCGGCTATCGGAGCTAGCCCAACGGCGGAAGGCTGCACGGCAGTCGTCGGAGCCTGCAGACCAGGAGCCGCCACGTAGCACTCGCTGATCATAGCCTTCGTGCGCCACAGAGTCCGGATCGGAGTTTTGATTTCGGCACCACTCCCAGACATTGCCAGCCATGTCCAGGGCACCACTTGGCGCAATCCCATCAGGGTAAATCCCAACTGGGGATGTACGCTGAAGGTGGAGTCCACGCTGATTCCACAAGGTCTCGTTTATATTCGCAAAACCCCCCATGAACTCGCCGTCCCAAGGGTACCTACGCCCATCAGCCCCCCTAGCAGCCCGCTCCCATTGCTCCTCTGTCGGCAAGCACACCCTCCAACCACTCCCCAGTTCCCCCGTCTCCTTCAGTCGAAAGTCCAGCCAGCGGCAAAAGGCCATCGCTTCATGCCAAGATACGGTTTCCCGCGGGGCGTTGGGATCAGACCATCTTCCGGGAATCTCATCCGGTCTGTGTCGCAGCCCAGACCACCATTCCTCCTGACTGTATCCATCTGCGTCAATAAAGGCTTGAAACTGACGATGGGTCACGGGATAGCGAGCAATCCGAAAAACGGTTTCAATCGTATGGAGCCTCGGAGGATCGCCAAAAACGAATTCTCCAGCCTCACAAGATTCCCAAGCAATGTCGGGTAGCCCGTCAGGCCGCAGACCTACGCCTAGTCGATCGTCAAGACCGAGTCGCCCAAGAGTCAGCCAGAGCTGCGCTCGCAATTCCGGCGACAGATTGTAGAGGGCATGCTCAGATGCGTTACGCAATGGAATAACGAATTCGTTCATGCACCAGCCCTTTGCATGGGCAACCTCTAGACAATCAGCCAGAACAAGGGCGGGGGCCGGATTGGCATCGAGAGCCGAAGGCTCAAGAGACGAGATCAAGCTGTGCCAAGCTGTGAGCGCACGTTCTGGTTTGTCCCGCTCTGCTATTGCACAAAAGAGAAAGCGCAAGGTACCCCGCCAAGCAGGCGTGCCAGCGTGACTAGCAAGGATAATCTCGGGAGACTCCCGCAACTTTTGAAGACGCTCAGCGGCCAGGAACTCCTGGAAACTCTGATGGTAGAACGCCGCGCGTCGATTATTGCGGGGCAATAGCAGGCCGGAATCGGAAAGCAACAATTCCCGTTTGGCACCAGCTTCAACGGCGCCGGATTCACTCGCCCAATCAAGCTTCCCTAGGCTCGCGAGGATGCGGTCGACCTCATCAACAGCCACTTCTACCTCAGGGGTCCATTGCCATGGTTCGGTCACGCCCCGATGCATGCCAAGAGCAATCGCAGACAGGCGGTTGCGTGCGAGATCCCGCTCGTTCTCGGTGGCAAAACGCTTGTAAAGGACCTGACGCACAACAACATCATAGAGAGCGTAGAAATCCTGAGGCAATCGCCGGCCCTCGTCGTACTTAATGCAGAGTGCCGTAAGCAGCATGGGATTGCGGCACAGATCCCCAATATGCTGGCGCTCGTTCATCTCCCGCAGAAGCCCGTCCGCTTTCTCCTCCGCACATAACGGGTCTACCGCGTCAAACCAACGACGAACAAATAGCCTTTGAAGCTCATATGGCAGTTCCGCAAGCTCCGCCGTTGGTAGACCAAGACGACGCTGGTCCTCTGCACTTAGCCCGTACGGCCTGCTTGTGACAATCAAGCAGTTTCCGGCCTTACGCCACTCTGGCAAGGCATCGGCAAGGCCGGTGAGAAGGTTATACCTGGGTAGATCATCACCATAGCGCTCAGGCACTTCATCCACACCATCAAGAATCAACAGACAATGACCAGCCTCAAGCTCGTCACGAAACACCGCACCAGTCAGCCCACCCGGCCTAGCATAATCGATCCACTGAACTAGCCTTGACTCAAATTGAGACCGAGTCCAGTAGCCATTACCGGTAAGAGCAACACGAGGAAACTGACGTAGGAGGAGCAGCACTGGCATTCTTCCGACGAGACTCCCCGGCAGCGTCTCAACCAGACCTTCGTAATGAGAGGCAATTCGCCTGTGAGCTGGAACTTGCCCCTCGGCCACCACTAGAGCCAGCCATCGACAGAACGTGGACTTACCCGAACCAGCTACACCAGGAACATAGAGAGGGCTGCGACCCAAGTTATCGAGAAGCAGGAACGGGGGCTTCTTGAAATTGACATCTTTATGGTCACTCTTCACATTCTGATTCGTTACCGCGGGAACATAGACGTGGCCAAGGCCCACGTTGCGGCTCTCCTTAAGGTCCAAACCGAGCAGCTCTACACAGTCGCATTCGCGACGCAGCCAGTCAAGGTAGGCCTCACGGATCTGGGTCCGGTCTCGCTCGCCGGCGGGCATCGCCGTAATCTCCTGCTGGCGCAGGGCTTGCAGGACCGCGGTGGCAAGACTTTCCGGGTTGGTGAAGAGCGCCCGGCCGAGCTCGTTGCCTACCCGCTCACGGAAACGGGCGATGTTTGAATCGGCGTCCTGCCAGTTATTGTCGCAGCGCTTGGGCGGCCAGCCGAAGTCTTCGTCGTCGATGTCGAGCAAGAACGCAAGCTTCGGGCGTGTCGTTTCAACCGCCTCGTCGTACTCCATCTCGGTGATCGACTTGCCAGCCGGGTTGTTGTCGGCGGGGATGTGGCCGTAGCGCAGGGCCACCAGCACCACATACACATCGCAGGTGGCCACGTCGGCCAGGCATTTGTCGGCCGGGCGCGTATCGAAGGCGGCGTAGCGCTCCATGCACTCCACGTCGTAGCCAGCCTTCTCCAGTGCGAGCTTCAGG